>Ga0307511_10005526_pt1 | contig 12843 bp, 9 predicted proteins | sample 13_EM_MG_FD_200266 | JGI IMG/M metagenome (GOLD analysis project Ga0307511, IMG submission 200266) | Populus trichocarpa ectomycorrhiza microbial communities from riparian zone in the Pacific Northwest, United States - 13_EM | ecosystem: Host-associated > Plants > Roots > Unclassified | place...
AAAATTTTTTTACCCCCCCCCCCCCGAAGTGCTATGATCGATGTTGGAGCCAGTGGTACCGGTACCTACTCACAGGTAGCAAAAATGTTTAGTAAACTCGAATATAAAATATTTGGTACCTAGTTATGTGATCTATCATATATGTCTAGGTAAGGTAATATATGCCTCCGGATGTATGTAGATCATGACTCGGATCATCTATCATAGATAAACATTCTGTACCAGACCAACGACTCTGACCAGCCAGGGTGAGAAATAATATTGGTTGAGTAATAATAACATCTTGAACGTGTTACTGGACATTGGGTGATCATGACTGGCAATTGAATGGATCGGATTTCGCAAGCTGAGCCTGAGGGCCGGGGCTCTGGCAGGAGTCTGGTTGGCTCCGGCAAGGGCATTGAAGCCTCCGCAACCTGGGGGATATCGATGTAGATCATTAAAGATGTGGAGAGGCATATGATATCATATGTTTACTATGTTTACTATGTTTACTATGTTTACTACACACGATAATGATTACCAAAAGCCTCTCCCTATAGCTATTACCCGCTGCGCAACCTATCCTTATCAAAATGAACCCCGAGCCCGAAGCCCGAACTATATCCTATCCACATTGCGATATATCAATAACCGACTATCGATATCCCCACCGAAATATACCAGGGTATATATCCATATCCATATCCATACTAGGCAATAAAATCCACCCATAATTAGATCACCACAATCCTCAAGATAAATTACCTACAACTCCGATGTCTTGCATGTACCTACACTCTAGATCCATGCGCCCCAATCTCCACATGTATAACTTTATTAATCACATAAATGACAAAAAATCATCATAAAAAAAAAAAAGAAATAGCGCAACTCAATACACCCCAGTACGTGCAGTGACCTGCATGACAACGAACCGAAAATAAGCCACCTGAACGTCTGGAATGTTTCAAGTTTTGAAGTATCAAGCGGCGAGTATCCTGTTCAGAAGGGAGCACCTACTGTAGGTAGTTTGCAAGGCTTTAGGGTAGGGAAAGTAGTGAAAAATAGAGAGCCGCAAAGAGCGGGGAAGTAGTATGAGTAATAGTGGCGGGGCAAGTGGGGAAAAGTGCCAGTAACCTACTTAGATTAACTACTCGATGCGGCGATGTTTCCAATGAAAGACCCATCTAATGAGAACACACCAGGGCCGGTCTCCCCATCCTGCAGCAAGATCAAAACATCACATATACAGCGATTGATGGGTCAATGGGATGGACTGGTCAATGGGATAGCCTAGCCCATGAGGGTTGGTTGCGCTTCAGGTAGGCTGGCAAGTAATATGTTCCGTCTCATGTGCCTACGGTCAGTGCGTCTCTTCAACGGTATCGGTAGAACTCACAACTTCACAAGTAATAATGAATCCTGTAATCCCTGCCTGACACCCGGTCTGCACCTGCGGAAAGACCTGTATTTAGCACACTTAATCCTAATATACTCTAGTTTCTTCGCATCCCATTGACCAGTCCATCCCATTGACCCATCAATCGCTGTACCTACCTGTGCATATGGCCCCATCTCCTAAGTCTTCTCCGACTCCGACTCCAACATTACCCTTCTTCTGAGCTTGCTTTAACCCAAGGCCGCAAGCTCGTGCCATTCCTCCATCTTCATCCTCAACACCCTGGCCTTGCCAAAACAAAACAAAGTCCCCAAGAGGACGCCACGCTAGAGCCATGCTTGCAATCTGCAATGCGATGCGATGCACCATCATTTCCTGCAGCGGGGCAATCAATTGGCTCCTCAAAACCAATTTACTGAGTAACAGTAAGAGCCGCCGTCGGCACCTTCAATATTTACGGAGCAGCGGAGTGTATTGAAACACAAGATAGCAATCAAGAAAACTTGTAAAACTCAATATCATGATTTCTTACGATAGACACCTGGGTATACAATTCTTCTCGCTATCCCCATAGAAACGCCCGAAGCAAGAATGAAAAAAGGATATATTTAAATAGATATCGAAGACACCAAAATACCAATCACATATGCATGTTTGGGTTCTGTCGGATAATCCAGCCGAAGTGGTAGGCGAACCTATGTTCCTGAAAGATAACCAGTATCAATATGATAGGACTGCTGCATCGCAGTACGGATCGGTGTTTCGCAAAACGTTTATCAGGTCTTCGGTTTTCACCGTTGCAACAGTCTTTGGCAATCGGGGATGGTTGTTGAGGGTACTGGTAGTGAGGATTCATGTTTCGTGGCGTGAAATGTATGTTGTACCCTTGGCGTCGAAGTTGCAGCTGAACCACGAGAAAACGAATAGAGAAAGTGAAGCCGTATATGATAGTTATCACTATTTGGTATCCAGTGAACTCCAGAGCGCCGATTAAGCCCTGACCTCTTACCCCCAGACAGGTTTTTTTCACACTGTTGGATGACCATTCTCTCCAGCCTGATGTGCCTGTCCAACAATCCCCCTCATCAACTTCACCGCCTCTGAGCTACTCTCCCACCTTCTCCACCCCCTTCCCCTGCTCTTGCCCGCCATTTCCCTCATCTACCCCCTCCTCTTTTCCCTCCCATTCCGCAACTACCTCAAACTCCACCTTCAACCACAGACTGCAACCCACACACCCCACCACCACCTCCCCAGCCTGCACTTCCTCTAATTCGCTCTCCCAAAGCACATAGCCCTCATCCTCCCCACACCTACACCTCTTGTAGAACTTCCCCAGTCTCTCCTCATACTCAAAGTCATCTAAGTCCACCACGTCCATTGGCACATATGCATTCCATAGACCCTTGACTTCCTCCTTTGTATTGCCGGCTAGTCGTAGGCGGTATTCCCGCTCATATTCTCTACGTCCTCGTTCAGTAGAGAGTGTAGTGTAGGCTGTGATTATTTCATCAAGAGTATAGCCCGGGGTGTCTGTAGGGGGCGGGGGGGTCGACTTGAGTTTGTCGAGGGTGGTTGCAGGGAGGGCAGCTCCAACAAGAGCCTTGTCAGGGTGCCATTTCAGGAGAGCTTTGTGGTATGCCTTCTTCACGGCTTGGGATGTAAGAAGCTCCGGGGTTGCGCCATTGTGTGTAGGCGCAGGCAGGCCGAGGGCGTCGTAATGAGAGTGGGAGCTGACAATCGGTGGCATCATGAAATATGCTCGTTTTGCTTGTAAAGTCCAAACGGGAAGTTGTCTTCCTCAGGCGGCTCCTAGGTGTGGAGGTTAAAACGGCGGGCGCTCGCTATCTTCACTACCCCACCGGGTAGAAAATTACCCTAACCCTGCACCCTTTCTGTTTACATATTTATACTTTTTCCTGCGATATGGAATGTGCCAACTATTGTACCGCTAGAGAATATGCTTTTCAGACTTTCTTATTTTCGGCCTCGGCTCCGGCCATAACATGAAACAACTGTCGGGATGCCGTCGCAATTTGGGTAGCACTTTTCTCGCTTCTCATCTCCGAGCTAGCACTGTCTCGGCTGCGTCGGTGTGGCACCCATCTCCCGGAGAAGAAGACTCTTGGGCTCAAGTCGGGAAATAAGCAAGCAAGGTTCAAGCAAACAAAAACAACAGTCAGGCCCGCAAGCGATGCCTAATCCGGGCTCCCACGCCCCTAAACAGGGAGTCGGGAACTTGCAAAACCTGGATTCTCACAAACCCTAGAGTAGACTGGCGCAAACCCGCCTCGTTTGCACCACTCGATGCCACGAGTAAGGTTCCTGGTAGAGGTGACAAACCTTGGGTCAAGTGCAGCTGATCACGCGTTCGAGAAAAGCCTAACATTTATAATGATCAGCGGTCTCAAGAGAATGACATCACAAGTCATGTCGAGAAGTAGCACGCCCCTGGTTGGAATAGCCTCACGGAATGGGGACTCGACATTCCAGAGAAACAGTAAGGGTCTTGACTTGCTTGGATGATTAGGAAACCAACTTCAGGCATATTGTCCTTTGTCGTGTAACATTAGTCTCAGAACAGGTGAATATGGGAAGTCACTGGTTTTCGGTAGCTGACTTAGCAGAGTAACCCGAAAACTACAAGTCTGAGTACGAGCAACCAGGTTATGTAATCCGCTGCGGGAAGGACTATGTGTAAGCCAACCACAAAGTTATCGTAGCGTAATAAATCTACAATCAGCAGACTAGGGTACAAGAACGAGAAATCGTTCCGATATTTTATACATACTTGTAACGTACCCAAATCTAAGAGCACAAGATCGGAGTTTAAGTAGTCTGGTTGGCACGATCGCTCCTGTGCACGGCAGCCAGACTAGAATAGTCCTGTAAGTATTTTGCTATCTGTCGACCAACTAAGGAATTTTTTAGGAAGTTAGAACCACCCTCCCCATATCTCCTCCCGCTCGGCAATCCGATACAGTGCCTGAGATTTTAAATCTTCCTTTGATAAGCGCACAGATTCGAGAACAAAGGATCATCTGACCGTCTCAATTGAATTGTTTGCACCAATGACTAAAACCAAAGAAGAATGGTTGAAGGTTGGCTATTGGGTCATAGCTACCTGGTATGATTGTCCTTTTGTTTCTTTGGATTTGAGCATTGAGATCTGATTTTTAGCCTTCATCCATCCACCATAGCCCCTACCGTTGAATTCGGCCTTCGCTGATAGCTATAGCTATCGCTGTTGGCTATCATTAATACAAAGCACCATATCTGCGGGCCCGTGTCTGGGCAGGACAAGTGTACGGCTGTACGGTTGTGGGCACAGCGATTCTGAGCATCGTGCGGTTAGTAAAAGCGGCATCGCAGATAAAAGAACAAAGATCTTCACCATGGTGCAGCTTGAGACTTTTCTTTCAATCCAGTCCAAAACATCGGGATGAGATGTATGTCGTCAAGCCTACATCAGCATTCCACAACATCTATTCGTCAATCTTCAGTTGCATATTCCGTTGTCAAGACGGGAGTAATTTGACTCATTGAATCCCTTCCTTTCATGGAATTTATCTCCCGGGAGTACTCGGGGGCGGCTCTCGGTCTGAGGGCCGAGTCATAATGGCATGGGTGGCATGCGTCCATTTTTGATATCGTGGACGTCTCTGATACACCCAAATATCGAACCTTCATGAGACCAAGGAGTGTCGTGTGTCGTGTGCTCTAGATAACCATGGGTATTGCTGCTCACAATGCATGTCAACGCCAACACAACCATCAGTGGGCGTATCAGACTCAAGTGATAAAGCTGCTGCAGTCTGGAGAGCATCTGCAGCTTGCCTAATATCAACAACACAGGCTGCAGGAAGCCCATAAAATCCATTAAGGATTAATATAATATAGAATTAGTTAATTTGCGAGTTGTGGGATCTGTGCATATCTAGAATTAGAGCCTGGAATATTAGAGCTGGGTATATAGGGGGGAATGATAGGTATACTTCCAGTAGTCGGGTGGCAGCTCTCAAGAATTGGGTATCAATGCACCCTCCAAAGTTCTATGTGCTGTATTGTATCTCGTAGTATCTGTGCTGTCTGGTACATGGGCCGTCTCAATATATATCCGAATAGATGTTACCCCCCCTCTCAAAAAGCCCAACCCAAGCTCCATTGCCCCATGATAACCTTTCCTATGATTGAGAGTGACTTTTCGTTTAGTGACCTTATTCTGGTAGCTTCCCCTTTCAGTGGGGTATACCAACTAGTGAAAAATAGGTCAGGGTACTTAGCTAACGGTAGAGGTTTGTGGCCTGCCTTCTGGAACGCTGCAGGGTTGTTCGAGCTGGAGTTGCAACAGCATAAGGAACAGGGGTTAGTTGCTACTAGGATTCGAGGAGAAGCTCTCGATCGTGAAGTTCGCTTGAGCTTGGGCTACGGCAATTAGCATGTGTATCGATGCCGGGCCGCCTGTTTGCGATTGAGTGGAGCATCTCCTGCATTGCTGCTTGCTTTCTTCCTGTGCTACTATGGTACGAGGAGCATTTTGAGGGGATATTTTGCTCCCATTGTACGTTAATCGCGTAACTGGTAGGTACCGACCGGTACTTACTAAGTATCTACTTCTTATGGGTGGCGGTATCGTTTTCGCATGGATAAAGGTATCGGATAAGATGGCTGGTGTTTCCCGTTTAGGAGAGTCCCTGAAGTTGCCTCGCTTCTGCAAAGGAAGCTGCAGCTGTACGTATTACGTAGTACTAGTGGCAATGTATCTCTGTTTATTTCGCCTGTACTTATGTCACATATATAGATATATGTATATTTCTTTTGATTGTGGCTACTATGACAGCACGGGTGTTGAATCAAAACTCAGCTTCAACATATTCCCCTATTGACAGTCTAGTGAATATATCTGTACCTACCTCCTACATTACAGTAGTTTTCCTGGGGATATAGGAAGTGCAGCTTTGTCTCAGTGACACTTCTAAAATGTCGCTATTATTAGTATTTAAGGAATTATATATGTATGTGAAGAATATGAATGGCTACTTAGCATACCGAGCATCTTTTGGGTTGAGGGTTTCATGGTACCGTACATACACTTACTACTATGCTATCGTATAGTACCTCTCCTGCCGAACCTGCAGCTGCTCAAGCGGGCGTGTATGAAACCCGCAATGCATTGGGAGAGATGTGCTCTGAGGATCGTGTCCTTACCTATTCTGCGCAACATCAAGGAATTCGCATGTTTGGTATTCGGTCGTCGTCGTGGCCCACTGGCCGAGATGGGGGTGGACCTTCCCTCTCGCCTTCTTGTGTGCTCTTGCGTGATACTAAATTAATATGAGGCCTTCAAAATAATTCGAAACGTGAAAGAAAACCTCAGCTTGCACTTGGCAGCCACCGGAAATGAGCCCGGTGTCTGACTATACATAGTGATGGTCACGGTACTATTTGGCCTCATGTACCTGGAGGGATGGGGGACTCTTCCCTTGTAAGCTGTGGCAAGGGCAGACGCAGTGGGTACCGGTACCCCAACAACAGCCCTGACAGCAGCAGGGGCTCCAAGACATTCCCGACTTCTTGCTGCTGTATCTACAAGATCTGGGGGGAGGAGCCAGTGGCCTCTTATCATGCTTTGATGGATCAGGACTAGCATGCGCTGGGATCACTAGACTATCGGACTGGCACCATTGTGATGTGAGAGTCATTTGGGGTTGGAGCTGCCGGTAGGTCAAGTCACTGCGTGTGCGCTCTCCCTCTGAGTGGTTGGGGTAGCCAATGAAATGGTCATTATCGCCATATAGTCGACGGACGACAGTCCTCACGGTCCTCCTATGCAGCTATCGACAGCTCGAGCTCGCTACTTTCACAAGCTATCCTATTATCATAAACCGTATTTACCAAGCCATTACTACTGCTACCACCATTAAGCTCGCTTTAAACTCTGTTCCGCCGTCCACCCCCACAAAAGCTCTCCTCGAAGCTCTCTGAGTATTGGTAGTCGCGTTTTGGGCGAGGTTCCAGCTCCAACCACAGGTATTTGTCACTGCTTCCTCCATTCTTCGAGCTTGGAAATCATATCCTCGTCCTCCTTTGGCCTTCAAAGACTAAATGCTCCAACAGCTGCCACACCCTTGAGCTTCCCGTCGGTTCGCTTCATACCCCAAGCTTCCGTCCATTCTTCGCAGCTTGCCCCGACACCAAAGTACTCATCAAAGCTCCGCTTCGCAGCTAAGCTAGTAACAATACCTCCCTTATTTACAACGACTTTTAAAGCTCTCCAGCAGAAGATTCACCTTCTACCCTTTCCAACACCACTCAGTGTCGCTACTGCACAGAAGGTCGACATCTATACTCTTTGTATGAACTGTTGGCAACATTCATCCACAGTTTGTATCGGTGTTGCGGAGGATTCATTGGGTCTGTTCTCGCCCATAGAGAATACAGACATCTCTTTCATCTACTCTCAATTTACCAGAAGCTGTAATCATGGCTTCCAACAACGGCGGGCAGCAGGAGGATCAACTGGTTGGAGGCTATCGGATAAGCCATGAGATTGGTAACGGATCGTTCGCCAAAGTTTACAAGGGCATAGCTATTGTGAGTGGTTATTTTACCTTCTTTTATCGAGCTTCGTCAAGCTGTTGGTGAAGCTATCCGAGTTTCTGAGTCTGTCTTACTGGAGGACTTGATGCCTCAATACCCTAAATACAACAGTCATCGGGCTCTCCTATGGGTACACATTTTTACCAGAGTTCCTACTAACTCACGTACAGAAAACGAATAGAGTTGTTGCAATTAAGTCGGTGATGCGAGCCAAATTAAATCGGAGGTTATTAGAGAATCTAGAGTCTGAAATCGCGATATTAACGTCACTCAAGCACCCTCATATCACCCGCTTGAAGGAATGTATCAAGTCGAGAGCACATATACACTTGGTAATGGAATATTGTTCGATGGGCGATTTGGCAAGCTTCATCAAAAATCGCGAGAAGTTTGCTTCGATGCCAATTACAGCAGATTTCGCACATCTATATCCAAGCCCTCCTGGTGGTGGACTCAATGAAGTAATTGTTAGGCATTTCCTGAAACAACTCGCCAGTGCCCTCAGCTTTCTTCGGTCGAAACAGCTCATCCACCGAGACTTGAAGCCACAAAACCTGTTATTATCGCCGCCCAATTACACGTCTCGATCAGATGACGGCGAAGAAATGGAGAACTCGGACAAATTGGTCGGAATCGCCAATTTACCGGTTTTAAAAATTGCAGATTTCGGGTTCGCCAGGGAGTTACAAGTATCATCATTAGCAGAAACCCTCTGTGGCTCCCCCTTATATATGGCACCGGAGATCCTTCGTTACGAGAAGTACGACGCGAAGGCTGACCTATGGTCGCTTGGTACAGTCCTCTACGAAATGATTGCTGGGCGACCCCCATTCCGTGCCTCGAATCATGTAGACCTACTTCGGAAGATTGAAGAAGGAATGGATAATATCAACTTTCCTTCAAGATGTGTCGCTAGTAGTGAGATTAAGGATCTCATCTATGGACTTTTGAAGCGCAGTCCTATCGAGCGAATAGGGTTTACTCAATTTTTCAATCATCCTGCCGTACAGGACGAGATACCTGGTGCAGAACCTGTACAACAGGGTCTGCGGAGGGATATTCCAAGCCGCCGAGACTCCGTCGCTCGCCGAGATTCAATCGTGAAAGAATCACCAAAGCAGAGTCCAGATAGATTCGTCCGTCAGAATGAGGGCTACCAATATCCAGAAGACTACCAGCGAAGTGCGCCACAAGCACCAGTGCTCGATCCTGAGTATGAGCTTCCATTTGCACGTACGTCTGAGCCAGCCCACTCACCTCCATTACGTCCCGCCGTGGAACAGCGCCGTGTTACGACACCTCTGGCAAGGGAACAGCCAGCATACCGACCACCAATGCCCTCAACGTCGGCACCCGTCCGTCATGAAATGATCCATCGAGCTGCTGCGCCTATGGAACGGCATATGTCACAGAATGCAATTCCTTCGCCAAGTGCATCCATCATGGCACAGCAGCAGCGGGAATCAGCAAGGGCGAGAGCCGATAGAGAAGCAGCTAGGGCAGCTCACGAGAAAAATAAAGCGCAAGAACGTGCTGAGCATGATATAATGCAAGAGTACGTTGTGATAGAGAAGCGGAGCGTCGAGGTGAATGCCTTTGCGGATGAGCTTGCCGCAAGTCCTCGTGTTGGTGCCCCCACTTCACCAACTTCTGCGAATGCTATTCTTGCCCGACGAGCTAGTGGCCGTGGGCCATCCAGACCTTCAACTGCAGACAGGGCTTCCCAACCAGTGAGAAGCTCGGGAAACACGTACAGTCAGAGCCCTGGCTCCATGGCGGCTCATGCTCTCCAAAGAGCATTCAGTCTGGCGCCGATACTGTTTTTTGGCATGGGGAATCAGCAAAAGTATTCTCCACCGGCACAGAATGTGTACCAATATCCCACTCCTGTTTATCATCCCGGGAGCATGGTCATGGTTGGGAGTGGAAAGCCTTCTGCAATATTCAGTGAGGAAGACCAGACAGTAATCAATACCTTAGAGGGTTGTGCAAACAAGGCAGATGTAATATACCATTTCGCCGCAATCAAATATGCACAACTTCTTCCAGTGGCTCCTAATCTCCCGCAAGGACTCGGTTTACTGCCTCCACCTGCCGCCGCTGCCGAAGCTGCCGAAAGCAAAGCTGACGAAGATCTTACCCCTGAGGCCATTGTTGTGCTCTCTGAACAGGCACTTGTATTGTATGTCAAGTGTATCTCACTTCTTAATAAAGCAATGCAAATGGCCGGCCGTTGGTGGGCTAAGTCGGGTCAAGACTCCAATGGAACCCATGGAAGAAGTCCTGCAGCGGAGAGGATTAATGCAAGAGTTCAGTGGATTCGGCATAAGTTCAACGAGGCGATGGAGAAAGCCGATTATGCTAGACTGAGGCTCAAGGAAGCCCAATCCACCCTACCACCTTTACATCCGAGCCACCCGTCGAATCATACATTCGATGAACCCAGTGGTAGCAGAATAGGTATGGTGGTTGAACAGGATATTTTTATCTCCCTAGGCGTCACAGCGGAGAGATTGATGTTCGATCGGGCAATCGAAATGAGCCGAGGCGCTGCGGTCAATGAGCTTGTGGGTGATGATCTGGAAGGGTGCCAAGTATCCTATCTTACCGCGCTCAAGCTTGTGGAGGCCGTCTTGGAGACGGACGAAGACGATGGAAATGTAGATGATGACGATAGGGCCTATATTGAAAATGGTAAGAACCTTTTCAAAGACTTACTGACGGTGTACTGATACTTGAAGTAGTTGTCAATAACATTAAATTGAGGATTGAAGCGGTTAAGGGAAAATTAGCGTTGCATTCAAAGAGGAGCTCGGGCATCCACTCCATTCCGAGTTCTCCAGTTCCAGCACACTCACCACTCCACGCAAATACGCCGCCAAAATAGACCATTCAATGGACTGCACTTGCAACATGGGCCAATACCATCTCAGAAGGGATTAGCGGGCATTGCAGGAATAGAATTTCTTTCTCGGGATTTCGACTTTTACAATATATCATGCAGATACGACTGGTTTATGGCTCTCTTCAAAATTGTCTCCCATAGGCTTATGGCCTGGAGGTGGTCCGCGTTTGAGGCGTTTTTTATTAAGTTCTTTGATCCATCCATTTATTTATTTTCTATTTTACTATCGGGGTCTTATTCTACACTATTCAACTGCCTTATGCATGAAGACGATACCTCTTTACGAATTCCCTTTTCCATGGCGTGTTTGGGAGGGGTGCGAGAGTGTCAACTTGAATCTGGCAGGCTTCATGCTCTACCCTCCCTCTGTCGTTTCTTATCTTTGTTTATTCTGTTAAGGGCACCTGTTCTATTATGGGGTTTTCTCACATATTATTCTGGCGCTATCATTTGAATGAATGCTTAGTTATTGGTGTTAATCATGGTTTTTTTTTGTTCAAGTTTTTTCCTTTTTTGTAGTAAGTTTTTTATTTATCCTGGCTGGAGTACCAGGCTGATATTACGGACTGTCCTGTGTGGGGGGTAGTGGGTGGTCTGGGTAGGAAGGGTGGGTGGAAGAGAGTTAACATGGGGAACTGATATAGCCATGGTTCCGGCCCTGACGGGGTTTTCCACCAGAGCGATCTAGTTTGCTTGAGGGTTCACAGGGCGGCTTCGTTTTCTTTGGTTGTGTTATCTGTTTTACTGACTATTGTTTATTATTCATTGTATTTCTACAGTGTATACGTATGCTTTTGTGTTTATGTTTGGCGCGGGTGGGGTATCTGAGGGTTTAGTTTTTGTGGTTTTCTTTATTTTTCTTTTTTTCGTTCTATGCGAGCAATATTCATTTCATACATCAGATTTGTAATGAAGAAATGCATTACTTAAGTGGGATAGGGCGGAAATGAATGGTGGTGGAGGAGTGGCATGAATGAGAAAGGTGTTTCATCATTTCCGAGGATCGCTATATTTCTGGTGATTTTTCTTCGCTATATATAGTAGTCATAGGTTTGCGTAGGTCCGGATTACGACAGTGGTGAGGTTTGTTGACCTGTATATGTGTATTTTAGCTTATTTCCTAAACTTGAAGTCAGACGTTCGACGTCATGGTGTTTCGCGGTCATGGCTTAGGATCTGGTGAGCCATATTACACATGTGTATGGTAGGTCCACGTGACTGGGGCTATTCTTGGGGCCTGGTCGGGTGAGAAGGAGAGGATGTGACTCGACTCGGCTTGATGATTTATGCGAATGGCGTGCTCGCAGGCAATAACGGGGGCGGGGAGGGGTTCGGCATCATACTTCATGATCACCGTAATGTCGACGGTTCGGGCATATGGGCGGTAACATTGGTCAGCCTGTACGCGACTGAGGGTAACATGAACAACAGCTGCTTATTTGTGAAATAGACATTTTTACGGAAAAACTTACAATCTACCCGCTTCATTTACACAAAAACTACGGAGAAACTACCAATTAATTCAGCCACAAGTACTCTTCGTTCGTAGTCATTTTTTCGAAACTACCCCTGATCCCCCGAATCCTAAATTAACACTTCACTACTTAAAGCCTATTTCTCTACTATTATCCAAATTTTAAACCCCCCCCCCCCCCTCGTTAATATGTAGTATGGTATCCGTATGCGTGCATAGTCCTGCATATCTGTGAATATCCAATTCCAATATAGGAAAGGAGGAAAAGAACTTTTTTTGTTCCTCCGCCTCTGTGATGAAAGTATTTAAATCCAATCAGGACTTTGTGTGTAGGGGAATATTAGTAGGAGGCCCCTAGGCTGCTGGTTGGGGGGGGATAGTATAATTAATTATATGCCAGTTTGTTTTCTCCGTAACCCCCCCACCGTTTTTTATATACCAAAACTATCCTATTTGATACCAAAAAAATTCACCACAATCCCC
>Ga0307511_10005527_pt1 | contig 12840 bp, 14 predicted proteins | sample 13_EM_MG_FD_200266 | JGI IMG/M metagenome (GOLD analysis project Ga0307511, IMG submission 200266) | Populus trichocarpa ectomycorrhiza microbial communities from riparian zone in the Pacific Northwest, United States - 13_EM | ecosystem: Host-associated > Plants > Roots > Unclassified | place...
CCCAGGTGGCTCTGTCAATGATGGTGCAGTCCACGATGCTGCTAAGCAGTGTGGTATCACTTTTGTCGACCAGAGTACTAGGCTGTTCCACCATTAATGCAGTTTATGCAGACGAGGCAGAGGAGGGAGGGCAATATCCATTTATCATCATTATGGTGTTCGTATTTTGTGTAGATTATTGGGAGATGGAAAAGTTGACTGGGAAAAAAGGGTCTAAAATCTAAGGGTTCGGGAATTCTATGGGTAAAAGAAGACGTAACTTTGCTTAAATGCGTGTTCGTAGCAATATTTTAACAGATTGGTTTCTGCCAATGTTTCTGCCTGTATTCCGCCTGGGAAAGCTACCGATGCTAAGAATAATATTGAACTGTATTATGTATGTAGTAAAATAACCCCCACTCGCAACCTAAACATCAAAACCACACAAATAAAAAAATAGCTAAGAGAACAACTATGGTAATATAGTATCTATAATACCTCTCTACTACTCATACTACCTTTCACCTCCAAAACTCCATCCTCAAAGAGCTAGGATATAAACACAAAGGAACCACTCAACCCACAATTCACAATTATATTCAATCCAATACCCTCCCAGATACCGTAGCTGCACTTCTATCCTTCGTAACCGTCTTCTTCAAAGCCCTGCCCGAGGAGATCTGCCCCAACAGCGCCCCTAGATTAGGCACTGCAGCAGGTGGTCCTGGTGGCATCGGCGGAGGGGGTGGTGGGGGGGGTGGTGTTGCCCCAGTAGGAAAGTTCCCCGGCATTGGTGGAGGTGGTGGAGGAGCACCAGCCCCAAAGTTCAGCATTGGCGGAGGCCCAGGTGGAGGTGGAGGTGGAGGTGGAGGTGGAGGTGCCCCTGCCGGCGGCGCCATCATTACCGAGCTCGGGCTAGCAGCTAGCTGCTCCGGCTCCTTATTCCCCATACTCGACAGCGGCCTCGGGGGCGCCATAGACCCAAAGAGCATAGATGCCAAGGCAGCGGTACTAGTCCTTCCTACATCATCCGAGTCACTGTCCGAGTCAGGCTCCGAGTCGACGACAGACCAGTCATCTTCCGGCTCGGGGTTGACACGGCTACGCTTAACTGGTGCTGTAGGCTGCGCGGGTGCGCTCGCAGATTTGTCTCCGCCGGCTGCAAGGTCCTTGAAGAAGGGGTTCTTGGAGCCTTCGCTTTGAGGGGTCACGGAGGAAACACCACTGCCGGAGTTAGCAGCTTCGAGTTGCTTGTAAAATGGGTTGCGGTTCTCTGTTTGTGCAGGGGTTTGGATAGTGGGGATTGCTGGGGGAGTAGCGGTAGGGGGCATTGGGGATGGTGGTGCTGGTATTGTGGGAGCTTCTGCTGGAGGAGAAACAGCAGCAGGGGAGAAGGTTGCATCGCTTCGAGTAGGAGTGACGACGTTGCCTGGGGTAGCAGGCTCTTCATCGGATGAGCTTTCGTCCTCCATTGCCTCTCTCTGAAGACGCAGGCGCCTGTGAACGTAGTAATTAGAACCAAGTACATGGTTACGTTAGCTGAGGAGGGCCTACTCTTCTTCTGCACGTGCCGCCTCAATCTCAGCACGCATGGCTGCCAACCGCGCCTCTTTCTCTTTAGCGGCTTGTAGTGTCGCCTTCTTCTTCGCAGATTCCTCCTTCTTCTTGAGTTTACCTTGCTTAACCTCATCCTCCAATGCTTGTCGTCGTGCCTTCGCAGCCTCCATCTCCCGCATCAGCTCTTCCTCTTCTCGGCGTGTCTCCTCCCTATGGGCCTGATTAGTACACATTCCACCATACCTGTAAAGAACACATACTCTGATTCCAATCTTGCTCTCTCCTGGGCCTCTTGCTCTGCAGCCAATGCTCGCTCTTCAGCTTCCTTCTCAGCCCGCTTCCTTGCTTCATCCTGGGCCTGAGTATCCTTCTTTGCCCCTCTGGAGGAAGGAGGTGGGGGGGGGGGCTTCTTGCCAACCGGCTTTGAGGATTCTATGCTTGGGGGTGCTATTAACTCCCCAGCAAGCCTCTGCTGGCGCGTTTGTTCACGTTTCGCTTCTTCCTCTTCCGCCTTCCTACGGCGCTCTTCAGCCTCTTTTCTTTCCCTTCCTTGTCTCTGCTCTGCTGTTTCCGTGAGGGCACCGGGCCTAATTGTAGACTTAATACCCATAGCAGCAAGGCGTTCGGCCATCCTTTGCTCGGCTTGTTGCTTGATGAACGCTGCCCTCTCTTCTGGAGCCTTATAGGACGAGTAGGAGCCACCACCGCTGCTCACAGCTGGCGTGGGTGTTGTGGTGGAAGGTCGTGGGGGAGATATTACCCGCTTCGCTGGCTCATCATACCTTGCACGAGTGTCACCGCGGCAATGGTCTCGGTCATCTTCGCGCTTAGTCCTCGCCGCACGAGACGATCGTTGCAGCTCAAAGATGAAATCTCTAACTTCATCCTCAACACCAAGACCTTCCTCCCACCTCCTGGATTCATGCTCATTCGCATTACCCTTTGAGCCAGAGCTCTTCAGAGAATCCTCAAGACCTCTCCTGAATTCCTCAACGCTTTCCTCCACGTCACGAGTCATCCTCTCGTTGTTTTCCCGTTCAGCTGTAACCTTCTGGGTCTCATCAGCGAGTCTCCTTGGTGCATCCTCATCCTCGCCCTCCGATGGTGGTGCTGGTTTTCCTGTCAGTGCGGCCAATCTTTGTTGCATCATGGCCTTTGATTTGGCCTTGAGCCTGTCAGCTTCTGTGATACTTCCCTCTGGCCCAGTACCAACGATTGAGGATGCGGAGTTAGGATGAGCTTTAGCGTCCCTCAGACGGAACAATTCCAACTTGGCATCTGCAATACTACGCTCAGCCTTCCGGACTTTGGAGGCAATGTCGGGCAAGCGGTCAGTCAGATTTTGAAGCTGTCTTCTCAGCTGCCGCCGCTCAGCATCAGCATCATTTGAGCGATCTTGAGCATTGGGATGGGTGTCAATTTCTTCTTGAATCCTCCGAATCCTCCTGAATAGATCCTCGGCGTCACGCTTATCCCGTCTATCTAGGATTTCATCATCCTCTGTAGCAGCTTCATCTTTGATATCGATAGCATTCAATAAGATCTGTTTTTCCTTGACCTTCTTGCGTAACTGCTCCAGGGACAGCTCTTCTGTTTTAACCTCTGGGGCGGGTGAGCGGTCCCGAGCAGGCGCACGGCGGCGAGCGCTAGATTGATATCCTACATCGTTATCATTATGCTTATAGACAGTAGCATCTTTACGGAGAGCTTGCTGGTTCGGGTCGCTCCTGAAAGAGTGGCTTTTCAAGTAGCTAACTCCGGTCGCCTTTCGGGCGTCTGCGTCACTCTTCAGAAAGCTCTTGACAGTATTGACAGACTCTGAGAACTTCCTGTGGGATGGCGGAACCAACTCTGGAGGTAGTCGTGCTGGGACGTCATGCCCGTTAAGCTTGCGATAGATCAAGTGCATTGCCACTGAGAAATCATCCTTGTCAAGCTTTCCTCTGTTGTGAGGGTCTGCCAGTGTCCATATCTGTTCGAGAACACTTTTGTCTAGTCCGCTCTGGCCGAAAACTTCAATACATGTTTGGCCAGCGAGGTATCCCTGGTTCAGACCATCCCATGCGCGAAAAATATTGTCATAAGCAGTTTTCTCGTCCTTTGTAACTGCCCATGGAATCTGTGCATTTCCTTGCAAGCCTGCGGTAGTAAAATTCCCAGATTCGCGCCCTGCTTGCGGCAACATTCGTGACTCTAACAATGAGATGCCTGGAAGACCCCCAGCTGGGGCATTGACATAACCCCATTGTCCCGGCATACCTGTTGGCTGTGCAGTCAGCTGACCCATCGAGCCAGGGCCGAGCGAGGACATCCCTGTGGGCATAGGAGGCATTGGTGGTCTAGCAAAGCCAGTTGGTTGTGCCATCATGCCCTGGTTGCCAAAGCCCGTGGGCTGGCTTAGCATGGGCATATTTGGCATGCCTGTAGGCTGGGTTTGAAGGGTGGATAGCAAGGACGCATTTGAGGGGGTTTGTAAGGATTGAGTGGGGGTAACTGAGAAGTTCGGGATGTTGGTGCGGGTCAGTGCAGGAGGCTTTGTGTCAGGCACCCCAAAGGAAATAATGTCAACCATGCTCGAAACCTCGTTGGTGAGAGTTTCGGGTAACACGTTGGGCAATATCTTTCCTTGCAGTTTCAGATTGCACAGGTACATCGCAAGAGCAAATTCTGGGAACAGTAGTTGACCAGATTTTGTAGTATCTGCCAGGTTCCTATGGAATCGTTAGTTTCATTTCAACTTGACAGCATTCTGAGCAACCCACCATATTTGACCAAGGTCAGTGGCAGGTAACTTTGACCGAATCAGCAGATCCCGTGCCCTCTCGCCACTTATGGCTTGTCCCTCTCCCACTGCAGCTTTGAACAGCTGTTCGAACTGTGCTTGGTCCTGCGCTGTAATAAAAGAAAGCCTTATGCTCGGAATCTTTGGCGCTGAGCCCCCAGTCACGGGAGCCGCTGATTTAGGGGGATTCGGAGGTGGTGGCGCAATGGCCGGCTGCTGAGGGGGAGCCGAATAGCTCGATGGGATTTGTGGTACAGGGGGAATTCCACCTTGTGGTGTCCCCATCCCCACCCCCTGAAACCCAGTGTATTGCTGCTGCAATGGCTGCTGCTGGAGAGAATGCTGAAGAGGCAGCTGTGTGTACTGCATGTTTAGGAATTGAGGTTGACCAAATCCCGTAGGCTGTGGTCCCAATAGCCTCTGCTGTTGTTGTGGTTGCTGTTGTTGTTGCTGCTGCTGCTGACCGAATCCCGTAGGTTGCGGTGCAAATCCAGTAGGCTGTGGACCGAAACCTGTAGCTTGAGGGGCAAAACCCGTACGCTGCTGGGCAAAACCTGTGGGTTGTGGCCCCAACATTGGAGCATAGCTTGGTTGACCATACTGTTGGGGTTGGAGGTGCTGCTGCTGCTGCTGCGGCTGTTGGGGGTATTGTTGCTGTTGCTGCTGTGGCTGTTGGGGGTATTGTTGTTGCTGCTGCTGTTGCTGTGCACCCCAGCCGGGAGCATACGTGACCATGGCTTCTTTTGTAGATATATGTGAGCCAGAAGTTGGAAAGCAGAGGTTGCGTATTGGGGGGGGGAATGAAGTGGGGACAGGGAGTTCTACATGGACGTACTCTGAGACTAACGAGACTGCACAGGGGGATGGAGGCACAGTCTGAGGTCCGCGCGGACAGATGCGTGTAGACAACGGAAACCGGCTTCAGCAAGACCGGATTGAACGCTTCACAAAGTCGGAGGAATTATATATCGAGCAGCTGCAGGATGGAAGTAAATCTAAGGAGTACAAGTAGGTACTGGTTACCAAAGATTGATACATATGTGCGGTATCTTGGCATTGCGCGGTCAGCCACGTGACTGCTTGAGCCAAGCTTTCAAAGACCGAAACTAACCAGACTATGTACAGTGCCTACAGTAAGTAAGCTTGGTATAGTAGGTACGAGGCTCGAGCAGGTCCCATGATACGTACTTTGCATTCATATGTATATGATAGAGATAGAGAGTCGTCCTGCTGTTTTTTTTATTACTGTAGACAAAAACATCTCTGTTTCAAACGACAGCTCACCAGCCAGAGCTAGGCCATAACAGCAGCCGTGAAGTTGGGGTACTTCTCCATCAAGACTAGCCACCGCCGAAACTAAGCCAAATGCGATACAACGAAGTACAACGATAACCGTAGTCTGGTTCGATAACCGCAACCAATCTTGAAACTCCACCCAGCGTTGTGAGGAACGATTCACGGCGGTGCCAGGAACTGGAACCATCTGTGGATGGCTCGGCCCGGGCGGCGGTGATACCGTATGAGATAAATGATAAGAGGGACTTCTGTGGCTTTTTGGTAGCTCACGTCGCTAGACACTTAAAAAAAAACATAATCTTGGCATATCAAGCTGAAATGTTTTTAGAGCAAACAAAAGCGGTTCTTCGTGAGTGCCAGACACTCTTAGACACTCATCACAGTACTTTAGTGCCCGCTCCTGCTGCTGCTGCGTTGCTGATTGCTGCTGCGGGACATCTGGGGTATGCTGCACACCCCTTGCTACCGATTGGCTCACACAGCTGCTCGCCTTCCCCCGCCTTTCCTGGGTCGTCCGTCAGGCCCTCAGCTTTGCCCCACTATAATTTGAGGTGATATTACGTATGTCTCATATGGCAATGCTCGCCCGTCCGCCTTACACAACCAGGCTGCTACCTGGCACAGCGGCAGGTGGGCAGAGGTCTACTCGACATTTGTTTATCCAGCGATACCGCTGCCTCTCATCCTTTTCAATATTCAAACTCCCTGCTCTCAGCTTGGCTGCTTCTTATAGGTAAGGGTAAGCTCCTCGCCTAATTTATTTGGGAAGTTTACATGCTCAAAACTACTCCTAGGTCATTGAGCAACTCGCAATCTCATACAACTATGGCGAAGGGGATTTTAAGAAGAGGACGGGGCTTTGACACCACCCAGTCAAGCGATCCCATCGAACCAGGGCGCCTGGATCGTCCAACATATCTGGATGAGGAACCAGACCGTGAGCACATCGTGCGGAGAGGGAGAGGAGCGCCTCAAGTAATCAATCAGCGGGCTCGTATCAATTCACCACCACCAGGGACCAATGGAGGAGTGAAAGTAGGTACACTTCCATCCACACCCTCGCTCGCCTCACAAAACCAGGAGCCAGAAGCACCAAAGCGCAGGAGGATCAAGCCTGATCTGGGGGTGTTTACCCCGCGAGGTCGACTGAGTGCTGCACAACAACAGACTGTCGATAAGCCCCCTGGAAGGAAGTCGGATAATTCGGGAATGGACATCAGCCAGGTAACCAGGCCATCTTTTCGTATGCAGACATTAAGCCAGGCTTTGACGTCACCTCCATACGGTGATGGCAAGCCAATGGAGCAGGCACCGGTTAGCGGTCGTCTTGAGGATACCCCACGCCCGCCCACCGATATGAAAGCTCCTAGAGCTACTCCTGCGTCAACAGAGGTTTTGACGGAAGCCTTGAAGACACTTCCCCCGAGAGCTTCACAAAACGATGGGTTTAGGAATTCAGCAATTCCCAGAGGTCCAGCTGCACCTATGCCAGCTGCACCTATGCCAGTTGCCGAAGTTGTAACAGAAGGAATTCCGGTGGAACATGAACCAACCGTGGATCATTCTCCTGAAACCACGGCAGTGGTAGTAGAGGAAACCCTACGTCATGAACCAGTCACGAGCAACCTTTCTGGAGTATCGGTAGCGGCTACAGGGGTTACGGCCGACATTGAAGAAGCAGAGGAATTGCTGGCCAACACAGATAATACGGCCTCCGCAACAGAAGAGCTTGAGTCCTATCAACTTGGAGCTGATGAGAGATTTGCATCCGAGTCATCAGACGAGTCCGAGTCAGTGACCAGTACCATAAACGACTATGACGAGGTGTCAGAGAACGAAGATGCATCGGGAGATGAGATAGTACGAAAGAAAGTCAGAAAGCCAAAGCCAGTAGAAACGAGCGACGGGTTGGTGTATTATCAAGTTGCGGTGGATGAAGCACCACATGTTCCTTTGACCTACGAAATACCGTTCAAGGTCCTTACTCAGCTGTTGTGCTTAAAAGATGATAGTAAACACAAGTTTTGGACTTTTGAACTATATCAGCACAAGGAGAAGAAAGTTACAGTGGAATGCTGCACCACCCTGGAAGAATTCGAAACTGCCGCTCAGAAGTTTCTCAAGGAGAAGGTCATTGGGTTTGATATGGAGTGGCTTCCACGACCTAGTAAGAATGTTTGGTGAGTGTGTGACTGATCTTACTTTTGACCCGGAAGTACTAAACGCCCTTTTAGGGATAATGTCTCTTTGATACAGTTGGCCAAAGAAGACCACATCGCCCTCTTCCATCTTGGAAGGGTGAAGAAAGGTACAACAGTGCTTTAGGTCTGTTGTTTGGGGGTCTCTTTACTAATATCTACTAGAAAATGTTGAAGAGCTCGTTCCATCGTCTTTGAAGGCAATCCTGGAGTCAAAAGATATTCTGAAAGTTGGGGTTTCTGTAGCAGGTATCTTATTTATCTTTTGACTGCATCAAAAATTCCCCTAGTTACTAATCCTATTTTTCAATTTAGGTGATGGTTCCAGGATCAAAAAGTGGCTTGGAATCGAACCTCAAGGGTTGATGGAGCTGAGTGCAATCCACCATGTTATAGAATATGCTAGGGAGCGTAGAAGAGGGACAATTCCAAGGCTGTTGGTATCGCTTGCTAAGTTGTCCGAGAAATACTTACAACTCCCCATCCAAAAAGGCTTCGTGAGGATGAGTGACTGGACAAAGCCTCTGTCACCAATGCAAATTTCTTGTATGATATCACACCCGAATCTACTCTATACAGGAGCACTAATCCTTAGTCTTGATACAGATGCTGCAACGGATGCTTATGCTGGACTCAGAATTTATGACGCCCTTCAGAAGGCCAGGATGCTTGTCGATCCCATCCCAGTACTACCAGCTTGTGTGAAATGTGGGGATGATAAAAAGAAGAGAGGAGTGGTTACTCCAAAGTTGTATATCGATGGTGTTGAGGCAGGGTCAAACTCCACTTCCACCTGGAATATCAGCTTTGAGGCTACAACTCAAAATAACGAGACTTCTGTAGTCATGGATTGGGCACAAGAAGTGGAGGAAAGCAGAAAGGGATATGAAGCTGCTGCAGTGGCGAAGGTCAGAGGTCCTGGGAAAAAATACTCCAGTACTAATACGGCCAATATACATGGGGAGCCATCAAGCAAAGGACGTTCCAGTGCCAAGAGGGCTGCTAAACCCGCCTTGCCACCATCGCCGGACATAGAATTCGCGATAGACTGGGCGAAGAAGCACCGCACGGTGGCTGGAACGGGGCTCGCTCCGTTAAGGGCTTACGCATTGTGGCACTCGAAGGCGTATTCACTTGAGGATACGGCAATGCATCTGGGGATTACAGTCAAGACAGCTGCTCAATATATCTGCACAGCTGTCCGGACCGAAAACTTAGAGTAAGGCAACCCCCACTCGTTGGCCTGGGATATATCTAATCACCAGTGAACAGGCATGACCGTGAGAGAATTAAATATGTTTGGTCAAAGAACCTTATACCCCCATACAAGCCCCGAAGGTCTTAGTATTTAGGATTATATGCATTAGGCGTTTTAACTTCATCGTTTTCTTTGGGTTTTTTTTGAGGGTATCTAGCGGTGGAGCCAATATCAATTAGTATTGCATGAAATCTGAGTTGGGCATCTATCAAATCTTTCTTTTTTTGCTCTATCTGGAACTTGTACCATCTTTATATACCTCGAGCTTTTGATGTTTGGGTAGGTTGAGACATCTACTTACCCTTTTCAGGGTCTTTTCTTTACTAGTCCCGGCACTGCTTTTCTTTTAAGGGGAGGTTTCTAGAACCAGACACAAGGCAATAAATTACATGGTACCGGTACGGGGTCGGTTCACTCTATTTAGGACCAAAATACCAAGTACAAGCAATAAAATAGACCAAACATTCGTTTACAAATATTCACCATGTTCATGATAGCTTACAATGTGACTGGTAAGCCTGGATCCATGGTAAGAGGCTCTGTTCATGCGAACTAAACGAAGCGTGCTAGGGCGTACAGTACTTCCTAATAAACATCGGAATATTCAGCTGCCTACAGGTTGAGTGAGGCAAGGAGTACGGTAGATGTGAAGGCCAGAAGCAGTCCACCCCTATATCGACCCCTATCTTGTTAATTGTCGACAAAGCTTTGATATGGCACAGACATTTTTGTCCTCCCCGGGGGGGCTCGCCTGTGCATATGTACTGTAACAGCCCGGCGTGGTGATGTGGCCGCCAACCAACCCTTTTTGTTAGATGCATACCTATCTCAATGGTACGTGGAGCTTTGCAGCGCAGATCTTGAGTGCAGAATTGATGGAAGCTCACATGCCAGAATTCGAGGCACTGGCATCGATCTCGAACGACGGCTGGCAGAGCTGGGCTAGCCCAAATCCCCATAGGCCCCGGCACATAGGGGTACCTTGATTGGCCCGCGGCGACCAGGCGGACAAATTGTGCGAAGATGTTGTAAATCTTGGGCGAGGCCAGATATCGCATCTGCGGAGAGGCTGCTCTTGCAATTGCCCAATTGCTTGCTTAAGTGAGACCCGTCCATCCTTGGCAGGGGACCCTACCACCATACGGACCAGCCCCCCCCTCCAGTATTTCAGCAGCCATCCTCGCTGCCATATTCCTTCTCTTCTCCCATTAAACCCTCGTTCACACCGTCAGGAGACCAGTCCGGCTCCCTTTTCCAGCGTATTCTTTTCGTGGCTCGTTATTCTGGACACAATGGGTGAATCCGTTTTAGAGGACTCGTTTGAGTTCATCAAGACCCCGCCGGCTCCAGAAACCCCTCCGTCATCTACGGCTTGTGGTGTTAGAACCTCCTCGGTAAGTCTAAACCCTTTATGCTAATTGGAAAATGCCAATTGCAAATGCATAGCATTGGTGCTGACGAGCTGCCTTCCCCCCAGTCACCATCCATCAAGAATGCCCCACTCCCAGCTGAAGGGGCCGGTTCCCAAAGCTTCTCCAATCTCCTCTTGGGAGGATTGCTCCTCGTTGTTCCGTACTATCTCAAGTACAAAGTTGGTGGCGGATTCAAGACCTTCATCTTCTTCGCCCTCTTCACCACCGTACCGATTCTCGTTGGAGTCTGGGCACTCTTTTCCATGGTCTCTCCCCGGATAAACGAGAAAGCCAAGCTCCCAGGCAAGCCAATTACCGAATACCTTCGCTTCAGGAACAAGGAGGATGAGGCGAAGTACAAGGCCAAGGGCAAGATCCCGATCGAGGTTTTCTACGAAATGTACTTCAACTCGGAGGTTGACATGAATGGTGATATGTTGGATATGCTGGAATACCGCCATGACTGGGCTTCTCTTAACTTTACCCTAGGTGTCTTTAAGCACTTCTTGCTCGGATTCATCCCAGAGATGTTGATTCACAGCCGATCTCAAGGTAAAAAGATTGCTCCCAGCGAAAGCAACGCGCCCAGACTGTTTTGCATATAGCTAATAATTTTACAGATGAAGAACAGGTCCGTGACCACTACGACAGAGGTGATGACTTTTACGCTTGGTTCCTTGGACCGCGCATGATCTACACTTCCGGTATCATTTCCGACATCACTAGGGAGGAGACTCTTGAGGAGATTCAAGACAATAAGCTTAAGGTCGTTTGTGAGAAGATCAACTTGCAGGAGGGAGAACGTTTGCTTGATATTGGATGCGGCTGGGGAACCCTTACCAAGTATGCCTCCGTCAACTACGGCGCTCATGCCACTGGTATCACTCTCGGGCGCAACCAAACCAAATGGGGTAACAATGGGCTTCGCAAGGCTGGTATTCCAGAGGAGCAGTCCCGTATTCTCTGCATGGATTACCGTGATATTCCCGTCCCACCTGGAAAGTACAACAAGATCACCTGTTTGGAAATGGCCGAGCACGTTGGTGTTAGACATTTCAGCTCTTTCTTGACTCAGGTTTACAACATGTTGGAGGATGACGGGACCTTTTTCTTGCAAATTGCTGGTTTGAGAAAGAGCTGGCAATACGAGGATTTGATTTGGTAAGTTCATTTCTCGATCCACTTCTGCCCAGCAGGTTACTAATTTGGTCAGGGGCCTTTTCATGAACAAATACGTCTTCCCTGGTGCGGATGCATCGACTCCTTTGGCTTTCGTTGTTAGTAGCCTCGAGTCCTGTGGTTTCGAGATCAAGCACATCGACACTTGCGGGGTTCACTACAGCACCACTCTCTGGAAATGGTACAGGAACTGGTTGGCCAACCGTGAGAAGGTTGCTGCCAAGTACGGCGAGCGCTGGTTCAGGGTAAGCTCAGTTTCTAGACTCGCGGCTACTGCATGCTAACTAATATACGTACATTAGATCTGGGAATACTTCTTGGCATCTTCAGTCATTGTCTCCCGCCAGGGTTCTGCCAGTGTTTGGATGATCACCTGCCACAAGAACCTCAATGCCTATCACCGTGTTGAGGGTATCCCCGCTCAGTTTGGCGTGCAGGGCGCCCTCCAGCAGCAGCGAGTGCAGCTCAAGTGGAACCCTTAGCTACATGGTGGTTTAGCGCAGAACGAACGCATATAAAAAGGCAATCTACTTGCCATTGGGCATTTCTGGGTTACAATAGTAAATGAGCTGGGTCTGGGTATAAAAAAAAGTAGACTTGGATTTGGTGTGTGTTGATGATATCCTATATCCTTTTTGCATTGGCGCTGAGCATGTATTGTGCGTGTATGAATGATCGAGAAGGGTTCTTGATATGGCAGCCTTTTCTTCTTGCTGCGAAGTTGTGAGATCTGGGAGTGTCAGGGGTCAAGAATAGTAGATAATTTAATACTTGGTTGAGCGCATCATATTGGCTGTGTGTTTTGTTTTGGGTGCGACTTGATGTGGGAGGCTGAGGAATTTTTGTTTATCCACTGGGTTCGTTGATGTAAAGATATCTTGGCATCCCGCCCACAAAAAAAAATGGAGCTCAACCTTCACTCGACCTTCACTCGACAGAAACAGACAGCTTCACCTCCCATTGCAATTTCCATACCCCGTGAACATCATCTCACTCGGATTTCCCTCCCTGCAATTTGAAAACACCATCGCAAATAGCCCTCTATGTCTCGGCCAGAAGACATCCTGTGAGCGCCGCGGGGCGGCGGGGCGGGCGGGGGGGGGGGCGGCGGCCGGGGGGGGGGGTGGGGGGGGGCGGGGGGGGGGGGGGGGGGGGGGGGCGGGGGGGGGGGGGGGGCGG
>Ga0307511_10005533_pt1 | contig 12834 bp, 14 predicted proteins | sample 13_EM_MG_FD_200266 | JGI IMG/M metagenome (GOLD analysis project Ga0307511, IMG submission 200266) | Populus trichocarpa ectomycorrhiza microbial communities from riparian zone in the Pacific Northwest, United States - 13_EM | ecosystem: Host-associated > Plants > Roots > Unclassified | place...
GTAGCTGTTCTGACCCATACGTCAATACGGCCCATTCATCAATGGGTCGACCCATTGATCAATGAGCCGCTAAAGATGGTTGGGCCGGCCCACCCATCAATCGCGCTAATGGCCAGCCCATTCATCAATGGGCCCAGCCCATTCATCAATGGGCCCAGCCCACCCATCAATATGATGGCTACAATAATATTTAAATATAATTATCTCATATATACGGAACTAATGAGAAATACGGGACTATGGAGCACTACGGATAAATAGAAAAATCGGCTCCTGATTTGAATAATACATTGAATACTCGAGTTCTACAGAAGAGGGCTTGATCTAGTATATTTTGCGAGACGTTGCCGCTCGCTACGCTCGCGTGAAATCTTGGGGCTAGTAGTAATGAGTTTTAAGATACATGCTTTCAGTCAACTAAACTATAGCTAATATACTGAAAATTTCTACTTAGATTGCTGTGAAAGTAATAATTCCGGATATACAATATTATGTGTAGTAACTGGAGAAATAGAAGTTTGTAAAACAGCAAGCTTATTTACATCTGTGACTCGTGACATAGCAACATAAAACTGACCATGTGTAAATGCAGAAGTACCCAAATCTAAACCAACAATACCTAATATTTGTCCCTGTGATTTGTTAACAGTCATAGCAAAGCAAAGTTTAATAGGAAACTGCTTGCGTCGTAAAATAAATGGAAGCTCACCCTCCATAGTTGCAAGTAAAATGCGAGGTATTAGCTTTTTAGTACCATGAAAGTCCCCTCCTAAAATTTGAACTTCTATGCATCGGAAACCAAGACGTGTAACAATCATTCGAGTACCATTACATAGTCCTTCAGTTGGATACAAATTTCGTAATAGCATAACTGGGGATCCAACTTTCAATATAATGCAGGAGGGAGGTAATCCACTGCAATTTAAACTTTGTAAATATTCTGCGGGATGTTGTGCAAAGTTTGGATCTTCTTCATTAGCATCTGAAGTATCAATAGAAAAAAAAGTTTGAGCTTCACCTGGAAGCTTGTCTAATACAGCAGTATTAAACTTGTTGACAGTATCGTTATGAAATGCAAGGATACAGTGATTAGCAAATACTTGAATATCTTGTAAAGCAGTTATCAATATGTTAGTTGGATAGACAAGGTGAATAAGATCTTCTGGTTGTGTATAAGCTTGAATATAGAATGGTAGAGAAAGAATACCTATAAGCATAGGTTTATATAAAATATCATGAAGCCAACTTGCAAAAGAAATATTGTTAAGACCTGCTTAAACCCGTATATTTAAAGTAAGATGTAAAATTTGGAAATATGGCCAAAGAAAAGAACTTTGAAGAGAAGCACGAATTGTAGCAGCTCGATTACCACGGGGTACAACAGGAGCAATCTGAGCAAAATGACCACAAAGTAAAATCGGGATATTTCCAAATAATGCATTTTCAAAAGCATTACAAATATCATTCAATGTTCGATTAACTGCTTCGAAACAGTAGCGATGCTGTATAGGAACTTCATCCCAAATAATTAAACTAGTTTGACGGAGTAGATCAGCAAGTTGAGTATTCTTTCCGATATGACAAACTGATTGCTCATTAATTTCCAAGGGAATAGAAAAACTGGAATGTGCTGTATGTCCACCAGGAAGTAAAAGTGCTGCAATTCCGGAAGAAGTAACGCAGAGGACAATTTTACCTTGACTCCTATAGTAATGGCAAATGCATTTATATAAAAATGTCTTGCCTGTTCCTGCAGGTCCATGAATAAAAAATTGCCCCTTTGTAGAATCTCTTAAAAGTTGAGAAAGAACAAAATCATATATTTGACGTTGACTGTCATTTAGTTGTACCAATCTATCATCGCCTAAGCGTTTCTCCTGATCTTTATCGTAATGCAATTCAGAAGCCATTAATGGATTTTCATGTATCAAAGACTCCCAATCTTGTATAGCTAATGGCAAACCATAGTCTATTAATGACTTTCCTTTTTATGCAACAATTTTAGATAGAAGATAAAGTCCGTAATCAAAATGGGGAGTTGGCATATCTTTGGGAATTTGTATTGTAGATCGTTGAAGTCGATAAGGTAAATCATCGCAAAAGTATTGTTGAAAGCGAGTCCAAATTTGAGTAGGATCAATAATACCACTATACATAACTGTAGTGGCAAATGATGTATGTAGAGCATGGCTTGTACTAAACACAATTGCTTGCTCAAAGCATTGAATCCACTCTATGTCATCTTGTACAATTCCGAGATCTAAGCAAGCTTATTGAAATGTTGTGTAGGTTTGACCATTGATTGTTCGAAGATTGTCAAATGAGGTTGCTCCTGGTTCTACCGTTAAAAGTAATCGAAGATAAAACTGTTCACCTTGTAAGGGATTGCAATGATACATTCGTCCGATTGCAAAACCTCTCTTTCTGGAATGCCAACGCTTATCTAGAGTCTTAAACACAAAATATTGTGGGAATTGCTGAGGAAAATACTGTCAACCATCTTGATGCTTTCGATTATAGATAAACTACGCCATGAGTTTTGAGTGTGTGATATCTAAACGTAGCTGAAGCTCATCCCAGCTTAGATCTTCACCAAAATAGACAGGTTGTTGTCTGGGTAAATGAATGGGCAAATAGTAAACAGCAGGAAATTCTTCGTGCATGCGGAACTCAAACAATCTCCAGATAGCTTCCCATGGGCCTATATATCATCCTTGAAGATGTCGTTTAACCTCATCGGCATTATCAGTTTCTTGTAGTTGGAGGGTAGTACAATCAGAGCCTTTATAAATATATTTATGAATATATTTAATAGCTTGAACAGATGCACATACTTCCACATTGATATGTGCCTGGTAACGCCAACTTAAATGTGGATTATATAAGACAACCTAACGATTGTCATACTCAAATCCATTTTTCCCTATATATAGTACACTATTGGATCGTTGTCGATATAATTGGTATCTATCTTCTTGAACAATTGTAGAATCTTGAAAGGATTTAGGAAATCGCTTGGAGCAAGAGGGTCTTGTAGAGGAACTATTAATCATACATGGTGAGTGTGAATAATTTGGTCCGCAAGGTCCATGAACCATAGATGAACCAATGATATTTCGTAGGTCCCCAGTTGGATCATCGATCTCCGAGGGTAGCTCAGGTGAGATTATTTCATCTATTCGTTCTGGCATTAAAAAACGATCCTCCAAGTGTAAAAACACTAATAGATGCATGTGTGGCAATCCCCGCTTCTGATACTCAATAGTCCAAACTCAACCTAAAAACCTTCAAAAAGTTTTCTTAGAACGAATTTAGTGAAGAAGATCTTGTTGTTTGAGATAGAATACTCTGCTAATAAGATCAGGACGATCTAGTGGTGTTTGATGAGGAAGTAGTTGATCTTGAATTTCTTTCCAACTTGGATTTGCTGTAAAGGTAATAAATAGACTGGGCTTTCCAAAATATCATACAATTGCCATAGAATCTTGAAACAATTGTTGCATGAACCTATCGCTTCCTAAAAAGCTACTGGGTAAAACAATTTTCCGTCCTAGTTCTGAAATATCTACTTCATCTTGAACAATTGCATCAGCAAGTCGATTATAAAGATCTGCATGTAAAGATGCTTGATTCATACGAATCCACACCAATTTAGCTTGATCTACAACTGCCCATGCATCAACAATATATTGTTGGAATAGTCGAGATGCTAAAAATAGTGTAGCAGGTTCCAAAAGTCAAGAATATAAACGGAATTGGTAGTATTGTCATTGTGATAATGGTTTTGGCGATCTATCTCGTGGTTGACTATGTTGTAACCAAAGAGACTAATTCCAACCTGGTTCTCCAAAAGGAAATAAAAGCACATAATATAAAGGAGTATAGGCAGCATGGCTGGAGGTAATAGTTCAAAACATAGATCCTTCTATTGTATTATTTTATTGTGCCGGTATAATATCCTGATGAGAAGCCTCTCGATATTCATCTGGAATAATTATAGCAACTTCATTAGTCGTAGGGAGGTTATAAAGGCGTTGATCGAGACCTTTTGTAATTAGCAATTCCATCCGGGGATTCAAAATAATCTGCATATTATTTTGGGAAAGTTGGGAAAGTGCTTGTTGCTTTCTCTCATAGGCCGTTCGGTAGATGGTTACAAAAGGATTATACTCATGTAGTATCTCTAATAATTGACGTAAATGAACTATATCTATGACAGAAGGTAATACATAACCACCAGGTCGAATTGACAATTGTTCTATAGCATCATCGGGATCAGATAGAAAAATTTGAGCAAATTGAGGACGGGTATTCATAGAATGCTCTAAAGGTCTGGTAAGATGATATAAGACACCATGAATTTGAAAATATTGTAATCCTTGAGATGTAAGATTAGATGCTTGGTATTTAGGAGAGACAAAAGCAAGAGCAGAATTATATTTTCTTATATGATTTCGAAAATGATGCGAGGTAGAAGTTTGATTATATAGTAATGAATGTAATAGTGTAAGGAGAGCTTTCATGAGAGGAATTGAAACATCGCCATTATTGCAACATGTATTAAACAATGGATTTTGTTTAGTACTTGGGTGTTCTGCAGTTCGTTCATCTAACCAATAGGGAGCAGTACATTTTGAGCATGATATAGACATAGAGCCTAAATCAGATTAGGTAGAAGTTAAATTTGTATTCTTAAATGCAAGCGGTAATTGTATTTGAATCTAAATAAATATATTAGTTTTGTTAATATAATAGTATATAAGGAGAGTGGAAATCTACATCTGCAACTTGAATATTCTGTGGGAGTATAAATCTTCTTGCTTGTAGTCATTGTCGTTGATGATGATATCTTCTTCGACTGGCAATTAAACATGCTTTGCATGTTAACCTTCGCATCTCCTGACCATTAGTATAATATGTATCAAATTGTATCCTATCTTTAAGAATCTACCTCATTTACAGCCAGATTAGCATCCATTTCTTCTTCTAGTTCTTCAACTCCTTGTTCTTGGTCTAGGTCTTCTACTGATGTTCTTCTTTTAGATAGTACATCAGGGCCTCCATACCTTTTTCCTGTAATATGCTTAATCTCAAAAGAAAATATTCTTATCCAAGATAGGTATTTGTTAACTACTGAACCTGCTAAGTCTAAAGCTGGGGAATTCAGCTAGTAAACCAAGGTCTATATGTCAATCTCCACTAAAAATCTGACTCTGTAGAGGTACAATCTTAGCTTTTTTATTGCCTTCAATAACCCATGGCATTCTAGCTCACCAGCATCATATTTCTTTTCCACTTTTGTCCAAATAGCCGATTCAAAGTACGCTGAATGTCATTTCCTAGGCTTTGGCTCCTCTTGCTGTAAGATTGCCCTCCATCCTACTAATAATGAGTCCACAGATAACACATCCTTCTGACTCGTAGTCAATAGGGTTCAAGCCTAGAGCATTACTTAATACCTTTTTCTATTCATCCATCACTATCTGTTGTTCTTCAAACCCATAAAACTCTACATTCTTTCTACTGAAGCAAAAGGGTAGTTCTGCAATTGTCAAGAAGTTTTTAATCCATCTCCTATTATATGTGTATAACTCTAGAAATGTTCTAACGTTAGAAAAATCGATACAAGGAGGCCAATTGGTAATTTTTAGAGTTTTCGTTTCTTCCGGAGATCTCTCATCCAGTCCGTATACATATGCAACAATCTTCAACCGTTGTATTAAAAACTCCCTTTCTGGTTCTGATATGGTTCTTCAGGCTCTTTCGATATCTGGCATCACTTTATCAATTGAGATAATAGCTTAGAGAATGTATCTTCTTCTACCTGGCACGACCTCAAAAGACGTTCAGCTTAAGTCTAAAATCAAACTGCTGGTAGGTAGCTTAACTCCGACGTCATTGATGAAATGTTTTGCTCTCTTAGACAAGATTTTATGCTTCAAAATCTTCTTCATCACCCTATTAAAAACTTGTACTACATATATGTTTCCTTAAGGTAAAGTTGTTATTCATAATTGCCCTAATGGTGTTTGTAAGGTAGTCAAATCTCTGCAGATTCCTGCTAATGCAATCTTGTCATACCCTAAAAATAAATCTAGTAAGGATCATATCGGAAATTCTGCAAGTCTTCCCTATATTTTTCTGCTGATGGAGGTATACTTGCATCTTTAATAGTAATAGTATTCAAGCTTTAGGCTATGTTAATTTATCGATATATTTTATCTTTCTTAAGTACCAGAAACCACGGGTTATAGTACGAGCCACAATATCTCTCCAATACTCGGCATTGCAACTTTTTGGGAATGATATCCATAAGCTCTCCTTCTAAGGCTTTCGGAACTCTAAAATTTACTACTTGCTAGAGTTCATACCCAATTGTCGGAATAACATATGAAGGCTCAACTTCTGCCTTAAATACTCCTTTTTCAGTAACATCGAATGCGATACCCTACTCTCTACTAAACAATACCTCTATCAAGACCTCTTGCTCTTCCTTCATATTTCCCATCCCTATCTTCAACTTCTCAATCCGCTCCAGACTCTGCCTAGACCCATGCTCGATATACGAAAACTTAGGAATTAACTATAGATATTGCTCATTCTCTTTACAAGGAAGACCTATCAATAGCTTCTTCCAATTCTCACCTCCTTCTGGCTTAATACCTCCCATATATGGCTGATTTGCCAGCAGAATATTGTCTTTTTTACACTTGTACAAGGTGCAAGTTTCTGGAAGCTTCTTTGTTATGGCTCAGGTAAGAGACCTCCGCTAGAGCGTGGTAACCAGCTTCCTACTGTATCGTAAGACACTGTTAACGAAGTGGATTGATCACCCACCTGGCATGTGTGAATAAGTGCATCAATGACGGCATTATGGAAACTGGAATAGGGAAGTGTGTACTGTTAGAATTAGCCTCATGCATGTTATCTCTTCGATATATTTCTGTTATGTTCTAAGAAGTGTCATTCATATGTCTCTATTCGTTGTATTGCAAGTTCAACTCATGTATGTCAGCCTTTGTGCATTGCGTTGCAACACAGCCCACCTTATCTATGTATATCAGACTGCAATGTTCCTAATCGGGAAGTCACTTCCCAGTTAGGCAACTACTGACGACAAGTCTACTTTCCCTTGTTAGGAAGTCTGGTTCAGATCTGATAAACAGTTATCAGATCAAGGCTACTATATAAGTTGACGCTTTTACATAGTTAATACAATAAGACCCAAGCGGTGTTCTAAGTCTCATATAGCTTTACTCTAATCGAGTCCGCTCCTACACCCGAGCTATAACTTCGTTTATACTTCTACCCACCTAGCTATCATATCCTCGAAGTATTTACGTTGGTTACAGCTCGCCTGTAACATTCCTCTGAGTTCCATCCCTATCACTCGCATAGTTTTTCTGCTCCAATCTTATGCGAGTGATCCTGCCTTCCATCATGTAGTGATTACCCTTCCCTGGAATTACTTTCAAGATAAAAACTTGTCCTTGATTATCAATATGCCCTTCCTCCCATGTATCACTCCCGTAGCCTTTTTCTTTACTATTATACGAGTGATAAGATCTTCCTTCTTTCTTTTCTTTTCTTTCCAACCTCTCATATAACTTTGTCAGTCTAGCCTTAATCCTATTCCTCTCATGATGTGCTGGAACTGAATAAAAAGTGACTGAATTCCCTTTTTCATCATGAATGATAGTATAACAACTCCCATCATCCCTATTATCATACTTTGCTGTAAGAAGTCTTTCCTATAGTCTTCCTAGTATTACCTCTTGAAAGAGATTCTCTAGGACGAAGAACCTACATCTTGTTACAATTCCTCCAATAGTGACTTCCACGACATGGCAAATACCATAAGCTATCGTCCTTTACTTTTTCGCCTCTCCTACTGACTAGTTCACTGTGAGATTGATAGTGAAGTCTAATTCCTCGAATGCTTCTTTTGACATTAAACATAGCTCTGCTCTAGAGTCTATGAGTATCTCAAATTCAGTTTCTTCAATACGACCCTTGTAGCTGAGTTGAGCATAAAAATAGAACTTCCCAAGCGGTTTCTTCCATCGCATAGTGAAGGCTATTGCATCTGGCTTACCTTTCTCCTAAGCCTCTTGTTCCCTTATTAGCCGAATTCGCTTAACACCAAACCATTGTTGGATCTTTTGTAGCAAGATAGAAAGTAGGTCACAAATAGTAACTTCTAGTACTGGGGCCTCTAATATCCTATTTGTGAGTTTATCGATATTAACCGTACTACCCAAGCTATTCCATAGCTTCTCTTATTTAGGCTGAGTTTCTTTGTTAGACTTCTCCCCTCGCTTAAGGATCTTGGGTGGTCTATCTGAATTGAAGAGCTGCTTGGTTTGTCGATTGTTATCCCCTTAAACTCCTCTATCCCTAACTTTTTATTCTTCAATTTCAACTTCAAGTTCCTGGAAAGCCTTATAACCTACTGGCTCTCTATTAATCTTTTCAGCTTCTTCAACTACGTTGCTGGATACTCCCGCCATGGAGTCTTTCACAAACATTGTCTAGACATGAGATAGATTCCCTTCATTCATTAGAATATTCTCCTGTACCTACTCTTTTTGCTATTTAATTCTTCCTTTTACGTCTTGCGGAATAGAGACGAGAATGTCATCTCTGATGCCTTGTTGACCTATATAAGTGAATCTGTCTCCCTGATAAACTTCTCCCCTTGCTATTGCCTGCTTGAGATCATGGTAGTCCTCCTTTCAATTCATTAAGCCATACTAATAGCAACCTCGAATGCGATTTATCTGAGCACTCTAGTTCGAGTGGTACACTCTGTACCCATATTGACATGGCGGATAGTATAGTGCAGGAGCATGTGCAGTTTTAGGTAGAGGTACTTTAGTAAAAACATACCTTAAAAAGGCTAGTTTATTTTCTAATCTATTCTGTACTTTAACCTGACTTAGTTGCAAGTTCTTCATTATGTTTGTGACTTTGTCTAACAGGCCACCCGATCTTTCCCTACTAAACAAGGTAGGACCGACCTCTTTTAACCTTGGTTGCTTCTCTTCTCCCATCTTGGGAATTGGCTTAACTGCACTAGTCTCTAGTTGATTCTTGATCTCTTAAAGGTTGCTCATCTGGGAATCGTCTTTTGTACAGATGTTAAGTGTCTCCTTTTTCAGTTCTAACTAGACATGAGTAGTGTTACTAGTATTGCCAATATTGATCTTACCTCTCTTGCATAACTTGTCCCCAATTAGGTCTGAAAAGGCTTACAAAAATAAAACTATATGAGTATATTCATTAATTACTAAAGTAGCAACCAGAAAATTAGATCTACGTGCAAACTCAAAAATAAATGTTCTATATGACGCAATGGAAGGATAATTCTCCTTCCTCATTTTCTGAACTAGACTTTGAAGATAAGTCTTAGTATTGTGCATTTGCTACTAATCATCTTCTCTGAATTCTGACTTAAGTACAATAGTGAAGCCATCTCAATTCTCTACTTCATGATAAACATACTACTCTTTGATATATAAACCCAATGTAGTATCAAAGTATAATGGCATCTTTTTGATATGCTGTCCTTTAGTCTAGTCCATAGTCAGATCCTTCCAACGTGTTAAAAATTTAGTGATATTAATTCCATCAAAATACAGCATTCCTAACTAATAAAGTAGAGGGAAAAGAGAGATTATGGAAGTCATTGTACTAGCCTGAACAGGTACAATTTTCATAATAGTTTCACATACTCTAGCCACCATCTTACCTTATCTCGAAGACTGTACTTGCTCTGATATTCTTTGGTAAGTTTTTAGAGATTCTATGTCGCTCATGGAATTTTCCTGAGAAGAACTACAAGAATAACAGAATATTGAAGGTTCTCGATGTTCTTGAAGTGTAAAACGAATAAAATTCCGAAAAGATTACCTATTTGAGGCGTGATAGTGCCTGGTTCTACGATAACTGCTAACAGATTGATTGTTGATTTTCTTTTGATCTTTTTTTCAATGATCCTCTCCATCCTTGGGATACTTGCCCTATTCTTACACGCAATATTACCTTTGTTCCAAAAGTACCCAAACTAACCTTCATAATAAAGACAACCAAGTATACAATAGAAATGCCACCAAATGATTGTTCTGTTAAGGCTATTTGCGCTATAATGAAGCCGCTATTTGTATAGGGATACTATAGCAACTAAGTGTAGAGCCGGAGAGTCAAGAACTGGCGGAATAAGCGAATCACGGCGGGAAACTGGGATAAAAAGAGGAAAAATGGAGTAATAGTTCCGCAATTCGCATCACTCGCGTAGCTTTTGCTGACGTATATTACGTGAGTGATGGAGATCTGGAAGTCTCTACCTATTGTCTAGAATTCTGTAGAAGTGGAGAAGAAACGTTTATTGCTGCAAACATAAAATACATGAAAAAGAAGCTTCCTAGAGCGTGCGAAATTGGCAGACTTGACTGCGTTGGGTGAAGATTCTCTGCGAGGTCTAATAGTTGTCGGATGATGGGTTAGAATCTCACGAACGATTCTTCCTAACAAAAACAATCCTAACCAAGAAACTAAAATTCACTCGACTTTTGCTGGTTTTGGCTGTTTAGCGTGCATATACCAAGTCACCCTGATTGCCACATTATACTCAGCCTCACCACATCCTACCCCCCTTTTTATACTTCGCAGACCCCTTGTGACAAAACATGGGCAATGGATCGTGATTCTGATCAAAAATGAGCACTCGAAGTTCCAAAATCCACATGCGAATATGGACTTTTCAGAATAACAAGAAAACAACATATTCCATTCTTTCTCATCACTCGCGTAGCTACCAATATCCTAGTTCTACGCGAGCGATCATTCCTCCTCTTCCTCAACTTCCACCACCTCCGCCTTCAACACCTTCATTATTTTTTCCAGCAACCTAGTTGCATGCTCCTTTCCCGGCCTCTCTCCTCTAAACAATACCCTCATAGCCCCCTCCACCGCCAACGCATCATCCTTCTCTTCCTCCCCCCGAGCTTCCCTCTTAAGCTCTTCTACTCCTTCATCAATGTCCAAGTTGATGACAGGAATACCTACCCCATATCTCCTCCTCTTACCCTCGGTTTCGCTCACAGCATCCCTCCTACGCTTCCTTAGAGTGATACGGGAGACCGCAGCATTCACCTCGCCCTCTTCACCATCGCCGACCTCCTTCTCCTTGTTTTTTTCCACACTTTCCTCGAGAGCAGAGGCATCTTCGGGTCCAGAAAGATCTTTAGCTATTGCTGAGGGAGTTGTAGAAGATCCGTGAGAGATGGACCCTTGCTCTTCCGTGGCTTCTTCAGAGCCAGGAGTTCCCCTCACAATATTCTCTTCTACCACGTCATCAGAGCGAGCTGCAGTTTCCCCATCCTCCGAAGACGAAGAAGGCACCACAGGGGTTTCAACCGCAGTCTGACTAGCAGTCTGGGTCTCCACATTGGTTACCTGACCAGCAGGACCAACCCTGCCAGATCCCTCCTCTTTAGAAGTCTGCTTACCAGCAGCTGACTTCAGCTTCTTGATATCCTTGCCGGTTACATCCCTCGATGTCAACCAGGGCACCTTCTTCGTCTTCTTTGCCGCCAACCTCTCGGCAATCCTCTTCTCCAACAACTCCTCCGCCGCTGCCCACTCCGCGTGGTTCTTCGAGAATACCGCGAGGCTCCTTAGGAAATCTTCAGCCGGCCACGGAGGCATCAGGTCTCCCACCAGATCTTTTCAACCCTGGCCCCAGCTTGCTTCCAATCTTTCCTTTGCCTTAGATTTCCTCTGCTCCGATTCCGTGTGGATATCCGCCAAGGGAAGTATGGTCGTGGTAAAGCCGAGCTCAGTTTGTGCTACGGCCCTATCAACCTCCATATCAGCGTAGTCGGCGTCAGTCCAGCCCTCTATGACCTCCTTCTGGACCAACGCTGCGAAGGAAACCTGTTCTGCTTGCTACTGAGTTAGCCGCGCTACCTCCACGGCTAACTCATACTACTCCTTTCCTTCCCGCTTATCCATCTCAGCCAGGTACCTCTGCCTTAGGCCCTGGCTCTTCTTGATAATCTTACTAGCGGTGTTGGCGATAGCTGTTGTCATTTTTGTTGAATGTTGTTGTTGTTCGAGGTTGTAAGTAAGATAGAGAAAATGTGTGCTTGAAGTTTGTTCTATACTCCGGATCTGAGTATAGCATAGTGTTCCAGCCGATTCTATTTACATCGTTTCAATTCGGTGAAGGTTCCACGAGAATCCCCCGGATTACCCTGAACTCCATAACATTCCATTGATATTCCACCCTCCTCTAAAAATTTTGGACCCCTCGAAATAATATTCCATTGGGTTTCCTTAACCTCAACTATCTCGAATCTCAAATCCTGACCTTCAGATCTTGGGTTCATCATGGCCTAATTACTATACTTGACCCGCTTGGCCAAGATATTTCCTTACCCTCCCCTCTATTCTCTCATTCTCTTACTTGTCCTCTTTAGTCTATCACACGCGTAGCTATTCAGCTGAAATCCTACGCGAGTGATCCTGCCTTCAATCATTTTTATTTCTTACACCCGCCTTTCACCGACGTGTGTCACATCCTCAACATCTCTACTATACCATTCCCGTATCCAGCTCTGCATCTACTATCTCGTATTGCTCCTCATCTAATTCTTCTACCTCTTTAACGATCTCTTCTGGTACCTCTGCTTTATCGTCTTCTACCCCGTACCTTGCAAAAAACTTCTTAATCCGATCTCCTGCGAATATCCCTTGAAGCTCCGTTCCATCCAGCTCATTCAGTAGATACGTTCCTGTCTCCCTTATCTCCCTTATCTTATATGGCCCTAA
>Ga0307511_10005534_pt1 | contig 12833 bp, 9 predicted proteins | sample 13_EM_MG_FD_200266 | JGI IMG/M metagenome (GOLD analysis project Ga0307511, IMG submission 200266) | Populus trichocarpa ectomycorrhiza microbial communities from riparian zone in the Pacific Northwest, United States - 13_EM | ecosystem: Host-associated > Plants > Roots > Unclassified | place...
TTTCCTTTATTATATATATATATATATATATATATATATATATATATATGAAAAATTTCTTAAATTGAATGAAACTCATTGATACCTAAATTGACTATTTTTTAAGTTAATATCAATGTAAATAGATAATTTTCTCTCTATGACCAAAATCCAGCAACTCGCTTTTCTCTCTCAAACCATGGACTAAAAAAATGGAAAAATAAAGTTTCAGACCAAAATTTGATTTTCAAAATATGGAGAGACCAAAAGGTTGTGATTTTGAAAGCGGGACCAAAGTGAACATTTCATATCAACTTTGAAATTGCCACCTATTTTTTCTGGATTTTCACTTTGGTCTTTTATCTCTTAATTTAACCATTTATTAACAAATCATAAGTAATTTATTACGAATTTGGCCCCAAAAGAATCAGTTCAAAGAGGAAAAAAGTTTGATGGACAAAACAAAAAACATTGTGGATTCTTGTAGAAAACATGTATTCTTTTCAGGTTTTTTTTCATATAAATATGAAGATACATTAATTTTTAAGTTATAGAATACGAACTAGATAATTGCATTCGCTACACTATAGGTCAAATTATTTTTTTAACATAAAGAAATATTAAGGTATTGTTAATGTTTTTTTAGTAGAAAAGAAATTAAAACTATATAGGAATTGACTTGATGTGACCTAGTCGACTTGGCAGGTCAAAAAAAAACACAGATGACCGACAAAAATATAATTTAACTAAAAAAAATCAAGACTATATCATTTTTTAAGTATTGACATGACAACATATTAGATCGACTTGGATCAACTCAAATTACCCTGCCAGATCTATTACCAAATCATGAAACCCTGATATCTCTAAAGAAAGCAAACAAAAAAATTATTAAATTCAATTCTCAATCAACTCAATGTTAAAGGATGAGATTGAAAATAAAATTCAACTAAAAAAATAAGTTGAGTCGACCCAGATTATCCTTCCAAACCTGGGTCATGATACTAGAATAACCTCATAAAAAACAAATCAAAATAAATTATGAAGCTCAATTCACAATAAACCCAATATTGAAGAATAAAATTAAAAAAAAACAAAACAAAACAAAAAACTACCCAAGTCAACCAAACAAACTTATGACTTGGGTCATGAAATCAGGATAACCTCCTAGAACACAAAATGAAATAAATTATGAAATCTAATTTCTAATCAATCCAATATTGAAGGATGAGATTAAAAAATAAAATCAACTAAAAAATGGAAAAAAAATGCATGTCAACTGGCTTCACTCGTGACTTAGATTATAAGACTATGATAACCCCATAGAAATAAAATAAAATAAATTGTAAAGCTCAATTCTCAATCAACCCAATGTTGAAGAATTAAATTGAAAATAAAATCAATTAAAAAAAGGATAAAAACAATGACCCAAGTTAACAAGGGTTAACCTGTCAATCTCAATCAACCCAATATTAAAGGATGAAATGAAAAAAAAAAACCCAAGTCAAACTTGATAACCCGCAAAACTTGCAACCTGATTTATGAGATCATGACAACCCCTTAGAAAACAAATCAAAAAATAATTATGATTATGGAGTGAAATTTCCAACTCACCTAGTGTTGAAAGATAAAGTTGAGAAGAAAAAAAATAGATGTAAAAAACAGGGGAAAAAACCCAAGTCAATATGGCTAACCCATAAAACCCGCAACTCAAGTCATAAGATTAGGATAACTTCATAAAAAAAAAATCATGACAAATGTTAAAGTCTAATACCCATTAAACTTAATATTAAAGGATGAAAATAAAATCCTAATAATAAAAAAGTTGAAAATTATATTAAAAAAGTTCTCATTTTTTTTTCTTTTTAGGACTAAACTGTAAAATGCCTTGTCATTTCACTGTTCACTGTTGCTGTGAAATGCCAAGTTTTAGTATATTACTAGTTATTAGACATACGCTTCGTCGTGGGTCGAATAATATTTTTTAAACAAAAAAATGCAAACTTTTCAAATCCATTTTTTAACAATAAAAATCCGAATTATAAATCAAAAGGTCTATGCTTGAATTTAATTAAATAAATTGAGAACCATTTGTGCCAATAAATACAAAAAAAAAAAGTGTTAACACCTCTATTTTACTCACCTAGCTGCAGGTTGAATAATTATTTTTTCTAATGTAAATGAATTAATGTTGAGGCATTATTAATATGTTTTTTGATAGTGAGTAAAAAATATTTTTGTTAATTAAAAAATTGATGCTTACATATAATAAAATATAGTGAAAATTATATACGTTAATAAAAGACATGTAAGATTTCAAGCTCATTTTTAACGTAGTAGAAAAATAAAACAATGTTGCAATTGCTACATTAAAACAATATTTCCTTAATAACATAAGGATTTTTCAAAAAACAAAAAGTGTCAAGAAAAAAAGAAAAAAATTTAAAAAATCACAAAAGAATGAAGATAAGAACAAAAAGAATGGTATAAATAGACTAAGTTTGGAGTAATAAATATTCCAAGTGTAAAGAATAAAAAATAATTTTTTTCAAAAAAAAACATTAAAGAGAAAAAAAGGAAAAACTAAAAAAATATTGGGTTTCAAAATGAGCAGGTCACCCATGAAAATAGATCAATTTTAGCAGGGAAGCATGAACGGTTGCTGAAATTCTTTTTGAAATTTAAAAAGGGTAAGTCACCCCTGAAAATAGACAAAAACTTTTGAATTTTAAAATAGGCAGGTCACCCGTGAAAATAGATTAATTTCAGGGAAGCATGGACGTTTGCTGAAATTCGTTTTGAAATTTAAAAATGATAAGTCGCCCATGAAAATAAACCAAAACTTTTGAATTTCAAAATTGACAGGTCGCTCATGAAAAATAGACCAATTTTAGGGAAGCATAGACGCTTGTTGAAATTCTTTTTTAAATTTAAAAATGGTAAGTTACCCGTGAAAATAAACCAAAACTTTTGAATTTCAAAATGAGCAGGTCGCCCATGAAAATAGACCAATTTCAGGGAAGTATGGACTCTTATTGAAATTCTTTTGTAATTTAAAAAGGGTAAGTCACCCGTGAAAATATATCAAAACTTTTGGATTTCAAACTTGACAGGTTGCCCGTGAAAATAGATCTTTTTATTTTTGTAAAAAGCAAAGTTTTTTTATGGGTGGATCACTCAGCAAGTCAAATAGACTATTTTTCTTTACAAGCTTACTATGTAAAACCTTAATGAGATTTTGTTTCTTAAGCATTGTAAAGAGGGAACATTTATTGTTACCCAATTTTGACCTCACAAAAAAATATTTAGTGGTTACCCATTTTTTATCCCAAAAAATAGAAAAGAAAAGAAAATTAAAAAATACAAGAAGAAAGCCTAAAAGATTGCTCAAATTAGTGGTAAAGGACCAAGATGATAAATGAAAACGTTGGAGGACTAAAATGTTTAAGATTGATGGAATTGGCAACCCAATTCTGATTGACAAAGGCCTCATTGATGAAAATGTTTTTATTTGGGTTAAAGAAATACAAATTTGAATGGTTAAGAACTTAATGGGAATTTAGAAGGCTTAATTAATTTTATCGAGGACTTAATTGCAAGGAAAATCAGTTTTAGAGTCAATTTGGGTGTTAATTGAAAGAAATTAAAGTCTGGGGACTTAATTTATTTTTGGGAGGTTTAAATTGGATGAATCAAGGGCTTAATTGTAAGAATATTGAAGTTTGATGAGAAATTAAGGACTTGATTGAAGAAATCCAAAACTAAGAACCAAACTAAAAAAAGACGTGTTATTGTAAGGGCTAAAATTAACCAAATCATAGGACAAATTGAAACAAATTGAAATTTTCACGGTCAATTAATTTCAAATTGAATAAATTGAAAACTAAAGACTCATTTGTAAGAGGCGTTCGAATAAAGGGATTCAAATCAGAATTTCTAGGGTGTAATTGCAAGGGTTATAAGGATTTCGACTCAATTAAGGGTACATATGCCACGATTAAAAGAAAAGGGGCTAAATTGATTTTTGCCAAAAATCAATTAAGAGCCCTAATTTTTAGGGTTTTTAGTAGATGACGTATCATTTAGTTTTAATAAAAGGACACGAATGACACATCGTCCACTAGTTTTCTTCTTCCAGGAAAAAATGATGATCGGGTTGGCACTTGCTAAAAATCAATTAAGAGCCCTAATTTTTAAGGTTTTTATTAGGTGACGTGTCGTTCATTTTTAATGAAAGGACACGAATGACACATCATCTACTAGTTTTCTTCTTTTTTTTCCAGCAGAAAATGATGATTGAATTAGCACTTTTCAAGAGCTCGTTATGGAGTTCTAGACCACCAAATGGCACGAGGTTATTTGCAAATGGAAGAAAAATATCTCCTCTATAACCTCATGCCCATGAAATTAGACATATACACCCCAATTCTTCCACATAAATCTCGAACATCTTATCCTCAATCAGCTTTCCTTGCATTTTTAAATTTTGAGTTGATCGAGTTGGCACCTTTGGATGAATAAATGTGAAGCTATAGACCTTCAAATTAAGCAAGGTTGGATCCAAACGAAAGGTATGCACCTCTTCTACCAACTTCAGGTGGTTTTCAATGATGTTTATATCGGAGTTTCTCCGGTGAAGCCTCGAAAGTGGTCAATTGAGTCAGTCTTAACTATGACACATATTTTTCAAAAACCATCCATTTGTTTTGTGTGTTCACACTTAAAGTGTCTGAAAGGGTTCTTATCAATGGTTTTAAAACCTCCATCTCAAGATTAAAATGCCAGAAATAGCTCTTTGCCCTCTAAGTCTAGCAAAACCACCACGTACCTTTGAAATCAAAACCACCATTGCAAAACCAGCCTAATAAAAGAGCTTCCAGCTGTTAGCTTTTATCCAAAACCCTTTCACTTTGATTAAAAGGCTAAGCTTTGATTAATTTTTAAGGGAATCCACCAAAAACAAAAGTAGAAAATCCTATAAATACCCCTAGATATCAGAGCTGAAAAAAAGGAGAAAAAGGGAAAAAAGAAAGAGTAAAAACATGGAGAAATACTTTGTCAGTAGACCTTATTGTGAAGGTTCAAGAGCCTAACATAGAAGGTCTAACAAGCTTTGAAAAGAAAAGGAGTGAAACAGAAAGAAGGAAGGAAAAGATAACAAAAAACAACAACCTATAGTCAGCAAGCTTAGAGAAGGTATAACTATGTAATAACTCAATGGTAGAGTCCATGTGGCCTACCCATTCATGATTTCTTAATGTTTAAACCTCTTTTGATATTTTTTTTTGAACTTGTTTTAGTGTTATGATGTTTTCTAGTTTTGTTTTGATTAATATGTAAAAATATTTTTTTTTATTGTTTAAATCTTGTTTGGAGTTGTTTTTGATGTTATAGAGTGTTTTTTATTTTGATAAAATAGAATAGTTTTGGATTCTGTCAAAAGGTGGTAGTGGGCGTAAGATGCCTTTTCTGTTTTGTTAGTATATGTTCTTGGTTCATGAGCATGGTTTGGGTTCCAAGTGTTCAAAGAGTCAGTTGAGAATCGAAATTTAATGTTTTTTAGCTATCATTAAGGTTGTAGCTATGAAGTTGAAACTTTATGCATGTTATTGATGATTTGATGTTATTTGTTAGTTCATTGAATTCAACTATGTTTGGTTTTGATAATGTGGTTTGTGAGAATCAAAAGTAGTGTGTTTAGAAGCCTAGAAGACCAAATCTGGGTTTTGGCATTAGTTCCTTAATTTCTGAAAATTTTCTAGATTTTGGGTTCATGTTCTTCACATAAACTTTGCGTTAGCCTCTTTTTTTAGTTGTTTTGAGTTAATTCTTGGCACAGACATATTATTTTGTAATTTTTAGCAAATAATCTAAGGTTAAAAAGCATTAATAATATGAATTCATGCATTTAGATTATAGGGCTCTTTCGACTGTCAAAACATATTTTGATCAAATCATGACTTTTGAGTGTTAATCGAAAAAAATGGATACTTGATTCTTGATCTGCGCATGATTACGAACAAAACCTTGCCCTTGATTGCATGAAAACTTATCTAGTTTGTGATTTGTATTTGTTGGGTTTCGGTTTAAATGTTCATCATGTTCTTTATATTATTGGTATTGGATCTGTTTTTGTTAAAAAAATTTATGTTTTTAAGTTCTTTTTAGTTTTGATGTGTTTTTAGTTTAATTATTTATTTTGCTTTAGTTTTGGTATCGCCGTGTATTTTTTAGGTCCATAAGGTACTAGATAGTTCAAAACCTTGTTAGACAGGATGATTTTTTACAGTTCTTCCACGAGACCCTAGCTTTAATGACTGTCTCACGTAACCATGCTGTTGCCTAACATTTGAATGAGAAGAGGAGGATTTTGTTTGAAAATCTGTAATTTTGTTATTGATAATTTTGACAACTACTTATAACAGGAACAAGAAGATGGAACCTCAATATATATATATAGAAAGAGAGGGGCACTCTGACTTCACACAAATCATTACAAAGCCAATGTTTTCCTCATCTAGTAAAATCCAAAAGAAAGAAACATGAGCAATAATCAATTGAAGTTCAGACTGTCATCATGGCTAACCTTGGGTTGCATTACTTTGCTACAAGCCTTAAGTGCCCCCCGCTTCATTTTCTCTGCTTGCGCATCCCTGATGGAACAAAATTACCACATCTCACATGTGCAACTCAACAATCTAATTGTTGCTTCAGAAACAGGAAGGTTATTTGGTTTCGTATCGACAGCCGCTGCCACCTGTTTTCCTGCATGGATGATCCTATTCATTGGCCTGGTTTTTGGTTTGGTTGGTTATGGCGTGCAGTGCTTTTGTATTTCACATAGAATTCCTGCTCTATCTTTTTGGCAAGCTTTATTGCTAAATATTCTTGCAGGGAACAGCAGCTGTTGGATCAATACTTACTGTCAATTGTTAGCCACAAGAAACTTCAAGGACAGTTATCGGACGATAGTCGAAATAACATCAACTTATTCAGGGTTGAGTGGAAAGATATTGACTTCTTTAGTCGAAGGAATTGAAGGAAGGAAAGGCTCTACAAATTCCAGTATTTACCTCCTCTTGACTTGCCTGGTTCCTGTGGCCGCTGGGTTAATTGTTGCTCTCGTTCATAGTTGTCTCGAGTTCATGGAATATGGGGACTCAGATGTATTTCCAGCCGTCTTCGTTCTCATCATTGCAACTGGAGTGTATACAGTGATCGAATCCGTTGCACCATTTTTCGGGTTTGTGTCCTTGCGATTACGCGCAGTGATTTTAGCACTGGTGTTAACCATACCGTTTAAAGTTGCACTATTGACAGCTGCTGCAGACTGGTTTTCAGCAGAGAAATATCACTCCCAGGTGACTCGAACGGAGTCGAATGACTCTTTCGAATCAAACCCCGAAAAGGTATCCAAAGAAGTCAAGATTGCAATAGGCGAAGAAAGAGAAGCTGATCAAAAGGCAGGAGGGGAGGTTGACAGTGACGACAAGGGCTTGTTTAAAGCAGGAAATGATTCTGGTATGAAACAGCTACTGTTAAATGTGGATTTCTGGATGTTCTATTTGGTGAATGCATGTGGACCTACGCTGGGAATGGTTTATTTAAACAACCTAGAGAGAATCACCCAGTCTCGCAGCATGGGCGAAGCATCATTTTTATTGGAAATATCTTCTGCGTTTGGATTTTTTGGAAGGATGTTGTCTATTATGTTCCACTGGTATACAAGGTTAGAGCATTTTCCACTACTTGAAACTCTAAAAAGCTGACTGCACCTTGTAAGATGTAATAATCACGTATCTTTTTATGGAGATATTTTCCTTTGTTGATACTATATTTGTATAACCAGGGAAAAATCGGTAATAGCCAACCCAGCGTTGACAGTGCTCCTAATGATCCCCATGCCCATTGCTGTCTTCTTGCTCCTCGACAGCAACAGATGTTTATACATCAGCACCGGAATCTTGGGAACCTGTTCAGGAGCCTTAATTGCTATAAATTCAATGACAACGTCTGAGCTGTTCGGCTCCGAGAACTTGGCTGCGAAACAAACCATTGTTCTAACCAACATTCCCTTGGGCTCTCTGCTTTTTGGGTACTTGGCAGCTATTAACTTACAAAGCGAAGGTGCTGGCGATCATGGAGTATGCATAGGGCTGCAATGCTATCACAAAACTTTCATCATCTGGGGATCCATTTGCTTCATAGGAACAATTCTAAGTTTTCTTCTGCATCTTCGCACGCAGAACTTCTATTCTCAAAAATCCTAGAGTGTTGGCAATTGAAGACTATTGTCCATGTCTTCTTTGGATGATTCACACTATCAGTTCATCTAGTTCCACTTATACGAGGCTTCGGGGGTGGATTTGTTACATTCTACATTTTTGTAACGCCAACAAATTCATTTTTACAACTTGCTACGACATCACATTCATCACCCATCCCCATGTGTTGAGTCTTACACATAACACGGAGTCGACAACTCTAGTCTAAAGGAGGAATTTCATACAATGCTCCTATTTTCAATTTACCGTACAAAGATGATACAACTACGTCGCCTACACCAAGAGAGGCGGGTGGTGGGCGGGAAACCTAAGCCATTTCACTACCAAAACCCCTCAAAAGCCAAGCTAACAGAACGACGAATGAGGTAACTCCTCTTTGTCTTGAAGGACATAATTTTTTTGGTTAGAAAGTTTACCAAGCATGCCTTCGAGTTCCAGATCTATTTGGATGCATTAATGGTTTTGGAGTGAATTTGCCAACTTCAGCGACAGTTTCATTTCACTACCCATGTTTATGGGTCATGATAACTGTCATTTTCCTTAAGAACCACGAGCTTCTTATAAAAACCGAGCTAAGCACAACAGGGATGAACTATACTCAAAAGTTATGATATTTGATGCAAGTATACCTACATCTCTCCGCACTGATCATACAAGACACTGTTACTCGGATGAACTACCATAACCTTTCTAAGATAAATGATACGCTCATAAATCATGAGATTTGATGCATGAACATTAACCTCTCTTTGCACTGAGATATGTGAGTGTTATTTTCCCACTTGAATCACATCAATGAATCCTAATGTGAATGTCAAGGAGTCCTTCTACATTAGGAGAGAACCTGCACGCAGTAATAGCAATCAACATATTTCTAAAACTAAGGGTACAGATATAGTTATAATTAATCTCAATATACTCATCAAACTTCGTTCAAAAAACAGGTAAAAAAAATAAAGAGGGTAAAATCCATTTGGTCATCACTGATGTATATGAATCTGTAATGGACGGATTTCTATACCACCTCACCTTAAACTAAAAAAGAAAATAAAAAGTAGCTTCGTAACTTTTGAAATTAAACAGGTACACCAGTATCAGCTGTTACGCACATGGTATATATTTTCCTTGATATCCTTTTTGACTCAAGTTGAGGATTTTCGTTGATAGAACAATTCTGACAAGATATACTGACAATGATGTGAATTATTGGGTTGTATTACAAATCTTCCATTGGAAGGGCTTGTATTGTTGTCGCAAACTAGTACATAAAACAGAAGAGATGTCAACCTGCAGTAACAATTCAGGTTGCTTTCTTTTTCCCAAACAATAAGCTCAAAGAGTATGTATTGCCTTTTTGTGCAGCAGCTGCTAATCGATTTCCACCAATCTAAGACATTTCAACCACAAATTCTATTCAAGTAGTGTTCAAAATGATGAAAAATAATAAACGTTAACAGCTATTAATCGTGTGGCTGTGAAAGAAAACTGGATTCACAAGGTATGATGGTGCGGTTGAAATTAGCCCTTAAATGTTTAAGTGGAACATGATGTTCTGAGAATTTAAGTGGAACATGATGTTCTGAGAAGATACCTTGTCCATGAGCCAATACCCAACAGTTGGCATGTACTGCACTAAATACAGAACAGCTAGCACAGGCTGAAAGATGGAACGAAATATTAATATTTGCAAAAATCTATGATAGCAAGGAAATGGAAGAACTTTGTCAGCATATTCTTACACATGAAAGGAAAGAAGATATGCACATTCCATTGCAAAATCACAAGTGTGATACACAAAACATATTAGAAAATGCTAGTTTATGAGGATAAGTTTTTGTCCTCAATTTGAAAGTTGCATGATATAAAATAATTCCTCGTACAAAACTTTATTATTTGCATATAACTAAGAAAATGCCATATATGATAATAAAGTTGATAATATGCCTAGTTTCTATGGTATATTTAAGTTTCAATCGAGAACTCCTCATATTCAGATTTTCACATAGTTATACTAAGGTCCTCATAGTAAAAGCTAGTTGACCAGTCTAGATGAGAGAATTGTATGGTCTCAAATTTGAAAGGTTGAAATAAACTCCAGAATTCTATCATCATTCCTCAAATCCTCATATTATTAACATAGTCATCCTAAAGTGTTGCCCCATGGTACAGGCAGCATTTCTGTTTCGAGAAGCATTATATATCATTTGTTGGAGTCAAGAGTGTCGTATATTTATTAGTCAGATTATTATATTATGAACTAGTATTCAATTTCTGATGGTTCCCTAAGAGGCACCTGAGATATATTAAACACTCAACTGCTCAAATTAGAAGGGCAGGCTACTGATCTCTTACATATCCAAAAAAAAAAAGACCAAATATGGAGGGAAAACTGATCTTCTGTGCATATATGACAGAAACATAGAGTTATCCACCTTGGCCCTAGCTCATAAACATCCCACATTCAAACTAATCATTCATGCTCATACACTTGCATGTGTATACTGAATGCTTTAGGTTTGAAGCTGTGACTCTCACTTTACTTTTACCAAGCACACCTAACATACCATTAATCAGATAGCAAGGGAAGTTTATTTGAGTTTTACAATTGAAGCAATTTTTTAAGAAACCAGATCAATGAGGCTAAACCCTAACACAGCAAAAAAACCTAAAAGAAAACAAGAAAACAGAGCGCATTGAAACACATCAGTACCTAGTAAAGCTCAATTAAATTTTAACCACAAGAATTACTGAACCCTGAACAGCCAGACGCAAATATTCAAGAGGCTTGTCAATTTTTGCAGGTTCGCTTTAAAATTTAACACCTAGATTTAGGATCACAACTCTATTATTAAAACCTCAATGTCTGTCATGAGATGGCTATATTGTAAGTTATAACTAGTGTGCAGTCATGCGTCATATTTCATTACACTAGATTAGGTAAAGATAGACCGTTGAATGTATTTCCAGATAAATCATGATAGCCAATCCCAAGTATTTGTGAATTACATTTCTTCGAGTTGAATCTTTCAAGAAACCTGGTGCTTATCAACAATTCACATTGCTAACAAAATTAAATCTCATAGAATGATGTTATCATGATACAAGCTTTCCAATGTTTCAAGGACAGAACATACGTGGAGTGTGGTCAAATGTCACAGAAGAAATTTCTTGATATTCAACAAAGTTATTGTGATTCAAGGTTGGTTGTATAGTGAAGGTACTAGAATCAAATTTTGTTTCATTTTATTTTAATCTAATAGAATGATTCTATAGTGAAAATTCAAATACCTGGTCTGATATCCAAACTTCCTTTAAACCATGGGTTGCCGCAATGATTGTCAGTTCTGCACACCTTTCTGACGACACTCTCCTCTGTCAAAAAGAAAAAACAGCAAGATCTATATTAAAACCAAGCAGGCAGCATAGAAGTAATCAGTAGTTACTGAAGGAAGGCAGATGGATGGGAACATGTGCTATAAGAACAATATACCAATCTGCACAATCATAGATGTGCACCCCTTGCTGCTTCACAATATTTGGGTTGTCCAAAAGATAGCAAGAAAACAAGTTACAAGTAAAGCCAATTCCACTCATAACATTACAGTAAGAAGCTCACCTCAAAAGTACCTTTCTTTCCTGAGGTTGTCGATCCAAAACCATTTGACGTTTCTATTGGCCCAGGACAAACAATGGTCACCTTAATCCCTTTCTGACAGAGCTGCAATAACACAAGTTTAAGAGAGAATGCAAGGACTCAGCAACAAATAGGAAAACAGTTGAACAACATTCATTATAAGGTGAAGCATAACAATTTGGAATAATGTATTGTTTACCAATACTAGATAGCATAAACCATTACAAACATCATTACCCCCAATATAGCCTCTTGTGCATCTTGACTGATGTAGTTTGGTTCTGATGTTTGTTTTAAATAAGTATCTTGATGGAAACTTGGGGGAATGGACCAGGAAAACAAACTCCTTATACCCCACTTAGTTTCAATTGGAACAAACTGCCATTCTTTTAAAGTTATAGGCTACATTAACCACATAGCACATAATAGAACCAAATAATCATAAAGCTCTTATTCCTAGTGTACCATCAAAGCACACATACCATGCAAATCATTCTTCTCAGCTTGGGTACATTTCAGTTCAAGTACATACTCATCCAATCAACTTAACTAGTAACAACAACATCTTTTATTCTCTGCAATACCTACAAATCAAGGTACTCGTGTTTAAAGTTTCTCATCCACATCATACACCTTTATAAGTTCTAATTAGCTAATTGGCCATATCACGAGCGCATATTTCAAAGTTTATTCTTTTCTGTATGTAGCATGCAACATACTTGGCACAATTAGCCCAACCACCTTCCCAAGTTCCAATTAGCCAATCCAGGTAAACATTTTTCAAAGTTTATCTGCTATCTCCAGCATTAAGGGAAATAAACTAGGCACAATTAGCACAACCACCTCTAATCCTCTTCCAAACATTAACATGAGAGAGAGAGAGAGAGATAGAAAGATAGAGAGAGAGAGAGATAGAAAGATAGAGAGAGAAAGAG
>Ga0307511_10005535_pt1 | contig 12833 bp, 14 predicted proteins | sample 13_EM_MG_FD_200266 | JGI IMG/M metagenome (GOLD analysis project Ga0307511, IMG submission 200266) | Populus trichocarpa ectomycorrhiza microbial communities from riparian zone in the Pacific Northwest, United States - 13_EM | ecosystem: Host-associated > Plants > Roots > Unclassified | place...
CTTGGGATGAGGGTATAAACCTCAACAAAAAAATTAAGAAAGAAAAAGAGTTCAACGCGGGTTGTCAAGTACAAAAGCCCCCCTGAACCATATTCTGTCGTTCCCTTCCGCCGGCTCCCCCCCCCCATGAATCGATAAAAATATTTTTTTGGCAATACTAGCACAGAATTCGGGGTCGGTCCAAATCTCCTCCCATACATGCCTTCTACGCACCCGGAGGCTAGGAGTTGGACTACGTTCTGAGTTTCCCCGCACCAGCATCGGTTGTCTGGGGACCTTCCGATCTGGTGTAGCTACGCCTTCATCGGTCCTCTGTCGGCCTACGCCCTTGCTTCTTCCATCACATGGGTCTTCCCAGGACCCCAACACGTATCACCTGCGAACCAGGCGAGAGTCCTATCATCCAAATCAAGAACCAGACTGGTTCTACAAAAGGAGGAATCTTCTCATTGTACCGGAGGAGGGGTGAGGGGAGGAGGAGCGGATCAAGGATAGGGCGGCGAGGGAGCGTGTGGTGATTGTTGTGGATCCTGAATCAGGATGAGGGGTGGTAGAGAAGACATCGGTGTTGATTGAGGTCGTTGAGGACGAAGAAGTAAAAGATAAGTTAGAAGACCAGGAGGAGGAATATGTCTTTTGTGTGAATGAGGAAGCAGGGGTCTCAAGAGGAAGAAGGCTCGCTGGTAGTGAGGAAATGGAGTTTGAAGAAGAGGATGTAGGCTAAGGGGAGGAGCAAGAGCAGGAGGAAGAGGAAGGCGAGTGAGTAAGAGGAGTTGAAAGAAGAGGAGGTAGATGAAGTGCAACAGGACGGGGGGCAGGTCAGTGTGATGGAAGAAACTCTCCATGTAAGAGCAACTGCCAAGTACCTCCTCGCCGGCAACCCCATGTTGGACGAATTCATGAAATGAGAACAGCAACAGGATGATGCAGAAGCGGACCTGACGGCCGGTCTACACAGAACAAAAAAGACTAGCTCACACGACGGGCCTATTATATGGCACCGAGGAGGGATAATTGGAAATTCTAGTGTCGGTCCCGCGAGGGATAAATATGGCGTCTTATACACCTATTCGGAAACCTCATCTAAGGGCTTCTGTGTTTCGAAACAATGCCACGGTGTCCAATCTCCCGCTGCCAAGGATCCTGAGATAGATTCCAGTCGCACAGTACCGCAGGCGGAAGCAGAATCACAATGGTAGCTACCACCGATGTGGGAGCAGAGGGTTCATCAAACGACGAGCCACTACTATGCCACCGGAGTGGCATTTGGAGGAACGCGGGTGCGGTCCCGGCGGTCTTGATTAGTATTTTCCCAAGTGAGGCAATTAGATACGGCAGAGGAAGAGTAGGTGAGGCTAGGGAGGGCCGATTTGGCGAGGGGGCAGCCGGCTTTGATATCGAACGATTTGAGGTGGGGGGAGGAGAGGGATGTGGAGAAGAGATGTGTTTGGTGCGGCTAAGTGGGGGATTAGAATCAGGAGTGAGACGGGCGGGAGCACGGGGATCGGGGTGGAGGGGACTAAGAGGGTGCGGAGCAAGAGGAAGGGGAAAAGGAGAAGGAAAGGGAGAGGGAGAGAGAGAGAGAGAGAGGGGAGGAGGAGGAGGAGGAAGCGGAAGATGACGAGGAAGATAGGGAAGCCGGGAGAGAGGAAGACTAGGAGGAAGAAGGCGAGGAAGATGACGGGGAGTCGGAAATGGAGACAATGGCTGGTGAAGTAGACATAACTCCCATACCTCTACCACCCACCGCATTGGAGAAAGACGATTCGGATCCAGGTGGGGGAGCAATAAACGCACCGATACACCCAAAGAAACCATTCCCTCCCTAGATTCATTCAAAGAAACCCCATCCTCCCTACACACCTAACCCAACCGATATGCAAACGCCCAACACCCCCCCCCAGCAAGGATTACTTACCCACCCGGGGCTTTGGCTCCCGCACCACTGGGATACCGTCGGCCAACTCATGAACGGCCTCCCAGACCCGGATTCCCCTATTACCCATCCTCACGGGTCCGCTCGCTGCGATGTCAGCAAGCCCAACTATCTGCGAGAACTCTCTCGTATGGACACCACTGCCAATGCTAATTCCAGGAGTCTCCGCATCCCCACCGAAGTACCACCATCCCCCTCCTGTCTCATCCTCCTCCGGGAACACCCGATGATGGCGCCCGCCGAGGGGAAAAATGTGGTAGCAGGCTGATTTATGCAGGCGGCCAGGGACTCGGCATGGAGAATACTATTTGAAGGCTTGGAGTTAGGAGTAGGGGTTTGTGGCGTCGGAAGAATGGATATCTATCTTGTTTCTTTTTTGTAAGTTTTGGTTCGGCAACATCATACCGGCACAAGTCTCGAAAAAAAAACGCAAGTTCGAATTCACATCCATCACCGAAGTTACCGGCTCCACCCGCTTAGGTAGCGCTCAACTACTTACCCTGAACTCGTTGGTCCAACCAGCCATCTCGTATGTCTCTTATGAATCATACCATGGCGCTCCTATAGTCAGGTTATCCAACATTGGGTGCTACCAGTTGTCCATTATTTTCACTGACTAAGAATGGGAAGATCCCATGCTGCTTAGTTGTTTTTCGGTCGAGACAAGATTGAAATCTACGCACGCAATAGCATTCACCATGGTGGCTCCCAACTACACCAACCACTTCTTCACAAGAAAATATCCTTGCCCTCCGGTTAGGTTGTTATTCATATCCCTATACAAAGTTACCTTCAAAACTACATGCATATTTTAATTTTTTTGTGAATCAGTACTCGTAGTGATAAAGTCGTATGTGACAAGGGATCGAGTCGCCGAGTGAAGGCCCCGCTGGATTATCCAACCTCCGGGTCTTTCCGTGCACGTTCGCTACGTACAAGCCCAGGTGCCCCCCCAAGAGATGAACAGCAAAGAAAATTTTTCAACGTGGGTAACTCGCTGCACCACACTCAAGTAGAACGATTAAAGGTCCACCCCCTTGATATCCAAAACCGGCGCGTGAAATAACTAAGCCTGTGGCTCGACGGTCACATTATGAAAGCCCGCCCCCCTCGCACCTGGCAGTTCATGTAAATATATCGTGAGGCTCAAGGAAGAAAGAAAATTGCGCAAGCGGATAAAACCCGGAAAAGACCCGATTAACAACGATGCCAGTTGTAACATGTGGTGCGGAATAGACCCCTACCTATTAACAAATCTTTAACCTCTACCGTGTGTTTCAAGTAGATGACTCACTGGGATGCTTCCTGCCCCCACCTGCCCAGCTTTAAGGACCACCATATTCCCACGATTACCATGTTGTTGGCATATTGGATTCACCTCCACATGGTCCTAGGCTTGTATTTGGTTGGTGCGCCATGTAAGACCAGTATCTGAATCTTCAGTGGTACGGGCTCCCTCTAACGAGACAGCTATGGACTTGGACTGTGGATAACTCCAGGGAGGCCTATGGCTATGACAAGAGGAACGTCGTATTAAGGAGTATATACAAGACGTTTCGTGAGGTGGGAAGGAGAGTTAAAGAAATACAGGAAGCTTATAAAGAGATTCCACCGCCCCCACTTATCCAATAGAATAAACCCACGAACACAGTACTCCGCCCTCGGTCCCGGGCATGCTTATCAGCTCAGCCCATCCAACCTAGGAAACCTCGTGCATAGTCAGCCCTCGTATCGACCGATCTTGTGCGCCGTGACACTCCCCGGTCAGGGGCGGTTGTAAGGCGGAGGCGAAGACTCAGGGGGCGATAGCTTTCTGGCTGGTCCTTCCTCTCCCGTTGCTCCCGCGTTGCCCTTTGTCCCCGCTGGTCCCACTTCTGTGAACTTCTCCTTCCTTCTCTGTGGCGAGCACGGTGCCTAGTTTGTGCCCCCCGCTTGTCTGCAGTCGCTCTCGTTGTTGAGTTCCGATCAGATTTTAGGGTCGCTGCTTCGTGTTAACGTCAGTCGAACCTCCGTGTACATAGGAAACTAAAATCAGGCAAGCCTTCACAGAATCGTCCACTATCTGCTCCCTATGTGGCACGCTCAGAAACCCAATACTTGTGCAGCCTAAAAAGTATTCTACATACTTTGTGACTATCTTCATTGTCACCCTGTGTAGACCTAAGTCAATTGCCCCAAGTAAACTACCCTCTACATGTGCGGCCCTTCCTAGCAATATTCTTCTCACAATGGACACCCTTCTACCATAGACACTCGAGTTATTTGCTAGCGGTGTCTCCAAAGAAAAACGCTATGCGTAGATCATAATTAACAGCTGAAGTGAACCATATAAATTTGAGCTCTACAGATCTTCAGTGCGGAGTGTAAAAACAATGGAATCTGTGTCTCCACAGGCTCCTCAGGTAACTCATGTGAGTCATTGAAAGTGTCGCTACCAGTGCTATCGCTATCAATCCCACCAGTCCCAGTTTTGGGATCCTCTGCTGCAAAATCTTTGATCTGTAACTCATGATCGCTACTTCAGTCCACTGGAGAGTAACCCCAAGGTCCCGGAATGCCTTCTGAATAATAGCTTCCTTACCTTCGCAAACTAGAGATCATGCAGGGCCTACCACCTGAGTTGCTATAGTCTCACGGCCTGCAACTGACCACACTAAATCTGGCTTCCCCCTTCTTATGAATATAGATTTGTGTGTACTCTCCCAGATCCTGCTTAAAAGACTTGTTTATTGCAGTATCAAGTGGCCGGATCAACCCAGCACGAGTTAATGAAGATGTAAATTTTGCTGATCGTAGTCTTTGTAAGAAATCAGGATTAATGTGAAATGCTGCAGCATCAACAAATAATAGTGACGGGCCGCTACCAGGTGCTGGTATTATTTCCGCCTCAATAGATTTCGGAAGAAGGCTCTCATTGTTGTAGTCTCTTGGATTATACTCGAAAGAAAATTCAAGGTGGATTGGATGGCCCTTAGACCTCCTGATTGTTGCTTTGGGTCTGAAAATGTTAACTTAGGTTTAATATGGGGCTCCCATCAGCCAATATATATAGGATGAGAGTAGCTTGTCGTTTATCCCATCCTGATTGTGCTGCCTTTCCAGCGATTGTAGTATTAACTGTAAAGTCATAGGCGCAACCTTCGAGATACTCAAATGGAATAGGAGTCTCATCAATATTAAGGATATTGGAGCAACAATATCGCCCAACATCGGAGGTCAGTTGTAAACGGTCGAATGTATTTGTCGGTAGTGCTCTCCGCCTGTTGAATTCTAACCTACCTAGTATAGGTTGGCGATACTGATCAGGTGAACTAGATGCCTTCTTTGTAAGAACTCGACAGGAGATACCCCATCGGCGTTGACAATCAAGGAACCAGCCAATTGAAAAATAAATAATTTTGCCTCCACCCGTGGATAGACACTTCTGAATATCTGGTTAGATTTCCTTCGAAACCACCCCCGCTGAACTAATTTCCCCTCCTCTCTACACCGAGCAAAACATTCAAATATCTTTGCTTCGCTCTCAAGGCAGGAGCAAGGCCATACACGATTGCCGGCCCAGTAGTTCCTCTGATGTTTTGAATCATGTCTTGATATCGCTTCCACTATGGGATTCTACACTGATGATTTTCAAAGTAAACTGATGCCTCAACTTGATTTGGGGCCCGGCACTCTTCAGTAATGTGGCAGTTTTATTTTTATTTTTATTTTTAAACGTAATATGGTAGATGACTTGGTGGTGGATCATGAACGTCAATAATTCAGCTTTCTTAGCCTTGCTATAGCTCCTCTTCAACTTCTTTAGTGGACTGGCACGGAGCTTGAACACTCTTTGAGCTTATGGCTTTGGTTTAGGCCCATACAGAGCTGTGGTGTTTGGCTCGGTGGGAGGAAGCTTGGCTCCAGAAACTACCCGGACCTTAGTTGCTATGTTTGCCGACAGCACCTGTAAGGGCTTCCTTGAAGGCATTGTGGATAATTAACAAGATCTAGTCGATGTTTCATCGCCTCATGTTGTTCACATTACATAGAGCACAAGGATGTCTGATGAGCTCGCTACACCTGTCCTTACGCAACCCCGCCCGTAGGGAGCTTAAAAAGAGATATCGCTAGCAAATAATTCGAGTCCCCTACGGTAGGGATACTGTGTTGAATAGGCATCGCAGGCTAATAGTACTCCATACTACCTGAGTCGTGATGAGGGTGTTAGTTAAGTCTTGAACGATGGTAGCGCAGCGTTTGTGGTGACTTCGGCCTTCCGGGCCTGCACTACGGCAAGCCTGATTTGCTATGTGCTAGATAGTGTCTGTCGACGCACAGTGTGGGCTATCGAACGGAGGAGGGGTATTTAAGTAGTTTCGGGAAATATTGGTGGCTCCCACGTTTCAAGCTATGGAGTCAAGTTCAGTTAATCTCTAGTTGGACCCCGCGTTATTGTGGTGAAGACCACCACGTTCCAACCACACCACATTGTGTCGTATGACCGTTTTGAGTTGTGGCTACTAATTGGGTTGATATCAATGAGCTTGTCAGTTGATTACGAGACTCCCTCCTTGTACGACAGTCTCGTGTCTCTGCGTACAGGTCAGCTTTTTGGGGGGGGGATCACACTATCCAAGGCACGAGGATGAATTGACTGAAACATGCATGTTCGGGTAAGGCCAATCAACTGCAGAATTGTCTTGTAAGTGCTGTTTAGCTGTAAAATATTCTTCTACTAACGCTGTTTCTCCTTAGGAGCTAGTAGTATTTGAAGCTCTGATCTGAAGCCTCAACCTACACGTTCTCCTTCGCATACAGTATAAGGCCAGGCAGTACACCGGAGGCACGCACTGGATTGATGTAGAACATAACCAACGATAAGGAGATCACAGTTCGATTTGAATCAGAGACTAATTCTCGCTCTCCTATTTACCCGCTTTGACATACTCCACTGCGTGAGCTTCCACTACCTCGACTATCACGCCAACGACATATCTTGGTAGAAGAGTTGCGTCCGGACAGTCACTTGCTAACATGATGTAACGTTAGCATAGCAGGCGATGTGATCATTGCTTGCACGTAGGCTTGGGAGTAACACATCAAGAGTTTGTGTTCATGTGGTGTCTATCGAGGACATAGCTAGACTAATTGAATTTGCTTAGAAACTCGTGGGGTACGCAGCCCCTGTGGGTCCTAGCAGAGGCGAAACTAGATTCGGAATCCCAGATATCTCGCATCCTAATATCCAAGACAGCTATCAAAAATTCTGAGAGGTTCTTGATTTGAATCTCCGGGAATCAACAGAGTTAGCTACCACCACCCCTCCAAGAGGTTTGCATCAGAGACAACACACACTGCTTCCGTATTCTCATAACCAAAGTTCTTCTTAACACCTTAGAATCATGCCTTGGCAGCGAAGAGACCGTAGCGTGCCCGACCTCCTTCATGTCCATTTCCACTTTGCCATACCCGGAGTCTGGGGGGTGTATCTGCCCATTCTGCATGCCATCTTTAGAGTAGAGTGGTTCGTTTCGGTCCCTGCGGTGCTCTTCATATGGCACCAGCGCTTGCACGGAAACACTACGGAAACACCGACGTTAACCTACACTGATGGAGCAGTCAGCAGACATAGGATATCTTTGCGGTAGGGTCATGTTAACTCTCCTGAAGTAGTTCTTTAATAGACTGCACATGTGAAGTTGATCTGCAATATCTGAGACAGTTGAGTCTGTGCTTTGGAAGTTTTGAGCTTGCCATTTGGAAATTACCCAACATTTCTAGCACCAGTTCGCAAATTGTGGGTTTTGTAGGTCTTTCGAGAGCCCTTGTTTCGAGAAAGGTCCCCCAACCGAGACGGTTGGCGTGGTGGCAGACATTGCAGAACCTGCTGTCTTCGTGTTTATCAAAGTGGGTAAAAGGGAGAAGGTGAATTGGTGTCTCTTTCAACGCGAAATGTGATCTCATTATCTTGGCTATCTCGAAAATTAACTCCAGTAGCTTCATTCTGTGTACACTCTGGCCCCAGTCGCCATGCGGAGGGGATATGTCGTTCCGGTGGTTGTGTTGGGCTGGTCTGGGTCTACGTATGTGGCTGGAGATTCTTCAGATATCCTATCATCAGAGTTTCGAATATTCTTGGCTCCTAACGAGAAACAGCGTTAGCAGAAACATATTCGATAGGTAAACCACACATAGCAGCCAATTCAGGAGCTAATCAGTTTCATTTGAATATCCAGGTGTAGTTTATTTACCCTCATACCGACAGTGTAGATTGGGTTGCGCCTTAGGCCTGGGCACGAGACGTCTCGAGACGAGACCGGGCCCTAGTCTCGAGACGTCTCGTCATTTCCCAGGAGGTCTCGAGATGTCTCGAGACCCTAATTGTCTCGAGACAATCTCGTAAGTCTCGAGACTTTTACCCTGGTCGGATAACGTAAGCCACTATAACATGGATATTATATGTGCCAAGAACTGATATCACAAAGTCTCGAGACAATCTCGAGACTGTTGCCCAGGTGTCTCGAGACGTCTCGTCTCGTCAGTCTCGAGACTTAGTCTCGAGACATCTCGTCTCGTGCCCAGGCCTATCAATGCGCCTACCGGCTGTATGCCAGTTTCTACTTGTCAGGGGGCAACCAGGCGTTCCATAGCGAACTTAGATTGTTTTGGTTCTACTCTGCTGTAGGTCGGACCCAAAATTAGCTCCTGCACTCACTGTAGATGAGGCTGAAATAATCCTCACTGTAGAAATGCTAGTCATCCAAACTGCATTCTCCATTAGCATCATGACTCAAATCAGCTCCATAGCCTTACGGAAGGCCTAAGAAGTACCTGAATTTCCCCATGGCCCCTACGAAAAGCTTGCATCAAAGACACCGCATACCGATTGCGTATTCAGATGATCAAAGTTCCTCATAAGACTGTGAAATCGTGCCTTTGCTGCGAAGACCCTGACCTCCTGCATGCCCATTTCCAGTTGGCCATACTCAGGATCGGTGGGAAACATCTGCCCATTTTGCGAGCCCACTTTAGCGAAGACAGACTGGTTGGGGGCCGACTGGCTCTCTTCATGTAGATTGAAACATTACATGGAAACACTAAGTTTAACCTATATTGAAGCAAAGATAGTCTGCCTTTGGATTAGGGCCCTGTTTTACCTCTCCTATAGTAGTGTTTGCATAAGGTGGGCATGTGAAGTTTTTCGCATTATCTGAAACAGATGAGTCCATAGGGAAACTCCTGGAAAGTTTACTCTGGTAGGTTTTCGCTGCGGATCAAACCCGAAATTAGCTCCTGCACGAGCTGGAGATGCGTCTCAATTACTCCATCTCGTAGAAATTCTAGGCATCTATACTGCATTCTCCTTTAACATCAAATCAGAACCCGGGACTCACAGTAGTTAGAGACTTACTGAAGCACCAAGAAGCGTCTGGAGTATCTCCAGACTCTCATCTTGGGTCTCCTGCCGCCCTAAGTTCTCCGCTTCTTTCCCCTGTGGCCGGATGCGTTGAGCCCGACGCTCTATCGTTGCACTGCTGTGCAGTAAGAGAGGAAGAAAAGAGAGATCTTCAGTAAGGAAGAGTATATTGAGATTTGACTTCTCGGGTGGTATCTGGTCTTATACTTAGATACGGCAGAGGGAACGGCGCAGGGCTTCGATAGTCTGGCTGAGTATGTACTCGGGGATTCGCTCCCTCGTCATATGCCTCGCATGAATATGAGTACGGATAGACTGAAAAGAACAATAGAGGTGAAAAATAGAGGTGACTTGTTTTCAGACCTGACGTTGAAGACGGGAGTCTCGATATCAACCGACCAGCTAATCAAAAGCAGTGTAGAACCTAATAGGTATCCACTAATCTGAACGGTAATTCATGGGCACCCCGGAGCCTTTGTCCGCTTTTGGCAATTTTGCGCAATCCAACCAGAATAAGCCAAGTTCAAACTAACCTGCCTCCACAGGTTAAAAGTTGCGAAAGAGGAATAACGACAACTACCCCTAGCTGGAGTAACCACCCCTCCGCTCCATACTAAACACTATACAGCGACAGAAAGCCCTTCGAATATATGAGCCTTGCCTTAGAACTGCCCCTGACGTTCGGAGCTATCATGGGCGTTTTTTGCGCCGGCGCTGACGTTATTCAAGATACAACCAACACCGCATGGTACTCCCAAGAAGTTCCTAGCAATACAAACGGGTCGTATCTGGTACTAGTAGGTGTTCTGGTCATATAGACCACATTATCACTAAGGGAATGCGTCTTGTGAGCAGAATATTGGAAGGCACCGTATCAGGTGCAGGGGATGATTCCCTCAACAGAATGGGTTAAGAGACAGCCACAATATAACAATCATGGGGATGGGGACCACCACAGGGATGTTAATATCAACATGGGACTAGCTACGTTTAGGATGGGATTGACCGACTCACAACCCAGTGGACGGAGTCAAAGGAGTGTTGCCCAAAGACCTCCAATGGGCTTCTGTGAGGGTTGAAGGTAGGGTTCAAGGGCTTTGGCCCCACTGCAAGTGGCGTAATGAGGTTAACGTACGGATCACAAACTAGGTGTGATCAAGCGCTTTAGTGTACAGACGAACCTATGGGTGAGCGTACACAGCTCTACCGCTACCATTTGGAAACAACTTCTTGATTCAACATTAGCTTGCCCAATGGTATGAAGCCTACAAATATTTAACGATATTGGATATCAATGCCAATTAATAGTTATTAGGTTTGAGCGATTCTTTGATCGGTCCACCAACCAAAAGACTGTTTCACGCATTCTCCGAAGATTTAATGAAGATCCAGATTTGCCCCTAGCTGCAGAAACTACACTGAAGTCAACCAAGCGCAAGCGAGACGTCATTCGTCCTGGGTTGGAATCAGCGTTATTAGTATGTTTTTACAATATGAGTGAGATGGGCCTATCAGTGGCTTCTGCAAGAAGAATCCATAAATTATACCGTTTCCTCTATCCAACTGATGGGATACCACTCCTAAGGTCTTCTAATAGATGGCTTAGTGGGTTTTAAGGCGAGACATGGGATTCAGGGGTACAAGCTGCATGGTGAGTTCGGAAGTGCTGATATGAATCCAATCGAACAAGAACCCCAAGCTTTTGGCATCCTGTGAATATGGAGATATCTATAATATAGATGAAATAGGTGAGTTTTAGCATTTATGAAGAAGATGAGGGTTCCTAATATTCATGTCTAGGATATTTTTGGATGCAACAACGTGACGGAAGTCTTGCGACTGACGCAAGCAGCAATCACACCTTGAGAAGTGGCTTAGATCGGAGTAAGGTGGATGGAGAAGGGTCGGGGTATCATAACTCCGGTCGGAGTATTATGTACCTAGTGTATGGAGAACGGTCGGGGTATCATATCTAATCGGAGTATCATGTACTTAGTGGATGGAGAAGGGTCGGGGTATCATGTATTTAGTCCGGGTCTCATGTATCGAATTCAATATCAGCTGTTTTCCCCATTTCCGCCTGTACCACAAAGTGTCATGACGGTTATTATGCAGTAAGACAGCTTCGATTGTATATTTCAGGGTACCAGTTGTGTATTAGTTTGGTATTGAGTTGTGAGAGGTGGGGCCAAAATAGGACAACTCCGTATCCTGTGAACCCTCCCGTATTTAAGACGCTTTTCCCTAATACCTGAATATTTTTTTAGATCTCCTCTCCCTAGCTTTAAATACACGCTAGGTAAGAGAGTATTAAAAGCCCTGCCATAAACTTTCCCAATTAACTTCCCCAACCGAGTGGCCACATCACTTAGTTGCGGTAGCTCGTCCAATGTGCTCAGCTACAATCGAACCTGTCTTACTGCATAATCTCCGTCAGGACACTATTGATGCAATAAGACAGGTTTATGCGGTACAACCGGAAATCAGAAAAACAGACGATATTGAACTCGATACATGAAAGCCCGACCCTTGTCCATCCCCCTTACCCCGCTCTAAGCCATTCCCAAGGTGTGATTGCTGCTTGCGTTCAGCGTTGAGGTCTGACATTCGGCTGGGGTTAGAGTGGTATAAAGCTCAATCAAGGATCGTGTTTCTGGCAGCGCTGCAGTACTGGTGGAAGGAGTTCAAGCGCATGATTAACTTCGGCCCTGGTAATCAATGGTCGTGGTTCAGAGGCTGCGAGAAATTTTGATGGTCAGGGCTGGATGGCAGATCGGAGAGCAGTGACTACGCAGCTGCAATTCCTCAATAGTGGGGTTTGTCTGAGGCTCAGGAATATATTCTTCAGGGGGGGCTACAAAATCTAGAAGATCTTGTTGGTTGGGCAAGGGAACAGATGGGATTGCATGCAATATAGCTCGGATAGAATCATAGACTTGACCAAGATAATGGTGAGGATTGCCATCAGCAAGTCGCAAGGGTTCCACTGGACCTTCTAAATGCAGGGTGGCTTGCTCCAGCCACGATGCATAGTCTCTGCAGACTCCTTTAACCATGCTTGCAATACAGTCTGAGTTGCACTGGCAACATCCGGAATATATTGAATGGCCTTTTTGTCGTCTAGAGGTGGTGGTGATAATGCGAGATTCTGGTGTCAAATGTGCTTCAAGCCGGTCAGAGCCCCGACAATACAGCTTTCGGCAGGATGCTTCGGAATATGCGTCCTTTTGGCCTAAACCCATACCCTAGTTGTGCTATTTCTGAGGGTCTGTACATACTAATCTCAATTTTGGGAATGTGCCAGCGTGTATGCATGCAATGCATAGGTCTGCAGTTTCCCTCCCTCTGGCTGTCATTTCTGCTAACCAAATAACTCGTCAGGGGGTTTCTATGCACTATCGCAGGATATGTACTTACACGGGATGCAAACTCTTAGGTTTGACTGTAGACACACACCTCTCGCACGTCAAAAACCCGAACTGCCACATAATCCCAAGC
>Ga0307511_10005536_pt1 | contig 12833 bp, 15 predicted proteins | sample 13_EM_MG_FD_200266 | JGI IMG/M metagenome (GOLD analysis project Ga0307511, IMG submission 200266) | Populus trichocarpa ectomycorrhiza microbial communities from riparian zone in the Pacific Northwest, United States - 13_EM | ecosystem: Host-associated > Plants > Roots > Unclassified | place...
CATGGCTCGCGTGCTTTTCTGGCGCAGTCAGAGGACCCTCTTCTTCGGATTCAGTAGCAGAATCCATAGTCACATCCGCAGTGATGGGACTCCTTCGTGGGGCTGAAACGTCGATTTTTGAGTCCCGATGGGTCGGTGGTACGTTCTACAGTGTATGATTAGGGTCTGTATTGACCCAAGAATACTTGGCAAGGACTTACATTGATTTCAGGGGTAGGTTCTGCCGTATATTTTGGGCGATCTGATGACGGTTCCTTTAATTTCGAAATTGGCTCACTAATTTGAAGATCGGATACTTCGTCGAGTAATGTAACCTTGGCTGAAAGTATTGCCTTTGTAACAGCTCGACACACTAAAAGTCGCATACAACCCACGTAGATCCGAAATGAAGTTGAAAACAGCAGTCATACGCCGAAGACTCGTTGATAAACGTGGCTTAGACAGTGCATTTTTGATGTGCGTGTCGACCGTTCTGCGCGCTGTGCGACCAACCTTGTCGATAGCCTATCAAGGACGCTGAGGAGTCATACGAGCACGTCTGCGACAGGAAATATTACCTTTTCAAGATCATCTTCAGCGAGATCACTGACTGCATTTGGGCTAGTAAAAGCAAGATGATTGACGCTTATCATCGGCATGATGAGATGAGTCGAGAGTATGTCAGCCGATGTCTTGTAGCCAACGAAAATGGTATCCCATCTCCACTTGAATGCACCGCACTCCATTTCAAATGCAAGATCCTAGTACCCACCGTGGGTCAGTGAAGGTCTATTACTCCTGGACAAGGAGTGAGGGTACCCCAAATTTAGATTCCACGACCTCAAAAGAAATGTCTGACAGACCACCCGGAGTGTGCACCCTGGAGAGAACATCAAGGTTGCGTGTTCGCCACGCCTCTTCCTCTTCGTCGTCCAAAATTGGAGAGCTGATCCGTCTATTGCATTCACGCCAACGCCTTGCAAACCGTTTGCTTGATAACGCTGGCAATGGTAAACAAAATGCCTCTCTTCCCGGAGATTAAGGCTAGCTTACCCTCGGCCCACGTACTTCTGGTATCTGTAACCATGACACAGCATGTCAGATCGACTGAGGAATAAAACTTCTGTTCAGGTGATGTGACAGAATGTAACATTGGAGGTCCAATATATGTCAATGACAAATAGGAAAGATGAAAAGGAACAGGGAGACGGACGAAGAGATAGGGCTTTGATGTGCGTGCGTCAACCTTTACCAGCCACTCTTTCGACAGGAGCAGTTTGGAGTGTTCCTACATGATCACGAATCAGACACATTCGGTGGTTTGACAACGGCTGCACCTCGCTGAAGTGCTCCATGCTTGACGTTGTTCACGTCGACGCTGGTATTCACGAGGATCGGAGTTTGAAGTTCACACACTCAGCATTGCCAGCGCTGCTCATCACTACACCCACCGTCGACCACAGACAATCTCACGGGCGCTATGAAGTCCTTGGAGGAGGGAGAGGTCCTGGACAGCGCCCCGCTTGCCTCTAGCAAGTTCGAGTATGATCCTGTCTATGAATGGCCGGGCGACAATGATCCCAGTGGAGTCGCGCCGACGGCATGGCCGTTATTCCGTTTGCTCGTCTTCCAAAGTGCTATACTGCACAAACACCTTCAGATCGCTGTGCTCGATGCTTATGGAGAAGTTCAGTTTGGCCGGGACCGTGCCCCCGACGCCAGCGAGACCCCGAGGATCCGACTCAAGGAGATGGAAGTCTCGAAGCTGCATGCGACTGCTTACTGGGACAAGGAGAGACGAGAATGGGCAGTCGTGGACATGGGTTCGAAGCACGGGACGTTCCTGCAGGCTGGCCGTCAATCTGACGCCAAACCTACCCGGTTGTCTCCTCCCCGGGTAGCGAGTATACCACGGCCACTACGTCACCTTGACCGGCTGATTATTGGGACTACGACGTTTGTGTGTCACGTACACGAGGATAGGAGACCTTGTGTAGAATGCATGTCCAGTGGGCAGAGTGACATACCCCTCTTCAATATACCGAATGATAGCAGTCGAATCACCGGGAAACGGACAGATGAATCTAATGGGTCTGAACCGCAGACGAGTCAAGGGAGAGACCCAAAGAGAGCACTGACGACCCTCAAACATGCGCTACTTGTGCGTCTTGAGCGGGCTGGTCCAAAATTGCCATCCACGCAGCCTACGACCACCTACCTCGATCGTTCTGCGCGTCGCCGTGCCATGCATCCGGGATCACAATATGACAGTCCTGGCGTGCAGAGCCCTAGAGGTAGCTCACCTGGAAACATCAAATTGTCTCATGAATCAGCGCAGCAAGCTGTACCACAGTTGTCTGCTGTGCACGTCGAGGAATCTCGGACACCTAGCACGATACCGGTTGGGAATGTTGGCAGGCAGTTACTCCTGAAACAGGGATGGCAGCCAGGAACTGTTCTTGGCTCCTCCGCGGACGAAGCAGCCTCGGGGTTGATAGAACCCATCGAAGTAACCGTGCTTCCACCCAGAGCGGGTCTTGGGATGCCAGAGAAGCCGGTCTCCTTTCATCGGTCATTTGGGGAGTGGAAGGAGACCGAGAAAGACCGGAGGTGGGAGAGCGTGCGAGACACGATGCGTGGGTCCAGCTGATCCTGACGGTGCTGTGTAGGTTTGCCTTTGCCGCCCGCGTTCTGTTTGGCTGAGTGTCAGGGTTCACAGGGTAGCGATAAATGAGGCCAGGCAGGCCATCTTATCCATTCAGTGGATGTGTCGGGAGAACGCCACCAGTAGTGATCCGTATCCTCTGATGCGCTGATGCGGCGATGGGGATTTCCCAGTGGCGCTTCTGTGGACTTCCCAGGTGTTTATATCCGTCGAGCATGCTAGCTACTTCCCTCCCTCGAGTACCTACCTTGTTCTGCCAATCCACGCCGCCGTCGCGTCGCGTGACGCGACGTGTCTGTTTTGGAATGTTTTCAGACGCACGTGACTGGTTCGCGTTCTACGCGACATTTCCTTTGCGAAGTTGCTTTCTTGTGCTCGTCCTCGACAGCGGCTGACAAGCGTTGTTTCTTCCACTCGAACCATCATCTTTTGTGTGCGACACTAAAAGCCACGGTCTGGGTTTTTTTCTCTCTCTTCCCATCACAATCTCTTTTTGTATCTCTCTCTAACCTCGCCCTGGTTCATTTGTCGCTCCAAGCGTTCACTTTCTCGTCGCTGTAGTATCTCACCCATACACACTTGACCTTATCCATGGCAAACAATATCATCCGAGTAAGCAACCCGCCACCCGCTCTCCTCTGGCACACATAGCTCATCTCCGCCACAGCCCCAGACCCGTACCCGCTTTGGCGCACGCAAGGCTAATGGCGACGAAAATGCCACCAGCAAACATCTTCGCCAAGCCTCAGGCATCGCGAGTACAGGCGCATCGCGCGCGACGGCCGTCCTCTCTGGACTCAAAGTCGGCCCTCAGCGCCCCGCCCTCAACGAGGTGACGACAACCGCCGTCAATCGCAAGGTCAGTTCCTGGTAGATGTCCGTTCTGTCCAGCGCGCTAATTAATACATGCGCCACACGATGAACTAGGACGTCGCAGGCAAACCCGCCGCCAAAGACGGTCTGAAGGATGTCGCCCAAGAGCAGGGTCTCAAGCGTACCCGCTCTTCATCACTGGCAGCCGCGACTGGCCCGCAACGAGTTCCTCTAGGTCCAGGAAGGGCAGACACTACTGCCAATGCCCCTCGCACATCCGTCGCTCGCATCCAGAAACCGTCTGTCTTCAGGCGCACATCACGGCAGGAAACCGCTGTACCAGTAATCATCCCCACCGAAGAGGAGAAAGAGACTGACATGGATATCGAAGTCGCTGAGATTGTAGAACCCGAGGCCGATCCCGAGCTCAGCATCATCAATGAGAAAGAGGTAGAAGACATGGTCGACGTCCAGCAAACAGATGTCATCGATATCGTCCAAGAAGAGGCTGGCCAAACCAAGTCTCCGCGTATCTGGCCCGATGTCGACACCGAACGAGCAATGAGACATTACAGAGAAGTATCCGAAATCCAACGGACATTCGAAGATGAGATTGACGTCTACGACACGACTATGGTGTCGGAATATGCCGATGAAATCTTCAAGTATATGTCGGATCTAGAGGTGAGCCTTTTCATTCATTCATGAGGCGTCTGTTTTATCACTTTCCAGGATGATGTGATGCCCAACCCCGATTACATGGAAGCACAGAACGAGATTACCTGGACAATGAGGCAGACGCTTGTCGACTGGCTCCTTCAGGTACACTTGAGGTGGCATATGCTCCCTGAAACCCTCTGGATAGCCATCAACATCGTCGACCGCTTCCTCACAAGACGTGTCGTCTCACTCACCAAGCTCCAGCTCGTCGGTGTCACCGCCATGTTCATTGCGGCAAAATACGAGGAAATCCTAGCGCCTTCGGTGGACGAGTTCGTTTTCATGACCGAGAACGGATACACCAAGGAGGAGATCCTGAAGGGCGAGCGCATCGTTCTGCAGACACTCGATTTCAAGGTATCGCAGTATTGCTCTCCGTACAGCTGGATGCGTCGAATCAGCAAGGCGGATGACTACGACATTCAGACGAGAACCCTTGGCAAGTTTCTTGCGGAAATCACTTTGCTTGACCATCGGTTCTTGAGATGCAAGCCCAGTCTCATCTCTGCAGTCGCAATGTACAGCGCAAGAAGGATGCTCGGGGGAGATTGGGTGGGTATTTTTTACATCTCTATCACGTGCTTGGTCATGTGACTGACTGTTTCTCTCCTTTTAGAACGAGGCTTTCGTGTTCTACTCTAACTTCACCGCCGAACACCTTGAGACTGGTCATCAATGGATCTGCGACAAGCTCCTCGAGAGCGACTTTGCTCAGTTATACGTTTGCCAGAAATATGCCCACAAGAAATTCCTCAAGGCATCTCTTTTCGCCATCGAATGGGCGAAGAACAACTCGAGTCGTAGTGGACAGGATCATCTGATGCTCAAGAAGTAAATCCAAGGTATTCAAGATATCTCGCATCACAGCATCATTCAGTTTCTTCACATCATCTTGTGCTTGCATACTGTTCCTCAGCCCTCGCATCGTTCTTGCAATCTCAATTGTCTGATTACACACTCGAGTCATGTCTTCATTTGCCTATGTGTCGCTTTGCCTTGCTATCTGCCTATGCATTCCCCTCAGATGCTACGTGTTTCTGTGTTAGTCGCATTTCTGGCCTCGCGCTGCCCCTTTGTCGGACCACGCATTCGTCTCCACGTTTACATGGTTTATTCCGCTATGCCCTCCCCTACACACTACCCGTATCCTCGGCATTCATCTACCTCTCGTGTATGTCATGTCCTCTCTCGGTCATCTTTTCCCCCATCTTGTCGTTTTGTCCACTTGATTCATTTACAGTGTTTATTGTTTCAATCATCTATTACTTCCAAAATTACATTCATCTTGCTGGCTGGTGTCGGCTTTCTATTTCGTTGGGCTCGTCCATCCTCCCTTGAAGGCCTCTTGTTTGGTTGGCGGGAATGCATTTTCTCATTTGCTATTCCGGCGTGTTCCCGTCGCTTTTGGCTCTTGCAGCTAGAGTCCTGGCTCCATTGCCAGTGTAGATATGTGTCATCCTTAGCTGCGCCGCGCGCTCCCACATCCCAATCATCATTATTTATGGTCTACTAAGGTCCGATGCTGAGAGGGTACATATGTACAAGTAGCTATTGCCGGTGGACAATCAGCTGAAGGCGTCGATTAATCACTTTCACGTGATACTCGGGCACTAATAAGGTCGCGCGACGTGACGCACCGATATCTTTCGACAACTTGTATTACAGCCAATCTCAACAACCATGTCGTCGCTTTCATTCAAAGGTCATACGGTGGTGGTCACCGGGGCTGGTGGTGGACTGGGCAAAGCGTAAGCCTGAAAGCGTTGTCAAGACCGGATGACAACTCACGGCTTCGCCCGTCTAGCTATTCACTTCTCTTTGCCTCGCGTGGTGCTAATGTGGTTGTGAACGACTTCAATGCCGAGGCAGCTCAAAGGGTTGTCGACGAGATCAAGCATGGTGCGTTTCGGTCGATGGATTTGGTCTCGGGACTGATGTATGTGACGTGTGGCCAGCGGGAGGCAGTGCAATCGCGAACACCTCGTCAGCGACAGATGGCGCTGCTGTCATACAGACCGCCATCAACTCGTTTGGGCGGGTTACGGTCCTCATCAATAATGCGGGCATCCTAAGAGACAAAGGGTCAGCGTCTCATTAGTTTGGGACTGTGGTGGCTAGCTCATGTCTGTTATTAACAGATTCAAGAACATGTCTGATGCAGAATGGGGCCAAGTCATTTCCGTCCATCTCAAGGGCGCATTTGCATGTACCAAAGCCGCCTGGCCTCACTTCCGGAACCAGAAATTTGGTCGGATCGTGAATATTTCCAGTGCGGCTGGTATCTATGGTGTGTAGCATATGGATCAGAACTTTCGAAATTGCTCACGCATGACGTCCTTGCGACCCCTTCGCCCTTTTCCCCAACTAGGCAACTTCGGTCAAGCCAACTACAGCGCCGCGAAAATGGGTTTGATCGGCTTTACAAAATCTCTTGCACGGGAAGGCGCCAAATACAATATTGGTGCTGTTGCAGTAGCACCGGTACACATTATCTTCTTGACATTGTTTGGGTCTTAACTAAATCCGGCTGTAGGTGGCTGCATCCAAAATGACGGAGACTATCATGCCTCCTGACATGCTTGCGAATCTCAAGGTATGTCTGTTCTACAGCATTTGGCGGAACCGAGAGAAATCAAAGCTCCGTGCTAGCCCGAATTTGTCGCACCGTTTGTGGCTGCAATTTGTCACCCTGATGGCCCTAACCCATCAGGACGCGTGTTTGAGGTTGGGGCAGGCTTCGTCGCAGAAGTCCGGTGGGAACGAAGTAAAGGAACTATATGGAAGACTGACGAGACATTTACACCGTCTGCTGTGTGTTGTCTCTGTTTATCTTGGTCGTCTCGTCGTGCTAACTTGATGAATCTCAGGTTAAACTTAAGTGGTCAGAAGTTACTGGTTTCTCAGAAGCGAGACAGTAAGTAGTTTCAATACGGGCCACTCAGCTTCCGCTTCTTAACACCTGTGTACACAGCCCGGAGTCGCTATCAGATGTCGAAAGCACGGTAAGCTGTGGAGTACACTTGCAATTCGAGGCATCAGTGAGATCCAAAACCGTACAGCTTGACGTCGCTGCCACGTTGCCACCTAATGCCCAGGCAACTGCACCTGTCCGTTTCGATGGCAAAACTGTCATTGTCACGGGTGCTGGTGCTGGACTCGGGCGTGCATATGCACTAATGTATGGTCGCCTTGGAGCAAATGTAGTTGTCAACGATGTGAATGACAAAGCAGTCCCTGCTGTGTGCAAAGAAGTCGAAGCTGGTGCGCAGAGATTCGCTAGACAGGCAATCAAAACTGACGATTAGAGGGCTGTAGCTGGTGGCAAGGCAGCATCTGTCATCTGCTCTGCAGAGGATGGCGAGAAAATCGTCAAAGCAGCGCTGGATGCGTTCGGCGGTGTACACGTCCTTGTTGCTAATGCAGGTGTACTGAGAGATCGATCATTTACTGCAATGACTGAGCAAGAATGGGACACCGTCATTGCTGTTCATCTTATGGGTACATACAAGGTCTGCATCTTCCTGGCTTTTGTTATGTGAGTGGAGGGTCTAACATAGGACACAGTGTGCAAAAGCTGTCTGGCCCATATTCCAGAAGCAAAAATATGGTCGTATCGTCACCACTGCCTCGCAGGTTGGCATATGTTCGTATCTACGTATTTCTCCTTGATCTTCCATTGATCTTTAATTTAGATGGCAACTTTGGCCAGACAAATGTGAGCAAATGAGAGCTTTTTGTCTGACCAGAAAAATCTCATCGGTGCTACAGTATTCATCTGCAAAAGGTGCCATCATTGGCTTCACCAAGACGCTTGGTTTCGAGGGCCGGAAATACAACATCCTCTGTAATACGATTGCTCCTTCTGCAGGTACTGCTATGACTATGACAATATGGTTGGTGCCTTTGACTATATGCGATGCATACACTGATGCAGGAGTTTACTAGGCCCAAGGAAAGGGTGGATGCATACAAAGTCTGTGATGATCTTTTGACTACTTTACCTCTAACTTACATCTTCATAGCCGGATTACATTGCCCCTGTCGTAGGATTCCTCACGAGTGAGGACAATACGGATACCACGGGGCGGTTGTTTGAAATTTCGGGTGGCTGGGCCGCAGAAACACGCTGGCAACGGACTGGTGGACACGGCTTCCCCACAAACATCAAGTTGGCTCCTGAAGACGTCATCTTGAAATGGGACACATTCACGAACTTCAGTGCGTTTCCGGTTGAAGATTCTTGAGGTTTCCTACTTAATTATTGCAGATGATGGCCGGGCCACTTTCCCCACGACTCCGGGAGAGAGCTTGCAGCAGATTATTGATAATTTCGAGAACAAGGCATCGCCAGTGGGCGATACCACCGTGAAAGCGAAGCTATAAACTCTACCGTAAATCACGTTGATTGGTACATTTGTATGAGTACTCTGTAGCTCAATGCCAAGTGCCACCTGATTTCAAAGCTCGTGTGTGACTCAAACATGTGATTTCTCAACCTGGTCAAGTATATGAGGTTATATGGCGGCGATGGACCATAGCTGAAGCGAGTCTTGTCCGCACGATGCCACTACCCGCCATCTTCACAGACCCGGAGGATTCACAGCTCGTTGCAGAAGCAAAGAAGGGGGTACCCGAGGACGAAGAGTTTACATACACCGAGCGCGATGTTGTCCTATACAATCTTGGCATAGGAGCGACAAACCAGGACCTCCAGTGGACGTACGAGGGCCATGAAGACTTTGCGGCACTCCCTACCTTTGGCGTGGTTCCACAATTTCCTGCAAGTGCAGGCGTTAACATGGAATGGCTTCCTAATTTCAACCCGGTGAGCTGAATCTGCCACTGACCGCAGGCTGCGCAGCTATTCAATATCCTCTTGTGAAACATTGTTATGACTAGGCAAAACTTCTTCACGGAGAACAATACTTGTCCATCAAGGGATCCATACCCACATCAGGAGCGCTCATAAATGAAACGAGGTAAGGTGTAGCTTCGTCCTCGTGTTTACTAAATCAATGACCTCATGCTGTATGACTTAGACTCCTTGAGGTCTTGGACAAAGGGAAAGCCACATCTGTCACCACGATCGTTCATACAAAGGACAAAGCTACCGGCAAACTTCTTTTCGAGAATCAGGTGACTGTATTTATCCGCGGGTCTGGTGGGTTCGGAGGCAAACGCGCAGGGTCAGGTGAACATACATTCCCGCTTGTCTTGGTACAGTTCTACTTACAGTGGGTCCTCCGAAATAGACAGAGGGGCGGCCACTGCTGCAAATACACCACCCAATCGAACGCCAGATGCTGTGGTCGAAGAAAAGACACTACCAAGTCAAGCTGCTCTTTATCGGTAAGTCAAGGCCTATCAATCTACTGCCCCACTACCATCTTTGCGATGCTGTGGCGGATATTTTTTGAACATCTTTGTAATTATTCATGACATAGATTGAGTGGTGATTACAATCCTCTACATGTGCGTGTCCGTCTTCGTCAGGAAGTCTTTCAATCTTGCTCAATGATTTATTTGAATATCGATACCCACAGATCGATCCCGATTTCGCTGCTGTGGGCGGTTTTGATAAGCCCATACTGCATGGTAAGAAAGATACTAGTTTATCAAAAGCTGTGTCTAATTGTTGTCAACCATGCTGGTTCTTGCTTTGTACGATAAGGACTATGCTTCATGGGGCTAGCTGGAAAACACGTCCTGCAGACGTTTGGGGCTTATGAGGACATCAAAGTACGGTGAGTACAACCTTTCCACTGAAAACTCCGCGAGGTCACAATACTTTTATTCATTTATATCTCCCACACAGCTTTGCGGGTGTAGTCTTCCCAGGAGAGACGCTCGTCACGGAGATGTGGAAAGAAGGTCAAAAGGTTATTTTCAGTGCGTCATCTTTGGATCATTCCTTGGTTGCTTCAAGAACTAAGACGGCTCGATTCCCTTTTATTCCACAGTAACGAAGACTAAAGAGCGGAGGACAACCGTTCTTGCGGCAGCTGCAGTGACGCTTGTCAATGGGGACACCAAAGCTAAATTGTAATCAATTCATCGTTGTTGTCTTTTATATATACATAAAATTTTGATACAAAAGTTGTCCAAGTGTTGAAAACGAGATGGAAACTGTTTGCCCTCTCGACAGGCACATCTGTACCACCCGACAGGACAATGCAGGACAATACCTGTCAAGGTGAATTTGGCATTGTTACTTCGCACCACAATACATGGGTATATAGAGTCAAGGAGAAGTATCACATGCTCCTACCGAAGAGTTAGGGAGAAGGTACAGCATGAGATTGATAAAACTGATAAATCGATTAAACTAGACTCCGAAGGGAGTTTCAACATATGATAGTCGATAGGATCAGCCACTTGGGTACTCAGGTGCAAGTCACGGCGGTAAGTACCGTGGTGCCTGGTTCATGTCACATCAATATCAGAATTCTCCACAGCAAGACAAGTGGTGGATGACATACCAGGGTAGAACCAAAATGTCACTCCAAGAATGAGGTACAAACCTGGCCACAAATCAATCAGCCCTTCGACGACCAACCACAGGGAAGCGTTACAGTGTGACTTACACATGAGAATCATCCCCTCAAGCCAATTTGACCTACCATCTTGGATAACGTAGTTCACAGTCAGGACTGCAACCATTCCTGGTTATGACGGGACGGTACAGGAAGACGGGGTAAACTCACCGGAAAGGAATAGGACTACAGACTCGAGGGGGTCAAATAACAGGGACAACGGCTTCCCAAGGATCCATGCCAGGGTAACGATGAACCTATCCAACCAATAAATACCGCGAGTACTGCATAGGAAATACTAGCCACATACGGGATGACAAACAGTGCAATTTGCTATATAAGGTACCGTGTGAGTATGGGTAGCGGAAGTCCAACGTGGAAAATACTCACAATACTCGATCCGACTGCCACTCCTATGCTCAGTGTCAGCTTGTCTTTGACGGACACTGTGACTGCAGTAGCGTGTTCCGCAGCGTTGCCGACGATCGGGAGTAATATCACACCAACGAACTCCTTGCTTATGACCCCTCCAGAGGTCATCCCGTCGATGGAATCCACTAAGAATTCCGCGGTAACAGCGACAAGCTGTATTCATTAATTTGTTATCGTATGGACACGTGCGGAAACGCTCCAACTCACCACTGTGACGGCAACAAGGAGGCCCACGGACACCGGTACACTCATTTGAGGTTGTTCTGCCTTTTCATCTTCAATTTCCATAGGCCTGACCTCAGGATCGGGACAAGGAGTAGAATGGACCCCTTCGATGTGCACATGATCAACAGCGTGCGTAACCGGTGAACTAACTATTTCTTCCCCAGTTAAACTAGGATGACTTTGAGTCGTACGCCGTCTGCGGCGCAGTCGCTCGAACTTGAATGGGTTTTGACCGTCATACTTCTTCGATTCCTCAAAACCATCGTCAGTGTAAAGGTTCTTGTGGGAGAAGAGCTGGAAAGTAAGGTAGGAACAGTAGACTGAAAAGAAGTATGGAATTAGATCAGTCCCATTGAAAGGAGTGTTGCCTTACTGAATAGTAGGATAATAGCAACCTATAAAAAAGGGTCAAGTTCAACGATGTCAAACACAACTCCATTACGTACTCCGTGACTGGTCTTCAAGATTTCCTGATCCAAGGTACCTTCGTCTTGGCCTTGTTGCAATGCCATATGAAAAGCACCGGGTAAAAGAACAGCAATGACGCTGATGGTCAGAAGGGAGGAATTCAATTGGGCGGCGGCTATGACGAAGCTATTAGGACAGAGTAAGAGTGTAGTGGAGACTACTAACCAGATCCAAAGCCCTGCTCCGAGAACCGTAGACCACCGGCAAAGAAGCACATGCCAAGGACAAGTACTGGTGAACCATCCAATCAGAGCATTTCCCACAGCTCAATGACCACACTTACGCAAATTGCTTAGGATCGATCCAACAACTAGCTAAATGTGTAAATATTGACATTCAGATCCTTTATCATGGAAAACCCACGTGACGATTGGACAATTGTTAATTCGCATTTCAATAAGGCAATTATCTGGGTTGCAGTCAGGGTGAAAAATTCGGAGATGCAATATAGTAATAACATACCGAAACAATGAGTTCGACCCTGTGGCAGATGAAAGCAATACCGTAATTGAGCGACAGTTGATATAACTAACACACGGCTTACGCGTTTCCCTGGACGAGTTGAAACGATGTCAGATCACAAAAAGAAATAACAAAGGGGTGTGCGTACTAATGTGGCATTCAGGAGGCCAGCCAAAGTTTGTCCGACACGTAGCGACAATTCATCGGTGGCAAAGGCGAGGAGCTATGTACAGTTTTAAGATCCACTCTCCAACAATAACAAAATACGCTACCTTCGCGAGCGGAATTATGGCCATGAACGAGACTGTTAGTGCTGTTAAAAAAAGAGCGAATGAAATAGCAAAAAGGGATACACACAGATGAATATAAGCGTATATTTGTCCGGTATTGCAAAGTGAAGTGCCCACTATCCCCGCGAAATAAATCAGGAAGTGAAGTGAAGCTCTACCGATTCTGCTTACTGATACTGGAATGAACACCAGGAGGACATTGAGCCCTATAATATATCTGTGAATGATATTTATTTTGCACACCTA
>Ga0307511_10005537_pt1 | contig 12831 bp, 9 predicted proteins | sample 13_EM_MG_FD_200266 | JGI IMG/M metagenome (GOLD analysis project Ga0307511, IMG submission 200266) | Populus trichocarpa ectomycorrhiza microbial communities from riparian zone in the Pacific Northwest, United States - 13_EM | ecosystem: Host-associated > Plants > Roots > Unclassified | place...
CACAGGAGGCATCTCCATACCCCCAGTCTCTCCTCTAGGGTGTTTCCGGCTTCTATCTCGAGGCTCTCTTTCACGCGGCTCTCTCTCTCGCTCCCTTTCCCTTTCACGTTCCCGATCCCTATCCCCCCCTGGCATTCCTCCTCTCTCACGTTCCCTGTCACCTCCCCTCTCCCTATCCCGCTCCCTTTCCCTCTCTCTTTCCCTCTCTCGTTCCCTGTCACGATCCCTTCCACCATTATCCCTCTCACGATGCTCACGGTCTCGATCCCTCTCTCTCTCCCCTCTGTCTCCTCTCTCTCCCCTCTCCCTATCCCGCTCCTTTTTGTCGTCAATACTGCCTCCCCTCCCGCTAGTGGATGGACCACCATGTCCCCTCGACCCAGCACGATCACTCCTTCTACTATCACGTCCAGTATTATCCCCAGGACCGCCAGCAGTGTTACTCGCCATTCCTCCACCCCTCTCCCGCTCCCTCTCTCGCTCATTCTCTTTATGGCGAGCCTCTCTCTCGCGGTCACGATCTCCCCTGTCTCGCTCCCTATCTCTGCTTTCTCTATGCTCGCGTTCCCGGTCGCTGTGTCCTCTCTCACGGTCCTTGTCCGTACCACGTTCGCGTTCGCGGTCACGATCCCGATCCCGATCCCGATCCCCCCCCCGTTCACGATCCCTATCGCCTCGGTCTCTATCTCGTTCACGGTCACGATGCCGTCCGCTCCGACTGCCGTGGTCTGATGGTGCTTTGCTTTCATCACCCCCGCTAGGTCTGGATGGAAGGGCTGCAGCACTATCATTAAGCGTACCGCTAATCCTCCTGGTCAAATCTAGAGCGGTTTGTCCCACGATAACAGTTGTGGGTACGCTACCACTGCCCCTTCTACTGTCAGTCCCAGAATTTACACCAGCTTGACCAGTTGGACCTCCGCGTCCACCCGGAGTTGTCTGATTAGCAACAGTTGCATTAGCACCAGCTCTCCTTCCCCCACGACCACGAATACTAACTCCTTGTGGAGATTGTTGGTCTTGCACTTGGGGAGGAGTAGGGGCACCATTGCCAGCTGCGTTCAGGCTCTGGGCAAGTAGATGCGCTCTTCTGCGGCTATGTGCATCATCGCCACCTCTATCAGAGCCTCGACTTCCCATACTAGGACCAGTAGGGGGAGCAGCGTGCTTTGTACTACCAGGGCCAGCTTCTGGGGCGGTTTGGGTGACTGGCGAAGGTCCAGTTGGTTGAGAAGATTGAGCTCCCCTGGGACCTATCGGGAGGGGGGGTGGGAGTGGAGCCGCAGCAGACTGCACTGCTTGCAGGCGAGAAGGGTGAATTGGAGGATCAGCTGGCAGACCAAGTGCCCTTAATCGATCGGGGTGCACATTGAATGCCGGTGGGTCTTGCGGCGCGGATGCCGGGGCAGTGTTTCCCTGTGATTGCATCGTGACGTTAACATTTGTGGTCAATTCCGGTGCTGCAGCGCTTAGTGGTACCTTGTCTCGCACTTCTACCGCAGGTGTGGTGAGAGACGCATTTGGTGGTCCACCTATGCTCGGAGAGGGCAACGGCTGTCTTCCCCCAGACGCAGGAGGGTTTCCTCCTCTGCCCCCACGCGGACCTTGTGGGTACCTTGAGTCAGCAGCAGTGGACAATGCCCCGGGTCCCCGATTAGAAGCTCTTGGTCCTGAGGGCACTTCTTGCGCTGCTGTGTTGAGAGTGGCTGGTGGTGGAGGGTTGAGGCGGCCAGGGTGATGGTGATCGTTATTCTGCCAACCATGGTCGTGAGCAGGCCCAGATGGCGCCCCTCTCAATGATTGTCCACTTCCAACAAGCTCTCGATCTTTCGTCACTGCAGGCGCTGCTTCCGGGAGTGGTGCACGGTCTCCTCTCCGAGCTCTCTCGACGTCAGCTCGAGGACCAGCTGGAGGGCGGCTCGGGTGATCGTCTTGCATTTGGCGAGAGCGGGACACGGGCAATTCGACAGGCTGCGGTTCGGGTTTTCGGTCCATCACTCTATGATCTGGTCGATTGTCCCTATCACTGTGACGTGATGCTGTGCTGTCCTGTCGATGATCCATCCTGGGAGGTGAAACCGCCCTTCTATCGCCATGCTGAGATCCTGGCCTGTCACTTCTCCTGCCCCACTCATCTGAATGTTCACTCAGCCGACCGGGTTGATGTGAGCGATCTTGGGGGGGTTGTCCACGATAATTGGGTTTATCTGGTAGATTCCTAGACCCCTCAGTACCCACTCGTGAATCAGTTCGCTGCATTTCTTGGGGCTGTGCCTGCTGAGATGGTAGCCCTCTTCCGTCGTCCCTGCTCGACATGCGATCACTGCGATCACGACCATCTCGTCGTGGTGAAATCGGCCTTCTGTCACTCGGCAATCTATCTGATTTGTCTGGTGTGCGGGCACCGAGCCGATTGTCCAACCTTCCTTCCCGCCCCATGTCATGCCCAACATCTTCTCGTTCAGCATTCCTTCTGTCCTGTCGTCTATCAGATCGTAGGGGTGGGTTAGGTAACTCAGGTCGCTCTGGTAGCTTATGCTGCAGGGTGTTCCTGGTTCCATTCAAATCCTGTGGTGTACCTCGAGCTGCGGGTAGAGGATTTCTAGCGGGTGTCGCAGGTGATCCAGTGTCATTCCTTCGCGATGTCTGGGTTCTCAGTTGATTGTTCTGTTCACGTGTGTCTTCACGAAGTGACTTCTGAGTTTGCAATCTTCCGTCTGGAACTCGAACTGGGAAGTGAGGCTTATTCGGTAATCCTCGGGGTATTTGAGTAGCTGAGACTGACTTAGCCGCTTTATTCTTTTCTTCCTCCACCTCGCCATCCTCCACATCCAACTTACTATTGGATGCCACCCCCCTTCCTCCTCCGATGGTGGCTGATTGATCTTGTTGCTGAGACGCTGGCCCTCTGTGGTATTATGCTCGCATTAGCTTAGGTATGCCTTCCTGTATTATTGGGCGACTTACGTTGGCGTTGGCTTAAATTCGGGCGCTGTGGCGTTGGTGGTGGTTTTTCCTTTCTCCAGTCCTTTCTCTAGTGGAGGAGCAGAAGTCATTATCACTTCCGGAGACAGAATAGCCGGAACTGCATTCGCAAGCTTGGGGGTTTCCGAAGGAGTCGCTGTAGAAGCTGCTCTAGACAAGTCGGTCTAAGATAGATGATTAGCATAATTCCAATAAACCCTATACCGTAGATCTTACCTTTTGAAATTCGGGAACAAGCATCCAACCCTTCCTATCTCTGCCCCCCTTCTCGCCTCTTTTGAGGATACCAACGAGTGCAACGGCGGCGATCTTCAAATCCTCCCTCTTGTCACTGTTGGCAATCATCTGTACCCTCTCCAACATTGTCTTGCCAATCCACTCAACCTTAGGGAAATTAGGAGCAATACATTTCAGGACAATGAATGCATTCCGGATACGCATAAACTCGCCCGGAGCGCCTGTATTGCCTACACCGCTGTTAGAGAAGCTGAGCTTGAATGCCGAGTTCAAATTCTTGTGCCACTTGTAGAGGAGCTTTCTAAAATCCTCCCAATCAAGCGGCTGACCTTTTGCCTGAAATCCTGGTAGATTATTTCCATGCGCTTCCTGCTCATATTTCTTCTTATCAGCATGCCACGCATGGAGGTCAGTAAGGATTTCGTTCAGGAATCGCCCATAATTTTCCGCTTCACGCTGAGTACACATGAAGATAGCCGTGGCAAGGTTCTTGCCAAAGATATTGTCGTAGACGCCCAGCGTAGAAAATTTCGGTGTACCAAGTCCATGGAGCTGTCGAATGAACTTCGCACAGAAGCTAGCGTCATTGGGTGAGAGAAGGATCCTAGGCCAGACGCAGTACTGTATAAAGTTGGAGACAATATCAGCTGGCTTAAAGCGCTCATCAGTAAACCAGTGGTCACGTTCCAGGGAGAGTCTCTTTCGCGTAATTCGATGGTTTTTGATATGTGCCTTCAGCTCCGACTGGAGCTTCTCATTTAGGCTCATTAATCGTTCCCGCTCTTCACGCCTTTTTTCGGAACTACCGCTGCTCCTGTCGCTCCTGTCCTTGTCGAGTGCAAGTATTTGGTCGCGGACGCCACTGATCTCGTTCTCATAGCTGGCCATGGGCACAAAGACGTCGTAAACTGAAAGTTGCCAGAAAGTGACATAGAATGGCAGACTGAATTTGGTCCAGACTTCTGAGGGCGCAACATCTTGAATGTCGTGCATCACTTTCTCAAGCACTGGGTGCCAGGGTAATTTCTTCACAGCCTTGGTTGCAGTCGGAGATTGAGCAGCGGTCGGCTCAGGCTTTTCTCTCTCTTCAACTGGTGAATCGGGATCCTGCATAGGCAAATCCTCGCCCTTGACCAGTACACCCCCATTGACTGGTTTGATGCCATTAGCCTTAACTCCAGTCTCCACTGCAGCCATGTGAACGTCCCCATCAGCATCCGTGACAACACTAGCTTCAATAGCAGGGGCTATAGTTTTAGTCTCTTTCGCTCTTCTATCGTCGTCCAGCCTCATCATCCTGACGATGCTGCTTCTGTTGATCCACCAAGCGATAGCAGGCTCCAAACCATACCCCATACACAGGCTCTTCAGGTCCGGTACCTCCTTCAACCACTTGTCCCTGCTTAAGCCGCTGTTGAGCAGTTCTAAGTACATAGCCAGGACGTTGTGAATTTCATCAAACAGATTCCCAAGGACCTTCAAGGGCATGTCCCCGCCTTCCCCAGCACCACCATCAGCAATAACGTGCTGTCTCTGTTGGGCCATTAGGATTAGCAGCTCTCCAGTTAAATTCCTATTGACAAGGGACTTCATAAGACGATGGGTTGTTGATCGCGCTTCGGTACGACGATCTTGAAAGCTGGCAAGGACTTGTTGGCGTAGAACCTCTCCACCGGCAAGTGCTTGGAGGTGATGGTCGTTCAGGTTTTGCTCAGAGACAATACCAGCCATTGAGGTGATAATCTCTTGTACGACGATGAGATCGACGGTGCTGTTGCGACGGAGTTGATTTGCCACATACTGTAGTACTGGAGCAGGATCCATGTCATCGGCGTACCGCTTGAGAATCTTCCCTGTGAACATACTGAGGGCTACAAAATGCGTTAGAACATTTGCAAACTCAGGAAGCCAAAGAATAGTACTTACCATTGAGCCATCTCCTTCGACCCATACCATCCCCCCCTCGCCCTCCTCTGCCTTCAGTACCAACACCAAGCTGCGTACATATAGTATATACTAAGACATCATAACCCATCACAGTGAAATACCTAGCTGCGTCCACGACGCAATCAACCAAGTTATCGTATGCTTCAATCTGATTCAAAATAACAGCAAAGACTGTCGCCGGGTTACCCATTACCACCTTTGCCAACGGTCGAGCCATCTCCTTCACATTTTTATTGTTCATCCTTTTCAGCAAGTCCTTGGTCTCCTTTTCGGCTTCAAACGTCTTAGCTTTCAGTTCGGTGATGCGTTTGCAGTGAATATTAGACCACTCCCCGTAGAGGCAATACCGAGTTTCTGTGGGGTAATGAGAGAGGAGTGTCCAAACTTCAGCCACAGTACCAGGATTTGAGCCCGTCAGCGATACTGCTGGCAGAATCAGTTCCCTCAAAATCTGTTGCCATGAAGCTAATACTTTCTCCTTGTGCGCTTTCTTTGCCTCCGTGTCCACCAAGTCTCCATCCATTGTCGCCTCTGTAGTGCCCTCTTCATCCATAGTTCCATGGTCAGCAGACTGTGATCTTGACACCGGTGACTGAGCATTGCAAGCCTTGATGGCATCCTCCACATCTTTTGTACCGATTCTACAAATCTTTGCCATCAGCCCTGGGTCCCTGCTAATTCTAACCCCGGAGAAACGCAACAGCGTTCTACATAGCAGAAGGATATCGTCAACCGTCTTGCACTTGGGTACTCCGTCCGTCCAATCATCCCAGAAAAAGCGAAACTCAACATCATCCGTTTTATTGCTAGACCAAAAGACTGTGGGTGTTCTAGTAATCTTGCGTTTGGGACGGTCGACAAGGTTCGTTTTCCCACCGACAAATGCGGCCTGGGATGTGGGATTCCCTGGTACCTGGGTGGGAGAGGCTGTTGACTCTGGGACCTTTTTGCATACTCCGGCAACCCTGTCTGTCAATAAAGGAGCGGGCCTAGCAGGGACATAAACATCTTCAATGCTGAAATGTATAATACGGTGAATATGATCGGCGATGTCAGGCTCAGGGCCACATATCCAGTCGTACTTCCCAAGAATGAACATCGCCTCTGGCAAAGCTCCCATCGCCAGGAGGTGTCGTAATAGAGGTATTTTCTGGTCCAGAGGTTCTTTCGGTTTCTCCTTTTCCTTCTCTTTCTCTTTTTCCTTCTCATCGGCTTTAGTCCCATCTCCCTCCTGGCCTCTTGCTGGTGTGGCCCCACCCTCCTTTTGTGAACTTGAAGCTGCGAGACTTGTAGGCACAGTATCATCGCTCAGGGCACCAGCCATCATCAAGGCATTCATCTTCCCTCTCCCGGCCTTTTCCTCCATGCTCCTCTTCCATTTCTCCGACACACCCTGCATGTACTCATCCTCCTCACTTCCCAGTTCGCCCTCCTCCTCTTCTCCCACTTTTTTCTCTTTTTTGTCGGCACTAGGGCTCAAGTGTGGCCATAAATCCGTCAAACGCACAAATCCAATCTTGATAAGAAGAGCACTGAGGACCAGAAGATTATCTGGCATCTGATCCCTTACCTCCTTCCGTTGGTAATAACGGAATTTGAAGCCTAACAGTTGAGCTGCGACTTTGTTGCCACCCCGTTTTGACTGAAACAAGGTGCGGAAGAATGCCTTGGCCTCCGCCGCCATCCCCGTACCCTCGGTTGCATTTCGTACCGCCTCAAAGAAGTCTCCATCCATCAAGACATTGTAAGGCTGTTCTTCTGGCCACCACGGGCCTCCCTTGAGGATCCTGACAAAGAACCTACAGTTCGCAACAAGGGTGCAGGCAAAAGTATCCAGCAAAACATCGAGAACTCTTCCTGGATCTAAATCAAAGGCGCCGACAAGAGCCTTCACATTATCCAATGTTTTGTCAACAACTTCTAGCGGGCTAGGGCTATAAGAGCTAGTGAAAAATTCGGTTATGAGTTTGGAATAACCTTCGGATTCTTCTCGCAGGAGGTTGTATTTCTGCTGCTTGTAGATCAGATTGGTGAAAACACGGATGGTCTTTCTGGGGAAGTGTTCTGAAACGAGATTCAACGAAACCAAGGTTTGGGAATCAAGGTGATTGAGGAAAAATGATGTAGGTAGTAGAGGGGATTCGATAAGATGTTGAATAAGCTCCGGGACTCTAGGAGAAAGAGGTGAGTCTTCACTCTTTTCAAAGAATGATAAAGCAGAGACGAGTAGGGTAGGTAGGGTAGGAGTGGGTGGAGTGGGATTTCCTTGAATTACTCCATCAGGGGTCGTTTCTTTAATAATCCTAATGAGAAGGCGAGCAGCATTTTGAGGAGTTAGTCGTGAGCAAGTTATGCATGATTGCAAAATCTCATGCAACAGTATCGAAAGCCTCTCGGTATCATCCTGGGTGTGAAAGGTAACTGCTTGTCGAATAATTGCCGCTTCCCCACTAGCCGCCCAGTACCTCAGCAGTGAATCAGTGATGTATTCCCAATAGAAAAATACAAGATTCTCCGATGTCGGACTGGGGATATCTGGCGTCGGTTGTTGGACTGGTGCAAGTACGGGAGTTGGTACTTGTGTCTGTGGTGTAGACCCTGGCGAGGGTGGCACCTGCCGCGCGTTGGCCGATAAGGGTGGTGGTACTGCCCGGTCTCGGGATCCAGTCTGCGTATGTTGTTGATACTGTCTTTCACCACCTCCACCCTGACCACCTCTTCTGTCTCCACCTGGGCCTCCACCCCCGCCGCCACCAGCTTGATGATTATTACTACCACCCCAGCCCCCACGTCCGGATTGTCGTCTCTGATTCGGATGACGCATATCACGACCACTCTGGTTCTGCCGACTTTGTCCTGGCTGTTCAAGGAACTGGCCTGACTGGGTATTGCCTGGAGAATGTGGGGGTGGTCTTGGTTGGTCGTTTGTCTGGCTGCTGAACTTTCGTTTCCGATTAGGGTTAGGCATAATGAATGGTATATGATGATGGAGATGATTGAGAATTAAGTCGTAAAAGTGATCAGAGGGAATGACGAAGGGTAAGGTCGCGCAACATGCAGTGATGAAGGTCGAAGTGTTTGCTGGCGAAATTCAGGCGCGACTGAGGATTGTTGACTGTACAATTCCTGTTTGAACCTTAATTGAATGTAGTGGATCAGGCGACTCTGCGCGAGTTATAAGCCCGGGAGGCAACTGTCCCAAGCCGGGTCGAATGTGGAAGCAAGCAAGGATGGAAAAACCGCACGCCCAAGGGCCAGAACAACCTCCTTCGATGAGCCCTGTGAGCAGTCCCGTGAGCCGATCCTCCGCTGTCTGTTGCCAAAGGGATGAATGGAACAGGGAGTGGATGCTGAGGCTCGAATTCGTGGTTGGAATGGAATGAAGGTATTGATGGGTGAATATGAAAGAATGCAAGTGGATATTGGACAAGCGCGATGGGACGACAAGGGAGGCGTCTTGGCCGTGACGGTGACTAAGCGAATCTCTGTCGTCAACAGCCTGATCTTGGCGTCATGTGGCAGCTGCCGCGTCACACTCTCAACATCCTGCATATGCATGCACATGCACACCTGAAACGACCATACACCTGCTGCCACATCGTGGACAAAGCCCTCCGGCTTGACACTGGCCAAAAGCTCCAGATCCTGATACACTCAAGTTGTGCTCCTGTCTGAGCATCTCAGCCGGCGTATCTCCCATAGGACAAAGCGGCATTTCGAGATGCCACTCTTTCGATGGCCAGGTAGCTATGGATACCTAAAGGATGAAACGACTCTAGGATCACATTTTAAGAATACCATTGACTTGCTTGGTTATAGATATAAGATTCATAGGTTCGCCCATGTATATACACTTACAATTACCCTAGTTACGCACCTATATGAAATACATTGAGCGAATCACATCCCAATGACCAAGTCTTCAACTACCCCGGCTTCCTCTCCTTCCTTCCTCCACAAACACCTTACTGCTAACAGTTCCGGCTCCTCCATCATCCTCCGGGCCCTCTTCACTGCCCTCTTCTTCCTCACCTCCTTCATCTTCATTGGCACATACAACTTTTTCTCCTACGACCCTGGCCACAGACCCTCCCCACAACGCATTGCCCTCCTAACATACCTCTTCCTCCAGACAACCTTCTTCTTGGCCGGCATGGTCCTACCCTGGAAAGCCTTGCTCTATCCATTCCACCGCATCCTTGAACAAAGCGAACAACAAGACATCGAATTCCAGACATTGGGTGCTGACGAACGAAATCTTTATGCTTTGGAATACTACCAACCAGATACAGAGGCACCACCTCCGTTAATGAAACGCACCTTCACCGTATTGAAAACTGCATTGAGACCAAGTGATTCCTTCCGCGTCCTTGGTGCGCGGAAAGGAGTGGAGACCCACAAAACCACTAAAGGCAAGAACATAACTGGTCTCACAGACGTCAATGTCCAGCAGAACCCAACTGCCAATTTGGAAAGGCAACAGACTAACTCAGGGAAAACCCCAATACCCTCCCACAACCCCAGCACAATTACCAGAAACCCCAGTACAGTAACCAGAAACCCCAGTACAGTAACCAGAAACCCCAGTACAGTAACCAGAAACCCCAGTACAGTAACCAGAAACCCCAGCAGTTCCTCAAGGATGTCTGGTGCCCTCCGAAGCAACCCCTCCAACCACAGCCTCAACCGTAACCCCCAAGCCATCGTCCGCATTACCCACCCCCTAGAATCCCTGACGGTCACCCAGCCGCACAACAAACTTGATTTTGCCAACCCCCCCCCAATATCTCGCCGGAATACAGGCTCAAGTGATAGATCGTATAGAACACGGGAAGTGTACGAACTTGAGAATAGAAAGGATATCTCAGATACATTGAGGAAATTGGAGGGAATAAGGCTGAGTACGGTTGGGGAGGATTATGAACGGTATAGTCAAATGATGAGCGGGTTGGAACTGAAGAATATGGTTAAAAAGGAAGAGGTGCCGGAACTGTCGGATGGAGAGTCTGACGGGGGGGCGGGTAGATCGAGTTCGAGTTCGAGTTCTGGGAAAGAGGAAGAGAGGGAGAGGGAGAATGGGAGTAGTGTAAGGGAGGATACCGAGGAGGTTAAAGTGGAGGGCATACTGGAGGCAGATGAAATACCACTGAGCGAGATTTTACCAGTTCAAGCATTGATAGTAGCTGGGATACTATGAGCGACAATGTTGAACCGTTTGGGTGTTAGATTTTGGGATATGATTGGAACCTGGCGTTGGCGTTCTATTGGCGGGTCATTGGATATTAGTGTGCTAGTCAGTCTGCAGCGGTTGCACGTCATTCATCTATAGGGTATATTTGAAAAAAGATCACTACCTACTCACGTGCGTACAACTATTCGCTTTGATAGCTGTCCATTTTACCTTGACGACCATGGTGGCTTGATTCTTTGTTTCTTTGCTTCTTGGCAACAGAGTGCCATAGAATATGAAACAGGCATTCAAGCACAAGGTACTGACGACGGCTCGGACAATACACTACCTGTATAGTACCTATATCACCGCCGGCGATCAAGTAAGGTAGCGGGTTTTCTTGACTTGGGGAAGATAAAATCTACACCTACTAGTAACTTCGAGCACTTGATACCGCCTCCACAGGAGCGGTCGTGCCAACCAGACTATTGATACCGAGGTTCGTGAAAACATCAGTCCGGCCTAGCCCCAGTCTCGTGCCCCGGTGCGTACGTAATCCCAAAGTTCCTGTTTGGGAAATAGACCGGAATGAGAATCAGGCTAATCTTCATCAGGTAGGTAGACCATAGTCTGATACCGATAATTAGCAAACTGGTGTCTGGAAACACAAGGATATCACCACGAGCGACTAGTCTTGGCACCTACTCTATAAATCATCTCATGTCCAAATCGCCAATTAATCCAGGGGACCTGTTTGTGTTTTCATGTACCTATAGCTAGCTAGCCTATTTTTGATCGATAAACTAGAATCCTAAACTCTTGAAATATAGGTATAAACCCGTATTCAGTTAATCCTGCAATTTTAATACCTAAAATCTAGACACCGACTCGTGCCATGTCAATATTAAATTAGATATGTACAGTGCCTGGGGGAAAGGTATAACGCACCCATATTTTTTTTCTTTTTTGTCTCAGGCCAAGCTGCTAGCGTGAATGATGTACAAGGCATAAGATTGCATAAACCCACCAAAATAAAGCTTTTGAGGGCTACTAAATTGCGGAGGAGGGCTCCACATTACGGGGATTATATCGAAACCTTTTGATGGCTTATTGAATCTGAAATATAGTTGCTATGCAGAGGTATACGAAGGGCCCTTATTGCATATCTGAGCCTGGGCATGCATGTCTCATGCATGTCTGAGGTGCGTTATAACTTTCCCCCAGGCACTATATGTACATACATATATCGAGACTTTAAAATATATAAGTATATAAGTAAACGTCGCTCCAAATGCAAACCAGCCGTAACACTTATAGTCTCCCTAACAACTATCATACCTAAACTAGGCCCCTTTAGCTAACATATCAAATACCCACGACCCCAAAAACGCCCGAAAGGAACATGCTGCCTCCCTTCCTAAACTCCCCAGCCACATACCCACCATCAATGGGTACCCCATCATAAGCCTCCTCAAGATCAATAGAATAGGGATGCACATTGCCATCACTGCAAACCAAGTCACCTTCCTCCTAAACCATGGCTCCATTGCTTTCCTAACTCTCACAGAATGTTCTTCGAGTTTCTGCTGCAGAACCTGCGGAAAATTCGGCATGAAGGCAGCACTGAGGTCCTCGTTCTGACCAAGCGATGATATGTACTCACTACCTTGCGACTCTGTTCCATTGTAGAAATGCAATCGCCTCGCGCGCTCCTCGCCTGCTTGACCTTGGTGTGAGCGGAGTTGGAACCGGGGAGCGTTGGCTGTTTGTTGTCGGCGTATATATTGAACCTCTGCTGCAGATATTTGACTATCTAGGGGGAGGTTCTCATTTTCAAAAACCCAGGCCTATTTCCTCTTGTAGCTCCTGGAATATCTTGTGAAAGACGTCTCCGTACCCATGGAGGTTCTGTTGCATTTTCAGAAGACGATTGATCAGATGAACCTTCCAGCACAAAACGCCTATTTCCCCTTGTAGCTCCTGGAATATCCTGTGAAAGACGCCTCCGTACCCATGGAAGTTCCAGACCTTCTCTGATGGCACCCAGGTTCCCCCATTTCTCGTAGAGCTTCGGCCACGACCAACCATCGAGGCACGCAACGCCCCTGCCGGTGATATCGAGCTCGCAGAACTCAGATTCCGAGAAGGTAGATCGTTTTCCTGTGGCGGAAGCAGCCTGGAACTTCCTTCCGACCCTTCGCCCGTGCGTACATACTCACCTTCACTATTCAACTCTAGTATCCCATATTGTCGTCCTCGTTTGGTGGGGTTTTAAACGTCTCATTAGGGTCGCAGAAATCTTGTGGGTCGGCGGGGGTATGTCTGTGTACCAATTCACTTGTATTTCCCGTACAGTCCCAGTCGACCCAAATCACGTCGTCGCCGTCTAGCTCCTCCAGGAATGGGGGTTCCCCATAGTCATCGGGCCCCAACGATTGTAGAGGAGCGGAACTATAGTTGAGTACTCTGTCTCGCTCGGGTATTGGTAGAAA
>Ga0307511_10005538_pt1 | contig 12831 bp, 12 predicted proteins | sample 13_EM_MG_FD_200266 | JGI IMG/M metagenome (GOLD analysis project Ga0307511, IMG submission 200266) | Populus trichocarpa ectomycorrhiza microbial communities from riparian zone in the Pacific Northwest, United States - 13_EM | ecosystem: Host-associated > Plants > Roots > Unclassified | place...
CGCCGCCGGCTGTGGAGCCGCCTGCTTCGAGGCCCTGAATGGCGGAAAGGATTGCGCCCTTGTTCGAGCCGGGCGTCGACGGGAGCACCAGTCCGGCGTTGCCTGCGTAGACGACGATGGCCACGCGATCCTGCGGCCGGAGCTGGTTGACGAGGAGCTCGAGGCCCTGTTTGACCAGCGGCAGTTTGGTCGCCTCCATCATGGAGCCGGAGACGTCGATGAGAAAGGTGAGGTTGTTCGGCGGCAGGTCGGCGGTTTTCATGCGACGGCCCTGCAGTCCGACGAGCAGGACGCGATGCTTTTCGTTCCACGGACACGCAGCAACCTCGGTGGTGACCGAGAAGGGCTGGGCGCCGCTGGGGTCGGGATAGTCGTAGGTAAAGTAGTTGACCATCTCCTCGATGCGCACGGCGTCGCGCGGCGGGCGCTGTCCGTCGCGCAGGAATCGCCGCACGTTGCTGTAGGCGGCGCGATCGACGTCGACGGAGAAGGTGGAGAGCGGGTTGTCGGCGACGGCGAGGAATTCGTTTTCGTCGAAACGCCCGTACTCCTCGGTGTTGAAGTCTTTTGCCGCCGCGGCATTGAAGGCGACTTTCGGGCTTCCTGCCGTTACGCGGATGTACTCCGATGTGCCGACCATGCCGCCGGCGACGCCTCCCACGACACCGCCCACCACGCCGCCCTCAAGTTTTTCCGCCTCGATCGGTGCCATCGCGTCGAGCTCCGGCGTTGGCGGTGGAGGCGGGACCATTTTCGCCTCAGTGTTGCTTCGCCCGAGCGGAGGCGGTGGGAGCGGCGCAGCCTCCGGTTTCACCTCGCTCTTGCACGATACGAGACTGAGAAGCGCAAAAAGAAGCGCGGAGAGGATGAGCACGATGCCATCAAGGGCAGAGTGAATTTGTCGGTTTCGCATTGGTTCCTCCATGTCGTGCCGTTGGACACGAGGATGGGCGGGAAGGAAACCGTGCGCTTCGCTGGGTGCCAGGTTGCCCGAGGAAACTCGGCAACCTGGCAACCCAGCAACTCGCGATCACTTCTTCCGCGTCGAAATCCGCATTGGTGGCGGATGCAGTGGCGGAACCTGCATCGGCGGCTTCACCGGCGTTGCCCGCGGGGCTGCCTGTCCGCGAGGTCCCGGGTTGATCTCGCCGAGGACGCGCATCTTGAGCGACGGCGCGCCGTACGCGCCGTAGGCCAGTTCGCGATTGATGAAGAGCGCGTCCGGCGAGCGGTAGACCTTGCCGTTTTCGACGTAGACAAAGGTGCCGGTCAGCTTCTGTTCGAGATATTCGCGCGCAGCCTGCTCGTCATCGGCCGGAACGTCGACATTGGTGAGGTGAACAACTTCGGTGCCGTCGATGCGTTCGACGACGATGGTCCGGCTGTCGATTACTTTGACGAACTTGGCCATTGGGACCGCGGCCATCACCGGAGTAGCAAGAACGAAGAACACACAAAGAATGAATCGTTTCATAGTCGTTTGTGTGGTGCGGAAAGACGGAGAGTCAACCGCGCAGGAAGGGCGGCCTCGGGTGGGGAAGCGGAGGCTAGCACACGTGTGCGACAATCTGCAACAGGATGCCGGGACGGGAGGGGAAACGCAGTCTGTCAATACCTGGATCGTTCATTCCCTTCCTTCTGCTGATCCCGGTCGTCGCACTCCTCCTCTTTTTTCTGTGGGGATTTCTCCGCGGCATGTCGGCGCCGGAAGTTCGCCACCCGAGGGCCCATCAGGAAGCATCGGTTCTTGCTGCGCGTCCTCATCGCGACATCGTTCTCATCCTCGACGACGTCGGCTTCGATCGTCAGCCGCTCGATACGGCGATGGGCATCGATCCGAATGTGAATTTCGCCGTCCTTCCGAACGGCAAGCGATCCAGCGAATTCGCAGCGACACTACACAATCGCGGGTTCGAGTTGCTCTGTCATCTGCCGATGGAGCCGGAAGGTTTTCCGCGCATTTCTCCCGGCGACGGCGCAGTGTTGACGACGATGACGGACGACGAGATTGCGACGACGACACGGACGAATGTCGAAGCGATCCCGTTCGCGCGCGGAGTGAACAATCACATGGGCTCCCGCGCTACAGCCGATCGCCGCGTGATGACCGAGGTGCTGAGCGCGCTGCCGAAAGGGATGTACTTCATCGATTCGAAAACGACCGGCAACTCCGTCGCCGGCGACGTTGCCAAATCGATGCGTGTGAAGACGGCCTCGCGCAACGTGTTCCTCGATGATGTGCAGGATGTTGCCGCCATCCGCAAGCAGCTCGACGAGCTCGCGCAGACGGCGGAATCGAACGGCGTGGCAGTCGGCATCGGCCACATGCATCCGTCGACGATGCAGGTGTTGACGGAGGAGGCGCCGAAGTTGCGAGCGAAGGGATTTCGGTTCGTGCGGGCGAGTGGGGTGGTTCACTAACGGCTCTGCGTAGGGCCCAGTTGCGCTGGGCCGAATCCCCGTCGGTTCCCAATCCTGCCCACGGAGTTCGGCCCAGCGCGGCTGGGCCCTACGATAAAGTTGCGGGGACGAATGCTCCTCGCCCTTTTCCTCATCGACCTCGCCGCCGGGCTCTATCTTTTTCTTCCGCTCGTCGGCCGGCGCAATTCGGGCGTGAAGTTCTATCGCTTGATCCTCATCACCAGTGGCGCACTCGCGATCTGCGCGAATGTCTCGTCGTTCCTGGCGCGATCGCAGCACGTTCGCGTGTTCGAAGCGATGGCAGTGGGTTTGACGATCATCGTCTACGTCACGCTTCGCTATCCGAAGCGTCTGATCTTCCGCAGCCCTGCTGCGCTCCTCGGTGTTGTCTACGTCGTTGCAACCGTCGTCGCCTGGCGCGAAGCAACTCACGCCTCGATTGCCTGGTCGATCGCCGGCGCGTTGTCGAGTGTGGCGCTTCTCGGCAGCGTCAATCTGGCGATGCTCCTCGGGCACTGGTACCTCGTCGTGCGCGGGATGGCCATCGATCCGTTGAAACGATTGACGATCGCTACGCTCGTCGCAGTGATCGTGAAGATCGTCGTCGTCACCATCGCCATCGTTGTCGGCGGTGTGGGTTATGAAGTAATCGTTCGGCAGGGCATCTTCTTTTTGATGCACGCCGGATGGGGATTGCTCGGACCGCTGCTGCTTTTTCCGTTTGTGTGGGGGACAGTGAAGATCCGTTCGACGATGGCGGCGACCGGAATCCTTTACGTTGACGTCGTCGCAGTCGTCATCGGCGAAGTGCTCGGCGCGTGGCTGAGCGCGATCGCGCATTTGCCGGTTTAGCTGTGACCTTCTTCCGCGCCCGGCGGCGCGGCGCCGTAGACATGCCGGTCGTGAATGACGAGATCGAACGGCTTCAGATTTGGATTCGGCGCATATCCTCGATGCACCGCCTGACATTCGTAGCAAACGATCACATCCTTCACGATGCGCCAGACGATGTAGTCGAGAATCGTTACGCCGAGGAGTGATAGGCCGTAGGTCCACGGCACGAAGATCGAGCCGATCACGACGAGAGCAATGCCTGTCTTCCGATTGAAATCCTTCTGAAAGTACAGCTCCTCGTGTCCGCATGCCGCGCAGCGATCGATGATTGCCTCGGCGTTCGGCGCAACCACAGCATTCGCCGCGCCGCAGAAATCACAAGGGCGCGACGCCTCACCGGCATCGCGCCCGAGGCGCTGTTCGCATTGAAGACAGAGAAAGTTGACGGAGGGCACTACATCACTTCGCGCGCTCGAGGTAACGGTTCTCGCTCGGGTCGACGATGATCTCTTCGCCCTCGCTCACGAACGGCGGAACCAGCACTGTCACGCCGTTCTCGAGCTTGGCCGGCTTGTACGACGCCGAGGCCGTCGCCCCCTTCACCTGCGGCTCCGTCTCCGCGATGCGCACGCGCAGCGTCTTCGGGAGCTCGATGCCGATCGGTTTCTCTTCGAAAAACTGCACTTGCAGCTTCACGCCCGGATTCAGCCACGAAGCCGAATCGCCGAGGTCTTCCTCGGAGATCTCCACCTGCTCGAAATTCTCCGTGTTCATGAAGTGGTGGGCGTGACCATCGGAGTAGAGGTACTCCATCTCGTGCTGATTGATGTATGCCTGCGTGATCTCGTCCTGCGAACGGAAACGGTGCTCGAACTGATTGCCGGTGCGCATGTTGCGCAGCTTCGCCTGCACCATCGCGCGAAGATTGCCGGGGGTGTGATGGTTGAACTCCATCACCTTGCAGAGATCGCCGTTGAAGACGATGACGATCCCTCTCCGAATGTCATTGGCCTGCATGAATTGGTGAATCCTTTCGCTGATAAACTCCCGGCCCTATGAACCGGATCATTACGATTTCTCTGTGCTTTGCGACGGTCCTCGGCCTTGGCTGCCGTCCCCGTGCCGAACGACAAACTGACTCCGCGACGAACGATATTCCAGTGGGCGTCTACGCCGCGACGAGCGGTTCCGAGGCCGCATTCGGACAGGCCACCGTGCAGGGCGAAAAGCTTGCCGCCGAGGAGATCAACAATAACGGAGGCGTCCTCGGCAAGAAGATCCGGCTCATCATCGAAGACGATCAGGGCAAGGCCGAGGAAGCAGCGTCCGTCGTCACCAAGCTGATTACACACGACAACGTCATTGCCATCCTCGGCGAGAACTCGTCAAATCAGTCGCTGGCTGCGGCGCCGATCGCTCAGGCGGCGAAGGTACCGATGATCTCCGCGTCGTCGACGAATCCGGCCGTCACGAAGAAAGGCGACTACATCTTCCGCGTCTGTTTCACCGATCCCTACCAGGGCAAAGCGCTGGCCATGTTCGTCCGCACAACACTGCACGCGACGACCGCGGCCATCCTGCGCGACAACAAGAATGACTACTCGGTCGGTCTGGCAGAGTTCTTTCGCAAGGAGTACACGGCCCTCGGCGGGAAGATCGTGGTGGAGCAGAGTTATACCGGCGGCGACAGCGATTTCCGGCCGCAGCTCACGGCCATCAAGGGCACTAATCCGCAGGTGCTCTTCATCCCCGGTTTCTACACCGAGGTTGGCCAGATTGCGATTCAGGCCCGCGACCTCGGCATCAGTGTTCCGATGGTGGGTGGCGACGGGTGGGATTCGCCGACGGTGATTCAGATCGGCGGCAAGTCGGTCGATGGCTGCTATTTCTCGGATCACTACTTCATGGGCGAGCCGCGTCCTGCGGTGAAACGTTTCGTGGCGGAGATCAACAAGCGCTCGGGCAAGAATCCGGATGCGAATTCGGCGCTCGGCTACGACGCGCTGTACGTGCTGGTGAATGCGATCAAGCGCGCCGGCTCGCTCGATCGAAAGGCGATCCGCGATCAGATCGCGGCGACGAAGGATTACCAGGGAGTATCGGGCGTGATCACCATGGGACCTGACCGCGATCCGATCAAACCGGTGGCGATGATCAAGATCGATGGCGGGACGACGCATTTCGCGGGATGGATCCAGCCTTAGCGCTTCGCGCGTTTTCGGTTGTCGGTTGATTGCGCTTCGCACGTTGGTGTGTCGATGAATTGCTACATCCTCATCGGAGGGCAGTCGCGGCGGATGGGGCGCTCGAAGTCGGAGCTGTTTCTCGATCGTGTCGCGAATCAGGCATTGAAAGTGTTTGAAGTCGTGATGGCGGTTCAGCGTCACGATGGGGCGGCGGCATCGATCGAAACGATTTACGAAAAACTGCATCACGATCAGGCGCCGGTTTTCGGTCTCACGTGCGCACTCGAGCATGCGCGCGAGAGATGCTTCGTCCTTGCGGTCGACTATCCCTTCATCACCGCGGAGATCCTCTTGTACCTGCGCGAGCGTTTCGAGAATTCGAACGCATTGCTGCTCGCACCCGCCTGGAGCGGCAAGACGCAAATGCTCTGCGGCGGCTACGCTCCCGATCTGCTGGCCCGAATCAAGCAGCGCATCGCTGCGAAGCGTTACGATCTGCGCGGACTGGCCGGCGAAGACGAAGCAGACATCGTGGCCGAAGAAGAGTTGCGAGCGAAGTTCGACGGCGAGCCGTTGAGGAATGTGAATACGCCGGAGGAATGGATTCAAACATGAGCAATAACTTCTCCCACCTCGACGACACCGGCGGCATTTCCATGGTCGACGTCGGTGCGAAGCGCAACACGATGCGCGAGGCCGTGGCGCTGGCCACCGTGCGCATGTCGCCGGAGACGCTTCAGAAACTGATCGCCCAGGCGCTGCCGAAAGGCGATGTGCTGACGACGGCCAAAGTCGCCGGCGTGCTCGCCGCGAAGCAGACGCCGAATCTGATTCCGCTTGCGCATCCGCTGGCCATCAGCTCCGTCGACATCACCTTCGACCTCGATCAAAACACTGGCACGATCGAAGTCCATAGCATCGTCCGCTGCGAGGGGAAGACCGGCGTCGAGATGGAAGCGATGACCGCCTGTGCCATCGCTGCGCTGACGATCTACGACATGTGCAAGAGCGCGGAGAAAGGGATCGCCATCGAGTCGCTCCAACTCGTGCGCAAATCAGGCGGCAAGAGCGGGACGTGGGAGCGAGGCTGAGCGTCCGCTCGGCGTGACGTTCTGTCCCGTGGCCGGGACATCGCCAACGTGGCGCGACGCATCGCACGAGTGAAGCAATGTGGCACACACCCGGCAGGCACGGCAACGACTCGAGGAGGGTTTTGATGCGATTTTCGCGCGTGCTCCTTCCCTTCATTCTCGTTCTCATCCCGGCAACCTTCGCTTCCGCGCAGCAGCGCGAGACCACCACGGTCGAAGTCGTTCAGGTGCCGGTCTACGTCACGACCGCCGGCTCCGCGGTGCGCGGACTGACGCGGGACGATTTCACGCTTCGCGTCAACGGCAAGGCCCAGCAGATCGATTACTTCGACGTTGTCGATTTCGCATCGCTCTCACCCGAACAGACGCGCGATCCGCGGCAGCGCCGCCTCTACGTGCTGATGTTCGATCTCGGTAACTCGTCCCCGTTTTCGACGTTGCGCGCCAAGAAAGCTGCGGAGCGCTACATCGAGAGTGCACAGCCGGGCGACTACTTCGCGGTGGCCTTGCTCAATCGCCACAACGCCATCGACTTCGTCGTTCCCTTCACGCGGGATAAGGCCTCGCTGCGCAGCGCCGTGGCCAGCTTCAGCCCTGCATCGCCGTCCGATCCGCTGCGGCTCACGGTCTCGCAGGAGGAGCGAGCGGCGTTGATCAATGACGATGCCCGCGAGATTGCCGGTCTTCGGCGCGCGGGAGCGAACGTCATCCTCGACGTGATCGCCGACTTCAGCCGCAACCGGATCGTTGATCAGCTCGATGCTCTCGGCGAGCTCGCTGGGCGGATGGCTCCGATGGAGGGATACAAGCATGTAGTCCTCCTCTCGGACGGCTTCGACGATTCGCTGCTGCTGGCAGGACCGCGTGCCGCGGCGAACATTTTCCAGGTCGGGCCGCCGCCGCAACTGGCCGCATATCGTCCGCTGACGCAGTCGCCGATGTTCAACACGGAACTGCCGTTCGGGCAGCGGATGATGCAGAAGAAATTCGCCGCGTCCGGAGTCTTTCTCGATGCCGTCGACATCGCCGGCCTGCGTACATACGACGAGCCTTCCAACGATTCGCTGCACTTCATGGTTGCCGACACCGGCGGTCAGGTCGTCGAACATCGCAATGATCTGACCGCCGCGATGCAGCGTCTCACCGATTCGCAGCAGGTTGTCTACGTCCTCGGCTTCCGCGCTCCAGACACTGGCCGGAAGCAGAACGCGATTTCTGTGCGCGTCAACGGAGCGCCGCGCGGTTCTACGGTTTCGTATCGCGAGGCATACATGTCGGTTGCAGAAAAGCCGTCGTCGGACGATGGTCTTCGCCTCGCCGATATCGTCATCAACGACGTTCCGCAAAACGGAATGACGATGACGACCTCGGTGGCCACGGCGCCCAAGCAGGCCACGGTGAGTGTCACGCTGCCTGGCCGGGAACTGGTTGCAGTGGTGGGCGATGATGCGAAAGTGACCGGCGATGCGCTGATCTACATCTTCGCCGGTCAAACGTCGGTCTCGTTTGCACGCAAAGGAATCGACATCGATGTGACGCGTGCGCGCGCCAGCGGCCTCGCTGACGGCAATGTCGACATCACACATACGTTCGATCTGCCGCCCGGCACGTACGCGATGAAAGTGCTGGTACGCATCGAAGGCCACGACACGCTGGCGTTTGCGCGCAAAGATTTCACGGTCGCAGAATAGCTACGGTGCGCGTTCCCGCCACGTTGTTCGCAATCGCGTTCGCGTTGTGCGCGGCGGGACAGGTCCGCGAGAACGTCACCGTCGAAGTCGTGCAGGTGCCGGTGTACGTCACGACGAGCGATGGCCAGCCGATTCGCGGACTGACGAAGGACTCGTTCCAGCTCTCTGTCGATGGCCATCCGCAGCCGGTCGAGTATTTCGACGTCATCGACTTCGGAACTGCTCCGGCCTCCGGTCCGCAGCAGGTTGAGCGTCCGCGGCGCGAGCGAAGGCTCTACCTCCTGCTCTTCGATCTCACCTTCGCTACACCGGCAAAGATCGTTCGCGCGCAACGCGCCGCGCAACAGGCCGTCGCGCATTCGAATCCCGCCACCGACTTCTTCGCCGTCGCCACCTACTCATCCAATCGCGGCGTTCAGTTCGTCTCGCCGTTTCTTTCCGATCGCGTGGCCGTGGCGCGTGCCATCTACACGCTGCATGCGAGCAAGGCGCAGGATCCGCTCGGCATCGCCGTCTCCAGCGTGGAGCGCTCGCAGTGGGTGAGCGCGATGGGGCAGGGGCAGGTGATCGACGACTCGCAGGAAGGCTTCGCCGGCATGGTGGACGGCGAGATGGCCGATGCGCTTCGCGGCGGTCAGGCCAATCAGGACATGCTTCGCGTTCCGAAGAATCTGCTGATCGAGTATCAGCTCGCCGGTCTCGGCGATGCTGCGAAGCGGCTCTCCGCGTTCGAAGGGCAGAAGCATCTGCTTGTCTTCACCGAGGGTTTCGATTCGACGCGCATCACCGACATCAAAGCGAAAGGCCGCCCGCCGAACCTCGAAGCACATCTTCTCGATCTCGTCAAAGAGATGCACCAAACCTTCGTCTCCGCCGGCGTGACGCTGGACAGCATCGACATCCAGGGTGTGCGCCACACGTTCTCGGATCTTGGGAACGACGCGCTGTACCTCCTCACGCGCGGAACGGGCGGGCGCGTGGTCGCCAATCGCAACGATCTCGTCGAAGCCGTCGACACGCTGATGCAGGCCGAGCGCGTGGTGTACGTGCTGGGATTTCGTCAGGGCGATCGCAAGCGCGGCAAGATCGCCGTCCACGTATCCGGCCTGCCGCGTGCCGCGGAGGTGTCGTATCGCGAAGGCTTCGGCTACGCGCAGCCGAACGCCGGCGTCGATTCCCTGCAACTCGCCGACATCCTTCTCAACGATGTTCCGCAAGCGGGAGTGTCGTTGAATGCCGGCGTCACTCCCGGCGATGGCGGCGCCGAAGTAGCGGTCAGCTTTGCGCGCGCCGAGGTTGTGCCGCAGCTCGTCGATGCTACGCCGAGCGTCGACATTCTCATGTACGTCTTCGACCCGAACGGCATCGCGGTCGAATTCAAATCAAAGCGCATCAGCCTCACCGGCCCCGCCCGCGTGAACACCGGCTATCTCACGCTGCGCGAGCCGTTCGAGCTGCCGGCAGGGAAGTACATCGCGAAGGTGTTGCTACGGATCACCGGCACGCGTTCGATGGGTTTCGCGCGGCGCGAGTTCACAGTGGAGTAGCTACCAAACCGCCGCCGAGCCGTCGGCGCTACGTTCGCGCGCTACCTTCTTCTCAGCCACGCTGGCGTTGTCGACGTGTGTTCATCATTCGTGCTCTCCTCGGTATTCAACTGCTTGCGGATCGTGCCGAGGATTCGTTGGTTGGCGGCGAATGCGAGATCGAGCAGATGCTGGCGCTCGCGGAAGCCGTTGAAGGCCACCACGAAACGATCGATTCGGAAGGCCACTACACGACCCAGAAAACGATCCTCTGCGGTGAAATTGTCCTCGCCGAGGTTCGGGATTGGATCGAGCAGCTTCCCGTTGTGAAGGTAGAGACCTTTGTACTGATCGAGGATGTTCTCCGCCGCCGGCTTGTTCGCGGCCGGGATCACGATTCCTTCGACCACGTCGTTGTCGATGTTGAACGTGGCCTGAAAGGAATTGGCGAGGAACGACTGTCCAAACGCCGAGTCGGCGGAATAGCGCTCGCTGCCCGGCACGCGCTGCTTGTCTGGCAGGAAGGCGAAGACTGCCGGCTTGCTCGGCGCGGGGGGCATGCGATCGGCGACGAACGTGGCCAGACGCAACACCGCATCGCCCCGCGCCGCGCCGGTGATGCGCACGTAGTACGGACCGCGCCAGACGTGCACCGAATGCGTCTTGGCGAACGACTCGTTCGGGATCTCGATGAAACGCAGGCTGCCGTTTTTCTGCTTCGAGTACGCGCCGAAAGCTTTCACGAAATCGGGGAAGCGGAAGATCTCGACGGTCGCGAATCCATCGCTGCCCGGCGTGCTGTACTTGCCAATCGTGAGGTCGAGCGTCTCGTAGCGCGCGAACTGCGGCGCTTCCACGGGCCCGAGGTAGGCGTTGAGATGATCGCCGGGGATGACGATCGGATCCTCATCGAGCTTCCAGATCTGCGCTTCCTGACGACGCGGAAGAAACTGCAGGCTCGGCGAATCGACCGTGGCGAAGTTCACCTCGTTGCGCGGCGGCGGCGCGATGCGCACCTGCGCCGGGCGCCGGGCTTCACAAGAGATGACCGTCGCGATCAGGAGCGCGAGAGTGATTCGAGGAAGGCGACCGTCACGCGAACGCCGGCTCCCGTCGCTCCACGCGCCTCGCGCGCCGTTTCGTGCTCCGCGTATGCCGTGCCGGCGATGTCGAGATGCGCCCACGATGGACAATTGACGAACTCCTTCAGAAACACCGCCGCCGTGATCGCGCCGCCCCATCGGCCGCCCGAGTTTTTCATGTCCGCCCACTCGCTGCGGATCAGTTCCTTGTAATCGTCCCACTCGGGCAGTCTCCAGAGCCGCTCGCCGACGCGCTCACCGCACTCCATCAACATCCGAGCCAGCTCGTCGTTGTTCGAGAACAATCCCGCCGCCTCGCTGGCCAATGCCACCACGCACGCGCCGGTGAGCGTGGCGTAGTCGAGGATGTGATCGGGCTTCAGTTCCGACGCGTAATGCAGGGCGTCGCTCAGAATCATGCGGCCCTCGGCATCGGTATTCACGATCTCCACCGTCTTGCCGCTCATCGTGGTGATGATGTCGCCCGGCTTGTAGGCGCTGCCGCTGGGCAGGTTGTCGGTCGATGCGATCACGCCGGTGATGCGCACCGGGAGCGCCAGCATGGCCGCCGCCTGGATCGTGCCGATGACAGCCGCGGCGCCGCACATGTCGAACTTCATCTCCTCCATCTTGTCGGCTGGTTTGATGGAGATGCCGCCAGAGTCGAAGGTGATGCCCTTGCCGACGAGCGCGACGTGTTTCTTCGCTTTGCGCGGCGCGTACTCGAGGACGATGAAGCGCGGCTCTTCCACCGAGCCGCGATTGACGGCCAGCAGCCCGCCCATTTTCATCTTCTCGATCTCGCGTTTGCCGTAGACGGTGCACTTGATGCCGACGCTCTTGGCCACTTCCTCGGCGCGATTGCCGATGTACGTCGCAGTGACGAGGTTGCCGGGTGCATTGCCGAGGTCGCGAACGGTGCGCACGCCGGCCGCAACGGCTTTCGCTTCGTCGTCGAGCTGCTTGGCGCGTTTGGCGTCGATGCCGTTGGGCGGCACGAGCGACGCACTGATCGGCAGCGGCTTGTCGTCCTTCTTGGTGATGTAGGTGTCGTATTTGTAGTCGGATGCGGCCAGCGCATCGGCAGCCACGCGCGTCGTTTCATCGGCGCTGAGCTTCGACACGATGTAGGGGAGGACGACGATGATGCTGCGATCGCGCTGCTTCTTCGCCATTTGCGCGATGCTGTAGATCGCGTTGCGGAGTCCGCGGATGGTGAAGGCTTCTTCTTTACCGATGCCGACCAGCGTGATCTTCTTCGGCTCTCCGGCGACGGTGGTCAGCGATTCATCAGCGCGCCCGGTGAATCCCGCCGCGGTAATGGCCTGCATCGCCTTCGCGGCGCCCGCAACATCCGGCTTGCTCCCCTCGGCGATGAGTACAAAGAGATGATCTGCTTTCGCAACTTTCGGTTCGCGAGTGATAGTGACGTCCATGCGGCGCGGATTGTAGCGGAAGGGCAGCGCGCGCAAGTGGCACTGTTTTCAATTCGCGGCGATCGCGTAGGGCCCAGCCGGGCTGGGCCGAACTCCCGTGGGTGGAGGAACTGACGAGGATTCGGCGGACTAAAGCTCGAACGGGGACTTCATCGGTGACAGCGACCGGGGTTTGCTTCCACCAACGACGATGTCGCTTAGCCATTCCAGATACCTTCCGAAATCGAGAGGCGGGATTTCACGCGCGCGAGCGAGCGCAGCGATGTCGGCAGCCGTCAGCGGAAGATCGCGATCGAGGTCAAATCCATCATCGATTTCGGTTGTGGTCGATCTCATCGAAGATCTTCAACAGTCCGAGACGCGCGAAAAAATTCCGAATCGCTCCTCGGTCGATGTTTGGAAGCGTCAGCAAGAATTCGACGTCGCGAGCGTCGCCATAGGAGCGGAAGGGATTGTCCTTGATTGCTGAAGCCTTCATCATCGCGATGTGCTCCGCGCTGACGACCGGCGCTGTGGTTGTCCCTGCGGTGACGCGTTTCGTTGCTGCGGCGAACATCTCGGATG
>Ga0307511_10005539_pt1 | contig 12828 bp, 7 predicted proteins | sample 13_EM_MG_FD_200266 | JGI IMG/M metagenome (GOLD analysis project Ga0307511, IMG submission 200266) | Populus trichocarpa ectomycorrhiza microbial communities from riparian zone in the Pacific Northwest, United States - 13_EM | ecosystem: Host-associated > Plants > Roots > Unclassified | place...
CGCGCGCCATTTCGAGCGGACTTTTGTCGATTCGGACCATGAGATCGAAGCGCGCACCGGTGTACGCGTCCCGGTGATCTTCGAACTCGAAGGCGAGGCGGGTTTTCGCGCGCGCGAATCGCAGGTGCTGGCCGATGTCTCCCAGCGTGAAAACATCGTGCTGGCCACCGGCGGCGGCGCGGTGTTGAATCCGGACAACCGCAGCTTGTTGCGCGAACGCGGCCTGGTAATCTACCTGCGCGCGCAGCCTGGCGACCTGTGGCATCGTACGCAGTACGACCGCAACCGCCCGCTGCTGCGTACCGAAGACCCGGAGCAGCGCCTGAAAGATCTTTACGTGGTGCGCGACCCCCTGTACCAGGAAGCGGCGCACCTGATTGTCGAAACCGGCCGGCAAAGCCCACATATGCTGGCCGGCAAACTGGAGCAGCAACTGCGCGACCAATGGATGAACTACGCGTCAACCTAGCCGATCGCGGCTACCCCATCGTCATCGGCCCCGGCCTGCTCGGCCAGGAGGCTGTGTTCAAGCGCGGCTTTTCCTCCGGCACCGTGGCGCTGGTGACCAGTGACCGCATCGCCCCGCTTTACCTGCGCAACGCGGCCGATACGCTTAAGCGCGCCGGCGCCCGGGTGATCGAGATCATCGTCCCCGACGGCGAACAGGCGAAGAACTGGGAAATCCTCAACACCGTGCACGATGCGCTGCTGGCCAACCGCTGTGATCGCAAGACCACCATCGTGGCTCTCGGCGGCGGCGTGATCGGCGATCTGGCGGGCTTTGCCGCGGCGACCTATCAGCGCGGCGTGCCCTTCATCCAGGTGCCCACCACCCTGCTGGCGATGGTCGATTCCTCGGTCGGCGGCAAAACCGCGATCAACCATCCGCGCGGCAAGAACATGATCGGCGCCTTCCACCAGCCGCGCCTGGTGCTGGCCGATACCAGCACGCTCGCGACCTTGCCGGAACGCGAATTCCGCTCCGGCCTGGCCGAAGTGATCAAGTACGGTTTCATTTACGACTACGCCTTCCTCGAGTGGCTGGAAGCCAATCTCGACGCGTTGCTGGCGCGCGATGCCGCCGCGCTGGCGCATGCGATCCGCCGCTCCTGCGAGATCAAGGCGGAAATCGTGACGCAGGACGAGCGCGAGACCGGCATCCGCGCCTGGCTCAACCTCGGCCATACTTTCGGCCACGCCATCGAGGCAGGCCTGGGTTACGGCAAATGGCTGCACGGCGAAGCGGTGGCCGCGGGCATGGTCACCGCCGCCGAGTTGTCGCGCCTGCTCGGTGACCTGAGCGTGGCCGACGTAGCGCGCGTGCGTCACCTGATCAAGCGCGCCGGCCTGCCCACGGTTTCGCCGGATCTGGGCCAGGCGCGCTACTTCGACCTGATGCGCATCGACAAAAAGGCCGAGGACGGCGCGATCCGCTACGTGCTGCTCAAGCGCCTCGGCGAAGCCTATGTATCCGCCGTGCCGGACGCGCAGGTCGCGCCCGCGCTCCAAGCCGCCTTTGCCGACGCCGCCTGAGAACGCGGCCCCAATGCAACTCGAAGCCCAGCTCGCTCCCTACGCCGCCCTGGCCGCCACCAGCCGCGGCCGCCATCACGTGGAAGAGCGCTCGATGGCGCGCGGCGAATTCCAGCGCGACCGTGACCGGGTCATTCATTGCACCGCGTTCCGCCGGCTCGAGTACAAGACCCAGGTATTCGTCAACCACGAAGGCGACCTGTTCCGCACGCGGCTGACGCACTCCATCGAGGTGGCCCAGCTGGGCCGCTCGATCGCCCGCCACCTTCGGCTTAACGAAGACCTGGTCGAGGCGATTTCCCTGGCGCACGACCTGGGCCACACCCCTTTCGGCCACGCCGGGCAGGACGCGCTCAACGAATGCATGCGCGAGTACGGCGGCTTCGAGCACAACCTGCAATCCCTGCGCGTGGTCGATGTGTTGGAGGAACGCTATGGCGCCTTTGACGGCCTGAACCTGACCTTCGAGACGCGCGAGGGCATCCTCAAGCATTGCGCGGAAGACGTCGCGCGTACCCTGGGAGATGTCGGGGAGCGTTTTCTCGACCATACCCAGCCCTCGCTGGAAGCCCAGATCGCCAACCTGGCCGACGAGATTGCCTACAACAACCACGACGTCGATGACGGCCTGCGCTCTGGCCTGATCACCCTCGACCAACTGGTCGAGGTACCCTTGTTCCGCCGCCATTTCGACGAAGCCGACCGGCTCTATCCGCAAGCCAGCGAACGGCGCCGAATCAACGAAACCGTGCGGCGCATGATCAATGCCTTGGTGCTCGACCTGGTTGCACACAGCCAGGCCAATATCGCCGCTGCCGCCCCGGCCAGCATCGCGGAGGTGCGCGGCGGTCCGCAGATGATCGCGTATAGCGAAAGCGCGCGCCTGGAATCGCTGGTACTCAAGCGCTTCCTGCGTGACAACCTGTACCAGCACTACCTGGTGCAGCGTATGAGCACGAAAGGCCGGCGTATCATCCGCGAGCTGTTCCGTTCCTTCATGGAAGACGCCCGCCTGCTCCCACCGCAATACCAGGCCAAGGCCGAAGCCGATCGTGCCCGCGCCGTCGCCGACTACATCTCCGGCATGACCGACCGCTACGCCATGCGTGAGCACCGGCGCCTCTTTACCGTCGAAGAGACCTGAAATAATTGGGGTCAGAGTAAATTATTTGGCATACTGGCGCACTTACGGATTCGACAAAATGCGCCAGTGGCTCGCCTCCCCCGCCTGACCGTTCCCGGTTATCCCCATCACCTGATCCAGCGCGGCAATAACCGCGAGCCGCTGTTCGCCGATCAGGCGGACTACAAACGCCTGCTTGAATATCTGGCGGAGGCCGCCCAGCGCTACGGCGTGGCGATTCACGCCTACGTGTTGATGAGCAACCATTTCCATCTCCTCGCCACCCCGGAGGATGAGCATGGGCTGTCCGGCATGATGCAGTCACTCGGGCGGCGCTATGTGCGGGTCTACAACAACCTGCATGGGCGGACCGGGGCATTGTGGGAAGGCCGTTACAAGGCGACGGTAATTGAGAGTGAGCGCTACCTTATTGCCTGTATGGCGTATATCGAGCTCAATCCGGTGCGAGCGGGTATGGTGGGGCATCCCGCCGAATATCCCTGGTCCAGCTACGCGCATCAGGTAGGCATTCGGCATGATCCCCTAGTGACCCCTCACTCTCTCTACTGGGGTTTGGGTAATACCCCTTTCTCTCGCGAAGCGGCTTATCGAGGGGTGGTGGAAGCGGGTCTGGGCAGCGAGCAGGTCAACAATCTCACTGAGGCGACTCACAAAGGCTGGGCCCTGGGCGGAGACGAATTCTTGCGTGACCTGCAAGAGCGCACTGGCCGTCGGCTGGCGCGGCAGCGTGTCGGCCGGCCAGTCAACAAGCCGCGTTCCACTTCTTGATTCGAAGTGGTGCGTTTTACTCTGTCCCTAATTTATTTTAGTGCGTAAATCAAGCTTACAAAATCTACTCTGACCCCAATTATTGCGCTTGAGTCGCCTAAAGTTTGGGCGTATAGTCAGTTCCCCGTATTTTGATTTTGCGGCGGCGCAGCACGCGCACGCCGTTGAAGGACTCGAGGACTTCGCCATGACGCCAGCCCAAGTGCCAGCCCAGATTCAGCCCGGCGAGTCGCCGGAAGCCCAGGGACTCTACGATCCGCGCAATGAACATGATGCTTGCGGCGTCGGCTTTGTCGCGCACATCAAGGGCGTGAAATCGCACAGCATCGTCGAGCAGGGCCTGCTGATCCTGCGCAACCTGGACCATCGGGGCGCGGTCGGCGCGGACCCGCTGATGGGCGACGGCGCCGGCATCCTGGTGCAGATCCCGGACCAGCTCTATCGCGAAGAGATGGCGAAGCAGGGCGTGAAGCTGCCGCCCAAGGGCGAGTACGGCGTCGGCATGGTGTTCCTGCCGAAAGAGAACGCCTCGCGCATCGCCTGCGAGCAGGAGATCGAGCGCGCCGTGCGTCTGGAAGGCCAGGTGGTGCTGGGCTGGCGCGACGTGCCGGTCGACAGTTCCATGCCGATGTCGCCCACGGTGCAGGAAAAAGAGCCGGTGATCCGGCAGATTTTCATCGGCCGCGGCCCGGACATCATGGTCACCGACGCGCTGGAGCGCAAGCTCTACGTGATCCGCAAGTCGAGCGGCCACGCGATCCAGGCGCTCAACCTGATCCACGGCAAGGAATTTTTCGTGCCCTCGATGTCGGCACGCACCGTGGTCTACAAGGGCCTGCTGCTGGCCGACCAGGTAGGCGTCTATTACAAGGACCTGCAGGACGCACGCTGCGTCTCCGCCCTGGCCCTGGTGCACCAGCGCTTCTCGACCAACACCTTCCCCGAGTGGCCGCTGGCCCACCCGTACCGCCTGATCGCGCACAACGGCGAAATCAACACGGTGAAGGGCAACTTCAACTGGATGCGCGCCCGCGAAGGCGTGATGAAGTCCGCCGTGCTGGGCGATGACCTGCAGAAGCTGTTCCCGCTGATCTATGAAGGCCAGTCGGACACCGCCTGTTTTGATAACGCGCTCGAACTGCTGATCATGGCGGGCTATCCGCTGCCGCAGGCGATGATGATGATGATCCCCGAGGCGTGGGAAAACCACACCTTGATGGACGACAACCGTCGCGCCTTCTACGAATACCACGCCGCCATGATGGAGCCGTGGGACGGCCCCGCCGCCATGGCCTTCACCGACGGCCGCCACATCGGCGGCACGCTGGACCGCAACGGCCTGCGCCCGGCGCGCTACATCCAGACCGACGACGACCTCGTGGTGATGGCATCGGAGGTCGGCGTACTGCCGATTCCGGAATCGAAGATCATCAAGAAGTGGCGCCTGCAGCCGGGCAAGATGTTCCTCATCGATCTCGAAGCGGGCCGGATCATCGACGACAAGGAACTCAAGGACACCTACGCCAACGCCAAGCCCTACAAGGCCTGGATCGAAAGCGTGCGCATCCGCCTGGACGACCTGCAGGCCGAGCCCGAGGCGCAAAGCAGTTCCGCCTCGCTGCTGGACCGCCAGCAGGCCTTCGGCTATACCCAGGAAGACCTGCGCTTCCTGCTCTCGCCGATGGCGATTGTCGGCGAAGAGGCGGTCGGCTCGATGGGCAACGACTCGCCCCTGGCGGTGATGTCGAACAAGCTCAAGCCGCTCTACCATTACTTCAAACAACTATTTGCGCAGGTCACCAACCCGCCGATCGACCCGATCCGCGAAGCCATGGTGATGAGCCTGAACTCCTTCATCGGCCCGCGCCCGAACCTGCTCGACACCAACAACATCAACCCGCCGATGCGCCTGGAAGTGACGCAGCCGGTGCTCGACTTCGCCGACATGGCGAAGATCCGCCACATCAACAAGCACACCGGCGGCAAGTTCAAGTCCTACACCCTGGACATCTGCTACCCCGTCGCCTGGGGCAAGGCCGGCATCGAAGCGTGCCTGGCGTCCCTGTGCGCCGAAGCGGTGGACGCGATCAAGACCGGGCACAACATCCTGATCGTCTCCGACCGCGGCATGGACGCGAAGAATGTCGCGATTCCCGCGCTCCTGGCGACCTCGGCGGTGCACCAGCACCTGATCGCCAAGGGCCTGCGCTCCACCACCGGCCTGGTGACCGAAACCGGATCGGCGCGCGAAGTGCACCACTTCGCCCTGCTGGCTGGCTACGGTGCCGAAGCCATCCACCCCTACCTGGCGATGCAGACCCTGGCGGACCTGTCCGCCGGCTTGACCCAGGACCTGTCGCCGGAAAAGGCGGTCTACAACTACCAGAAGGCGATCGGCAAGGGCCTGATGAAGGTGTTCTCCAAGATGGGGATCTCCACCTACATGAGCTATTGCGGCGCGCAGATTTTCGAGGCCGTTGGCCTGAACTCGGCGCTGGTGAACAAGTACTTCAAGGGCACTGCCTCCAATGTGGAAGGCATCGGCATCTTCCAGGTCGCCGAAGAAGCCATCCGCCTGCACCGCGAGGCCTTCGGTGAAGACCCGGTCCTGGCCAACGCCCTGGACGCCGGCGGCGAATACGCCTACCGCGTGCGTGGCGAAAACCACATGTGGACCCCGGACGCGATCGCCAAGCTGCAACACTCGACACGCGCCAACAATTTCAATACCTATAAAGAGTACGCGCAGCTGATCAACGACCAGTCCAAGCGCCAGATGACCCTGCGCGGCCTGTTCGAGTTCAAGTTCGACCCTGCCAAGGCGATCCCGATCGACGAGGTTGAGCCGGCCAAGGACATCGTCAAGCGCTTCGCCACCGGCGCGATGTCGCTGGGCTCGATCTCCACCGAGGCGCACAGCACCCTGGCGATCGCGATGAACCGCATCGGCGGCAAGTCCAACACCGGCGAAGGCGGCGAGGACGAGAACCGCTATCGCAACGAGATGCGCGGCATCACCATCAAGGCCGGTGAGACCGTCGCCGGCATCCTCGGCAAGCACGTCATCGAGCGCGATACGGTGCTCAAGGATGGCGATTCCCTGCGCTCGAAGATCAAGCAGGTCGCCTCCGGCCGTTTCGGCGTCACCGCCGAATACCTGGCATCGGCCGACCAGATCCAGATCAAGATGGCCCAGGGCGCCAAGCCCGGCGAGGGCGGCCAGCTGCCCGGTACCAAGGTCAACGACTACATCGCCAAGCTGCGCTTCTCGGTGCCTGGCGTCGGCCTGATCTCGCCGCCGCCGCACCACGACATCTACTCGATCGAAGACCTGGCGCAGCTGATCCACGACCTGAAGAACGCCAACCCGCGCGCTTCGATCTCGGTCAAGCTGGTCTCCGAAGTCGGCGTCGGCACGGTCGCCGCGGGTGTCTCCAAGGCCAAGGCGGACCACGTGGTGATCGCCGGTCACGACGGCGGCACCGGCGCTTCGCCGCTGTCCTCGATGAAGCACGCCGGCACGCCCTGGGAACTGGGCCTGGCCGAAACGCAACAGACCCTGGTGCTGAACCGCCTGCGCTCGCGCATCCGCGTGCAGGCCGACGGCCAGATGAAAACCGGCCGCGACGTGGTGATCGGCGCCCTCCTGGGTGCCGATGAATTCGGCTTCGCCACCGCGCCGCTGGTGGCCACCGGCTGCATCATGATGCGCAAGTGCCACCTCAACACCTGCCCGGTCGGCGTGGCCACGCAGGATCCGCTGCTGCGCGCCAAGTTCACCGGCCAGCCCGAGCACGTGGTCAATTTCTTCTTCTTCATCGCCGAGGAAGTGCGCCAGCTGATGGCGCAACTGGGCATCAAGAAGTTCGACGACATGATCGGCCGCGCCGACCTGCTGGACCGCGCCAAGGCGATCTCGCACTGGAAGGCGCAGGGCCTGGACTTCGCGCGCATCTTCCACCTGCCCAACGTGCCCGAGTCCGAGCCGCGCCGCCAGGTGGCCGAGCAGGACCATGGCCTGGCCAAGGCACTGGACAACAAGCTGATCGAGCTGGCCAAGCCGGCGCTGGAAAAAGGCGAGAAGGTCTCCTTCATCCAGCCGATCCGCAACGTCAACCGTACGGTGGGCGCCATGCTTTCCGGTGAAGTCGCGCGCCGCTACGGCCATGAAGGCCTGCCGGACGACACCATCCATATCCAGCTGCAAGGCACGGCGGGCCAGTCGGTCGGCGCCTTCCTGACCCACGGCACCACCATCGACCTGGTCGGCGAAGCGAACGACTACGTCGGCAAGGGCTTGTCGGGCGGGCGCATCATCGTGCGCCCGAACACCGAGTTCCGCGGCTGGGCGGTCGACAACATCATCGTCGGCAATACCGTGCTGTACGGCGCCATTGTCGGCGAGGCCTACTTCAACGGCGTGGGCGGTGAACGCTTCGCGGTGCGCAACTCCGGCGCGATCGCGGTCGTCGAAGGTACCGGCGACCACGGCTGCGAATACATGACCGGCGGCACCGTGGTCGTGCTGGGGCCTACCGGGCGCAACTTCGCCGCCGGCATGTCCGGTGGCCTGGCCTACGTGTACGACCCGGACGGCGAATTCTCCAAGCGCTGCAACCTGTCCATGGTGGTCCTCGAACAGGTGGCGCTGCATGCCGAGCAGGCCAAGACCGACAAGTCCGGCTGGCACAGCCTGGCGCGCAATGGCGAGCGCGAGACCGACGAGACCATGCTCAAGCGCCTGGTGGAAAAGCACTTCAAGTACACCGGCTCGACCCGTGCGCGCAACATCCTCGACGACTGGAACAACGAACGCAGCAAGTTCGTGAAGGTGTTCCCGACCGAGTACAAGCGCGCCCTGGGCGAAATGTGGGCCGAGTCGCAGAAGAAGAGCGCCAAGCCGGAAAAAGTCGCAGCCTAGAGCAAAACAAGCACGCGGGGCCGGGTGGCGCAACGAATCAAAGCCATCCGCGCCATCGCCTTGCCTAAAGTAGCAATCAAGGGATCACATCATGGGTAAAGTCACGGGCTTCCTCGAATTCGAACGTCAGGAAGAGACCTATCAGGCACCGACCGAGCGCAAGCATCACTACAAGGAATTCGTGATGCGCCTGGACGACGCGGCCGCCAAGGTGCAGGGCGCGCGCTGCATGGATTGCGGCATCCCCTTCTGCAACAACGGCTGCCCGGTCAACAATATCATTCCCGACTGGAACGACCTGGTCTACAAGGGCAACTGGCGCGAAGCGCTCGACACCCTGCACTCGACCAACAATTTCCCCGAGTTCACCGGCCGCATCTGCCCGGCGCCCTGCGAGGCCGCCTGCACCCTGGGCTTCAATGACGACCCCGTCGGCATCAAGTCGATCGAGCACTTCATCATCGACAAGGGCTGGGAGTCGGGCTGGGTGGTGCCGATGCCGTCCAAGCACAAGACCGGCAAGAAGGTCGCCGTGGTCGGCTCCGGCCCGGCCGGCATGGCTTGCGCGCAGCAATTGGCGCGCGCTGGGCACGAAGTGACCGTGTTCGAGAAGAACGACCGTATCGGCGGCCTGATGCGCTACGGCATCCCCGACTTCAAGATGGAAAAGTCGCATATCGACCGGCGCGCCCTGCAGATGAAGGCCGAAGGCGTGACCTTCCGCACCGGCGTATTCATCGGCGACAAGAAGCCCGATCCGCGCATCGCCGACTACTCGAAGGAGACGGTCAGCGCCAAGCAGCTGATGGCTGATTTCGACGCCGTGGTGATCGCCGGCGGCGCCGAGCAGCCGCGCGACCTGCCGGTGCCGGGCCGCGACCTGAAGGGCATCCATTTCGCGATGGAATTCCTGCCGGCGCAAAACAAGGTCAACGCCGGCGACAAGGTGAAGGACCAGATCATGGCCACCGACAAGCATGTGGTGGTGATCGGCGGCGGCGATACCGGTTCCGACTGTGTCGGTACCTCGAACCGCCACGGCGCCGCGGCGGTCACGCAGTTCGAGCTGCTGCCCCAGCCGCCCGAGCAGGAGAACAAGCCGCTGGTGTGGCCCTACTGGCCGACCAAGCTGCGCACTTCCTCCAGCCATGAAGAAGGCTGCGAGCGCGACTGGAGCGTGGGCACCAAGCGTTTCGAAGGCAGCAACGGCAAGGTCGAAAAGCTGGTCGGCGCGCGCCTGGAGTGGAAGGACGGCAAGATGAGCGAAGTGCCGAACTCCGAATTCGAGATCAAAGCCGACCTGGTGCTGCTTGCCATGGGCTTCGTCTCGCCGGTGCAAAGCGTGGTCGATGCGTTTGGGGTCGACAAGGACCAGCGCAGCAACGCGCGCGCCGCCACCGAGGGCGAGAACGCCTACAAGACCTCCGTGAACAAGGTGTTCGCCGCCGGCGACATGCGTCGCGGCCAGTCGCTGGTGGTGTGGGCGATCCGCGAAGGCCGCCAGTGCGCGCGTGCCGTCGACGAGTTCCTGATGGGCGACTCCGACCTGCCGCGTTAGGCCTTGAGGGAAACGCCGGGCGCGCGCCCAAGAATCGCGCGGCGCGGAAGGCGTTTTCCCCGGGACCTCGACGTTGCAAAGCGGGCGTCGCCCGCTTGATCCGCCTGTCAATCAGGCCTTCAGCCGCGCCGTGCCGCCCGATTCGGCGTCTCGATAAGGCGTGCCGATTCCGCCGGCGCGCCGAGCCCTTCGAACGGCGCGCTGGCGCCGTTGTAGCGGCCAAATAGCCAGCCGGCGCGTACGCCGACCAGGGTGTCCAGCATTTGCCTGCGCATCATCGGCAGCTTGCTGCTCAGGCCCATGAAGCTGTCGCGCAGGAACGGGACCAGAAAAGCATCCGACTGGTACACCGGCGTCAGCCTGCGGCTGGCGCTCTGGTAGTAGCGCAGGTGGGCCCGGCGTGCGCGGCTGTAGGCCGCCAGGGCCTGCGCGGCGTCCTGCTCATGCTGGCGCACGCAGCCGGCCAGCACCTGCGCATCAATCAGCGCCAGATTCGCGCCCTGGCCCAGTTGCGGGCTCATCGCGTGCGCGCAATCGCCGATCACCACCACGCGTCCGCTGTGCCAGCGGCGCATCACCACGTCCGAATAGCCGGCCCAGGTCAATTGTTCGGGCCGGCCGATGTGCGCCAGCAAATTGCGTGTCTCCGGCGCCAGGTCCGCCACCTCACGCTTCCAGGCGGCCAGGCCGGTGGCCTGCCAGGCATCGAGCCGGTCGGCGCGCAGGCTCCAGAACAGGCTGACCACCGGCGTGTGGCCGCCCGGGACGGTACCGGTCGGCATCACGCCGAGCATCTGCCCGGCGCGCCGGTACCACTGGCGCAGGCAGCCGCGATATTCCTCCTGCGGGTCGGGCAGGATGGCCCAGAGCGCCCCCCAGGGGTAAGGCGTGACCCGATGCTTGATGCCGAGCTCGCCGCGCAGGGCCGAGCGTGTACCGTCGGCGACCACCACCAGATCGTATTCTTCCAACTGGGCGTCCGCGCCGCGCACTTCAACCCTGGCACCCTTGTCCTCGATCGCGGTGACATCGCTGCCGGTGCGCAGCTCGATCCCGGCCTTCTGCAGCGCCCGCCAGAGCGCTTCGAACAGCACGCCACGGTGCAGGCCGACGCCGCAGGCGCCAACCCGCCAGTCCGTGTATTGCAGGTTGGTCACCACCCGGCCGGTGTGACTGGTGCCGTAAAGCTGGTGCACCGGCCCGCCCTTGGCGAGTACCTCCTCGGCCAGGCCCAGGTCGCGCAGCACCGCCAGCCCGGTCGGCTGCAGCAGGAGCCCGGCGCCGACCGGCGTGGGTGTGGGGACGCGCTCGTGCAGCACCACATGGTGCCCGTCGCGCGCCAGGAACAAGGCGGCGGCCGCACCCGCGGTGCCGCCGCCGATGATGGCGATTTTCAAGTGTTGTATGCCGTGGTTAAAGGTGCAGCCGGAGGAGAAGACGGATGAGCGGACGGGCTGTCAAACGGAATGTTGTGCATCCAGGTCCATATCAGGTTAAGGGAAAAGCAGGGCTCCAAAAAGAAGATCATGCCCAGATGCCATGCCTTCAGGGAAACCGGTTTTTCGGCCACGGTCCGGCATCTTACCTAGGCAATATGCAATCCCGGCTACTTCCCCTTCCTTGTTAGGCCCGTTTGATCTATGACAAGTAAATCGGAATGTGGAATACTGTCCTGCCACGGCGGCATTCGCGTCCGCACGATGGTCCGTATTTGTTTGCGGGAACAATATAGGAAGGAGACCTACCCATCATGCCAACGCAATGCCCGGCGCCCCTTGCCGGTTTCGCCGCAAGTCCGATTTTCCCACGCTCCCTGCGCGCCCGTCTGCGCGCTTGCCTCCGCGCCCTGCCGGTAACGCTTGGCCTCTCAATTGCCAGCTTGGCCGCGCCTGCCCATGCCGAGCTGAACGAGTTGGTGATTGCCCAGCAGCCCGGCATCGGCTACCTCAACCTGATGGTCATGCAGGAGCAGAAACTGATCGAAAAACACGCCAAGGCCGCCGGCCTGGGCGACATCAAAGTGACCTGGCAGGCGATCAACAGCGGCCAGGCGATGAACGAGGCCCTCAACGCCGACAAGCTGCATATCGCCGCCGGCGGCGTGGCGCCGCTGATTTTCGCCTGGGCGGGCAGCCAGGGCAAGCAGGAGTACAAGGGCATTGCCTCGCTCAACACCATGCCCCTGCTGCTCAACACCAAAAACCCCAACATCAAGTCCCTGGCCGACTTCACCGACAAGGACAGGATCGCCATGCCGGCGGTGAAGTCCTCGATCCAGGCGGTGACCCTGCAGATGGCGGCGGCCGCCGCGTTCGGCGACGCCAACTGGTCCAAGCTGGATGCGCTGACAGTGACCATGTCGCATCCGGAGGCGACCAAGAAGATGCTCGACTCGTCCAACAGCGAGATCACGGCGCATTTCACCTCCCCGCCGTTCCAGTACCAGCAACTGAAGAATTCCAGCATCCATACGGTGACTTCTTCGTATGACGTGCTCAACGGCGTTTCTTCCTTCAACGTGCTGTGGGCCTCGAGCAAGTTCGCCAAGGAAAACCCCAAGCTGCTGGCCGCCTTCGTCAAGGCGCTGGAAGAGGGCACCACCTTCATCCGTACCGATCGCGATGCGGCGGCGGCGCTTTACCTGCGCTTCTCCAAGGAGAAGACGCCGCCGAAGGAGATTGCCGACTTTCTGAGCGATCCCTACATCGAATACACCCTGACGCCGAAAAACGTCTGGCGCTATTCGAACTTCATGGCGCGCATCGGCGCCATCAAGGTGCGGCCTGCCTCCTGGCGCGACCTGTTTTTCGCCAACATTCACGACAAGTCGGGAAGCTGAGGCAGAAGCGGGATCGGTCCAGGAGTCTGCGCGGCAGAAGGAGTCGGCCCAAAGCGACGACCGTC
>Ga0307511_10005540_pt1 | contig 12828 bp, 6 predicted proteins | sample 13_EM_MG_FD_200266 | JGI IMG/M metagenome (GOLD analysis project Ga0307511, IMG submission 200266) | Populus trichocarpa ectomycorrhiza microbial communities from riparian zone in the Pacific Northwest, United States - 13_EM | ecosystem: Host-associated > Plants > Roots > Unclassified | place...
ATTAAGGACCTCTCTTCTTCTCTTCTTCTCTTCTACTGCCTTTTTTATTTCCTCTACAACTTGTTCTTTTTTAGGCTTTTTAGCTGCTTTATCAGCAAGGCCCTTAAGCCTATCGGTGACGTACTTAGATGTTAGGACTCGAGCTCCACCACCAAGATGTCGTGATCTCTTTTTTGCCTTAAATACCTTACTATCCTGAAGCTTACTTAATGTCTCTGCAAGCTGGTACTAATTCTCTGGCTCCCCTGGGAAGTCTGTCGGCTAGAATGCTGATGAAAACCGACAGGATCTCTGGCCGATACGGATACGTTAGTCTCACAGTGGCCTGGGATTGCCGAGAGTGGTGTAGTGTAGTTGTGGTAAATGTGTGAAGCAATCGAGCGACCAACATGTGCTAGGGATAAATGCGGTCGAGAGAAACGTGGGGTAGCGTGAGCTGAAGTGGAATTATCCGTGCTTTACGCGATCGATCACGGCATAAGTATGCAATATTGGGATTGGATGGATCTTAGTCGAATACTCCCAGTCCGGCAAGCAGACCTTTAAATGTGTAGCGAGAGACAAGGTTTTCTAAGATATGTCCAGGTACTACGGCATCTTGATGCCAAATCAATACTGCAGTGCAAGCGGGAGTCCTGTCGCAATGAGATACCGCTGCACTAGGTAGTTACAGAGCTCGGTGAAGGCACAAAACAAGGTTGCCAAGCTGTGGTACCTATACGAGCTGGCGGTATTCAACGCACCGTTTGTCAAAGTTTACCACCCTCTGGGATTTTATGAATTATTGGTCAACTCACAGATATAGATGAGACCATAAGGTATCATTTCCAGCTTTCGGGCTCTAATTTGAAGGTTTGAAAGCTAGGCCAAAGGTGTCGCACAGTTCTTGTATGCTGTAGGTAGAAAACTAATGTTTAGCGCATTTCCCAAATTTGAGAGCTGAGGATTTATGTGGTCATGAGGACTCACACAAGTGAGGGAAGGCATTCAGCCCTTCGGGTTAATATTAGTGACACGGATGAGAATGTTACGGGAGCTTGAAGTTGAGAAATACCATCTTTCAGTACGGGGGTCTACATTTGCCTCCTGCTCATCGTAATGGAAATATAGGGATGAACTTGCAAATGCATCCAATATTCGGAGAATTCGTTAAATTTAGGCTTTGAGAGACCTAGTGTTGAGGTGTGGCACTACAACAGGAGAAAGCTTTTGAAACGCCCTCCGGGTAACTCGGACTTCAGCGATTGTCGTCATCCACGGAGTTTCCTACCAGTAACCCATGCTCTACTAGCGACCCATAGCAGAACTTATACCAGATGCAAAATATACAGGTTTCTAGGGGTCTTAGGAGGACGTTAGCACTTAGGAAAGAAGCGGAGGATAGGTAAGCCGACTAGTTCAGCAGTCATCTTTACTCCGTATGAGTTTGTGGAGATGGGAGAGCAGGTCAAGACCCGAGGCCGCTGGCTCAGGGTGGAGAGGTATGATGGTTTTCACGGAGAGTTCTCTTTCTAATATAGTCAGGGTTCCCACTGATGTACGTATCACCCGTTGCGCCGAGGGTATAGGAAACCCGCTAGAGCTGCCAGAGCCTCACCATGGCCATAAAGTAGATGCAAGTACAGACTTAAAAAAAGAAGGAGGAAATTCTGGAGTGCTGTATAATTAATTGCTATTCAGCTGATAATGTAATACATATCTCTACCTGACGTTCATAGGATCAGTGCAATCGACAACCGAACCAAATGCTCCTACAGGCTCAAAGCTCACTACCGGCGTAGATCATTTGCAATTGTTCATGTTTAGGTTAGGTACTAGAAGGGTTTACTGTAGAGTGATTACTGTGGGAAATACACTCTGATCTATATATGAGTCGAGAATGAGTGGGTCTAGTGGGTTTAGTAAGTTTACATAAACAGGTCTGTATACAATTCTGTATATAGACCCACCGACCGAGTTAACATCTGAGCCAACGATACATATATGATATATGCAATGGACAATGTCGATGTATTTACAAGGATAGGAACAACCCCGAGAGGTAAAGCAATCACGCAAGATAAGACGTCCTCATATACTCACGCAACAATCTAAAGACGCATATAATCCGTATTCTAACAGCCACAGAGTCGGGGAGATTGGGAATCGCACCTAGTATACGTTGGGGGAGGAATGGAAATAATATATTCCACATGCAGACTACACAAAGGTTTGGTTCTATAAATGCTCATAAAGCTGGTTAAGGGAAGCGCGGAAAGGGAATTGCTTAGATTTGGCGCTAAATTGAATCTACCATGAAGATTTCGGAGGGTTCTGGGAATCCTGCTTCATATCTGAAGGTTTTGCCAGAACTTTATCTATTTAAAGCAACCATTGTCCGTCCCACAGTCAAACATATATTCTGTGCAGTCATTCACTGATTAACGTACAAAAGACAATTTCTAACCTTTTTTTTCTTTTTTTCCCCCCAGTCTGTACTCGGAGGCAACCTAAGTTATAGGCACCGAGATTAACAGGCGAGCTGTGTGTGCGCCTACGGTGCCTGTCTAACTACATGAGATTGGGCCAACTGCCCCATCCCTGATTGTGCATGTGTCAACTGCGCCAACGATGCAGCTGTGGTTCAACTGCACCCAACTATGTGCGCCAATCGGTAGTTACAAATAGCGTGCTATGTACTTCTGCCTTGTCACAGCTGCCTCGCCAGGTCATGTATTTCCTTTTGTTGGAGTTCAGGCCAGGTGGCGGAATTGGCAGTAACTTGGCGGACATGGATACCCTGCCGAAAGTAATTATATCCGGTCTAATCCAACGAACCCGTCCAAGAGCTCTAATGTGATAAGGAATATAGCGTAAAAATGCATGAAAAACCCGAATCTCATATCCCCAACCCTATTGCCTTGGTCTTTTTCCCACCGCCGTAACTCCTAGCTTTGTACAGAATGCCCTATCCTGCTTGTGCCATCAAGGTCCTTACAAACCCCCCTTCTACTGCGACCACCCCGCCACCAGCGACCACGTCCCCGCATGGGGCACTACTAGCAGCTGTAGGCTCCCTATAGGCCATCTCTGTAAGCCTTATTAGTATGAACCCAAGCTGGTTACTAGATTTCGAATTTTATGAACCGTAAATTGCCCAAAACGCATTGTTGTCTGCAACATATGCAAGATGAGCTCTCTCGGCATTAAATTTCGACCGGTTTGAGAGCCTCAATTAAGCTATATCTACGGCACTGCAAATCTAGGGCCTTAATACAACCCCCAACAAGGTTTTCTAGGCTTCGGGATGCTTCACAGCCTTCAATTGCTCTGCCAACCGGGGGGCTCTGGGTTCACAAGCTTTTACAGATACAAGCATGACGTCCGGACAGGGAGGAATATGCTTATACCCAATATATTCTTATGTTCAATTGTATGGTGGATGATATTCCTTATCGATAAGACTACTAGATCAGGAAATATGCAGACTAGAATTGCAGTATGCAACTATCTTTGCAGAATTCTGCTGATGTTAGCAAATATGCATGGATATGCACCCTGAATATGAGCATATGCAAGCATTTGTATGGTGACTAATCGAAAAAATAAGATTCTTGTATCCAAAATATTCTTATTTACTATGTGGAGCAGGCGGAGGTATACCTGTAACCAATACCTATATTCTTATGTCTAGTATGCTTGTATCTGTATACTACAACGACCTCAGCACTAGCAATACTGGCTATCTTGCGCTCTTTGTGGGCCCAATTGACGCTTTGAGGACCCTTAATCTGCTTCTGTAACCGAGGTTTCCCGCCGGCTCGTGGGAGGATATCAACCAACCATAAGGGAGGAAAGAGGGAGATAGGGGCCCTTGGGGCGCGGTTGAGGCCTATTTCCACTATCTTTACAGAGGTCTGCTTACATTATTTGACTTTCTATATTTTTTTATCTAAGCTAAAGGAGCGAGGGAGGGAGAGAGAGGATCCGCTGTCGTCAGCTATTCAGCTATCCGTTTCAGTTTCCCTATACGAGTAGAGGTGCAGATTAACTTGCTCGCCTTGAATCCACCCGGGTTACGAGAGGTTGTGCCACCAGACTAGTTCCCGGGTATCTCGTTATACTAACCAGACCACGTTTCTACGTCCCCTATGGATGTGCATACGAATACTGAATATGTAAAAATAAAAATAAAAACGGGATGGCCGAATGGAGATGTTCTGAACTGCCCGGGAATCCGGCTGATTCGCGAATGGGTTGACCTGCCCGGGAGTCAATATGATTACTGTGGGGGCTGACTTACGCAGGAACATTGTCCTGTTCGGGAATGTACAATTGAAATTCTTCAGCAGGCCGCTTCATGGGCTTGGCTTCCCCGGTATGTGATACCAAATGTAGGAATTTTAGAACAACAATTGTAGCATAAGTACATTCAACTTCTATATACACCAACCTTGACGGACATGAATTGTACGAAACATCGTGATATCAGTTCCGAGTTCAAGTATTTTTTCTCCCTCCGGTTCCGCCTCTGAGTCTAAGTGTTCCGATTACTCTGGAGTCTCCGTAGTAGTTTCGAGGAACTGTGTGATGGGTGGCAGCGAGTGGTACAAGGCAAATTAGATTAACATAGCTGCACAGTCGGGTTTCGCATTTGTCTTGCATTTGCAGGAATCCTGTGATGGAGTTAGGCAATTTTAACATAGAATGCATCATAGAACAAACCTCCGGATGTAATCTAAGTTCGGTGCGAGAAGCAGCTTCTCAGGGCGTAATATATTACAATGCAATGTCAGGCCATGCAGGCTCTGAATTACAAATATTGGAGCTCTTTAGGATTTGAGTATTAGGGGTATCTGGGGAGTCTGGAATTCGTTGGGTAATGCCTACCCAATAACCCATGATTTGTCAATAGAGAATGCCGATCTGGATCAGACTGCGGGGAACTAGACAATAGAGGCCGCGGTCACCTGTACCAGGTCGATCTTGGTATATACAGTAACTATGTCACCAATAGCAAAAGCTTTGGTTTTTGTTCATACGGCTTAACCATATTTTGCCGAGCTCTAGTCGTATTTTGCTGTACCCAGCAATCTGGAAGAGCTTGATGATTTCCGGTTTTCTTCAATTGATTCACTACTACTATCGGAATTGTTTTTGGATAGAGATTTTATTGCATCCACAACTCGAGTTTTCTGATAGAAAAATGTCTGTGGTATTGAATCTGAGAGTGAGGGAGAAGATGGAGTTCCCCCTTATATATAAACGGTTCGTCCCTTTCCTATCCTTTATACGACAAGGAAGCGGCTCACGACAGGGAAGCGGCTCAAATTTTGGCATCGCAACTTCAGCTATTCTCGATCCATATCTGCACTAATTTCGGTCTAAATTTCATTGGAAAATTGGGATATGCTTCCTGAACTTCCTTAGATGCTTCGGGAAATGCACTGGGCTTCTATTACTCTGGGAACATTCCCAGGACGCTCACAAGAGAAGGTATTACTTTTATAATCCTGTAGGTCTCATAGTTGTGAATCATCCCAGCTCTCAAGCTCAGCGTATCTGGATATGTATATGGTCAAGCTCTGTACCAAGTTCTAGCCCAATCAGACCTTCGTTGAGTTATAGATACCCAAAACACAATGTGAGACATTATATACAAATTCGGATTAGAAGTGATTCACTTATCCCTCTCTAGTCCCTGGCATATCCAACGCCTAAATATGGCAACTTGAGCCTGTCTGATCATGTGTGCAGTAGCCTGGGCGGCTTGGGCTTGCCTGGAGCGGGGAGGGCTCACTGGGGGCTCTCTTGGCTTGCTTGAGGTCAATGAAGAAGCGATATGTATGACAAAGAAATGGAAGCCAAAGAGTGAAAGACAGTGGGTAAACATATCATACACCACCTAGGGAGACGCCACTGGGAATCACGTCCGGGAGATCAAGAATACGTGACAACAGCACCTCCCTCACTGCCCATAATCGAGAAGACTTTTTTTCCTTTTCTGATGTATCAGAAAAATCGACATTACTCGCACGTATATCTGTTTGGAGACGTAGCAAGCCACCTGAAATCTAGTCAGATCCGCCAGCTGCAAAGAATATGCAGTGATACCGTCCCACACTGCTGAACCCGGCCCCCACAACAGGAACTTTGGGAGTGTGGTTCATAGAATGCGTACTAGCGGTTCATGGCAGTTCTACAAGTATAGGAATACAATGGGATTAAGACTTTTATTGGGGGGTGGTAATTCTTGGGAAGATGCAGGAGGATCAGGGGATACCAAACCGAAACAGATATTCCAACAACCACTCAGAAATAACGACCACCTAGAAAAAGGAAATATGCCGAGATCAGACTGCAATGACAACATCAGGGGGCACGGATTATATGCTACAACATTCGCATCTCTGTAGGTGCGCTGCCTTGTTTTTTTAGTTTTTTTTTTACATACTCCGTACTCAGTACTCATATACGGTCCCAGTGTAGGGTCCACGATGAGCCCCCCGGAATTACATGAGGGTTCAAGGAAGGCCAAGTTAGCCTGGCCCGCCTGCGCAAAGCTAAATACAGAATCAAACGACGAAACGATGGACATGAGAAAAACGTTTATTATGAGATCCTGCCCCACTCCTCGGCAAAAACAACTCTCATGAAATCTGATGGTAGATGAAATTAAAGAACGGTGCGCTGCATTGGGGATCATACCCCCCCTGTCGACGGGGCCCGGGGCTCTTGCGACCTGGTGTAGCCACTGTACATAAATAATGTTAGCTTGAGTTCCACAACAGACACATCGCACGCACCAAGAGCCACCTGCACCCCGTTCGATGTTTTCATCGCCAGCATCGTGTGTGAAGTTCTCATCCAGAAGCGGGGCACCGTAGAGTTTCTTCCGGTTGTCGTTAATCACGTCCATGCCCATCATCACAAGTGCACCGACACTAATTATTAACGGCAGGAGTTGCCCGAGAGTTAGTAAATCGTTTACGCCCCGAATCTCGTTCGCCAAAATGCTGAGCTCGAGCCTTTGTATGCTGAACATAAGGACTGCAATGTTCCATATGGTCCTAGCTTGTGAATGCTTCATCCACTGCTGAATCCGCCGAGTTATCCTGCTGAGTGTGACCCATGGTGCGGGCACGGCTTCCGGTATCCCAAGAGAGGCATTGGATTGTAACGAATAGCGTGCTTTGATATACGCAATCCTAGAGTCGCTGCTAGTCTCCTACCGGTTCAACGCGACACGTCAGATCTTAATCAACGGGTTGTGGGCTTGAAACACTCGAAGGAGTGGACTGGTAATTGAACCGCCGGTACCCACCTGCAGTGCTCACTCAGCTGGGCCGGTCACTCACCACGCGTAATAACAGTACGATATCCCCCATGGGGCAAATAAATAGGATATCACCCAGGAGCCTTGGCCAGGAGGGTACGTTTACTCCAACCGCGGCTATGCCGGTAATACCGGCACTCAGCTCGGACCTACTGCGCCACAAGGTATATATAGGGTAGGCCGCGGAGATGGCGGTCATCGCGAGAATAGACATTACCAGAATCCTTACATAACTGATGACGGACGCTCTGTCTGGTGCTTCTTTTAAATTGTAGATGCGGAAATCCCAATAGTAAATGCAGTCCAAACTGTCCGGACTTGAGATCATGGTACCCGCGCGAAACTCATAGAAAAGCCACATGCACACCAGAATGATTCGCATTACGGTGTGGAACAAATTCCCAAGGTTCAATCTCTCTGTCGGCAGAATCACCTCTCCTAGGGTAACATAGAATATTATATCCCCTAGGGTAGTTAGCATATCAAGGTCGCGACCCTCGGTATTGTCCTTGCAGAGACGCCCTGCAATGAGTAAAGCCCACCAGAACCACAAGTTCACGGAACTCAGTGCCGCAGCGTACCAAGAGTGCACGGCGGGCACCTCAGCCAATATGGTCATCACGACCTGGAGGTATGTTGCAATTCGAATCCCGATGCCGTACATATCGCGGTTGCCTTCGATGGGAGTACAGCCTAGTCGTGATCGCTCTCTCTGGGCAGCAGAAACATCTGGAATACTTAGTGACAGAGAAGCGCACAGTAATATAATACCAGCAATTCCCACGAGCCACAATCGGAATCTGCGGGTGAACAGGTTGATGTAGGTGAATGTGTAGGTATAACGTTGACGGCGACAATAATACCAGGCGGCCCAGCCATTCATTAGGGGAACGTGATTGATGTTGCCCACGGATGAATCCATGTATTGTCGAGAGGGTGAAGATGCTGCGGATGACCAAAGCGGAGTTGGGGCTAATATACGTACAGTGCAATCAATGTGAATCGAATACGTTTGCCAGTCGCAGAGACCCGAATTATGTACCCTTTAATAGTTATACCTCCACGTTTTGCCGCAGACATACATATGTTAATTCATGTTTTTGTTTTTATGGACGGCTTGTCCTCTGACCACTCATCGTGTGTGCGTCTACTCTACTGCTCTATGTGCGCCAACTTCGCCATACCTGGCTGTGCATACGCCAATCAGTGTTCTAGATCGACGGCAGGGGCGTCTCAATCTCATACCTAATATTCCACGAATGACAACGGGAGCCTAGAATCCCTGTAGCGGTTGAGGCTGAAACGAGGCTCCATAAAGCGTTAATTTCTTGGGCGCCTACTTCCAACATAACGATTTCCATCAATTGATAAATAATAATTAGCCGCTCCGATTGGAGAAATTAAGGAGACGACGAGCCATATGACGCGATAGAAAATTTTTTCAACTTCTTGTATCATGAGATTTCCTAAAAAGTCAAGACGAGGGGGGACGCAGATGTTATTCAATTTGTTATTTAGCCAGTATATTCTCCTTTGTTTGCGCGGGCGAGTCAGATTAACTTGGCCACCCTGAATCCGAGAGGCTCATCATGGACCCTCCGTTGGGACTGCATATGAGTATCGAGTTTTTTTTTTTTAAAAAAAAAAGGTGACCGCTCCCTCGGTAATCCCAAATCCACTGTAACTGGCTCAATATCCTCCATTCAGTCCATCTTACATCCGGTGATAAGGGTCTGCCTCTTTGATAGAGAACACTTCAAGCCACACGGTTTACTGAGATTGAATAGCAAGCGATGCAAGGGCAAAGTGTTAGGAGCATGTGGTGCGAGCTGAGGGGCTGTGCTACTGATGGTCTTTGGTATCGGTAGGTAAATGTAGAACTCCGAATGTGAGGGCGGAATTAATGCGATTATTCGTCCCCAATCTGCGTTTACAAGCAAAACTGGCAAGAATGAAGTGCAGAAATCCGGGCAATCACTTCCCTATAGCCAGGCTTCACTATAGAGAGGGGTCATGTGAGCCGAGAATAAGGGCGTGAGAAAAAGAATTGCGGTATATGGCATTCTGGAGCATTCTGGACATATGTGTCCAGCGGTCGCTCGATCCACATGTCGCTTCTACTCATCTATCTACTATACCCTATACTTATCGCAATGTCTCCGCAACGCAGGTTAGGACGTCTATTTCGGAACTCGGATGGGGCTGCTGTCCAACTATTATCGATATCTGGAATATTAAACCGGAGAGATGTACCATTGACAAACCCTCTAATTGGGTCATCTGCTCTTAGAATTAAGAACCATTGTGAGCAGTTCCCAATTTTGAGGGGTTGCTAACCGAACGGATTGACAAAGCGACGATTCTTGATTAAGAGGACGCACCTGCACTAACCTATCGAAGCTAGACTACAACCAGAATAGGAAACTTACTTGATGTTTGGTATACAGTATTGTATCCCTGTATTTGCCTCACCAGCGTCCCCACATTGTGAAACCTATGGCTGTGCGACGAACAAGGCAATACTAGGTACCAGTAGGGGTGTAAGCCTGACCAGGCATTGCTACACATGTGTGTTCCGAGTTGCGATTTATCCTTGTATCCCCTTATCCCGCATTGACCATGTGTGCGAGAACACGCGAGGTACTGCGCGCGGCATATCTTCAGCTACCGCCACGTACAAATGCACAACGTTTCGCCTCACTTCCGTCAACAATTAACACGCAGCGGCTGCAACAAAGTGCCGTGGGATTACGGAACTAAGAGGACGCATGTAATTTGTACTACTTTCTGCGGCGTATTGGTCGTTTCAGACAGCGCTATGGTTATCGCTTGCTCTCCTAGCTGAGTTTTCACTAACCGTGGACCCTGCGATTTTACCCGTTCTTGATGCAAATACAGTTGCTGCCGCCAGTGTTCTGGCAGTAAGTGTGGGACGAGTTTAAGTGAACAGCTGTTCTGACCCATTCAGCAATACATGGGACGCTACTGCTGGTTGGGGCCGGCCCAAACACCAATGGCGCTAATGACCGCCCCATTGACCAGCCCATTCACCAATCTGTATCTAGTATTATTATTTCATACGAAACTATGTAATAATCATGGCAAGCACCAGACAAGTAGGCGTGAGAAAAATATAAATAAAATACTAGAAATCAAATCGCCCGGAGGAATGAAATATATTACATTAAATACTAGGAATCAAGTCCTAGAATGCAATATACTATTTAAATCAGGGATCCTGACAGCAGCTGAATGAGAAATGGAGGAAGCGAAAGGTGAAGAATGATTTCTAGTATTTTATTTATGTCATAACTCTACTTGTTTTGGTTTATTCCATAGTTCCGTATGAAATAATAATATTAGAATATTATTGTGGTCGCCAGATTGGTGAATGGGCCAGAACACAGCTTTGTTCTGGAGCTGCCGGATGAGCTACAGCGTGAAATGAAACACCGTCCAATCCTGTGCAGAACTGGGCATATGTAGGCTAGCCTCAGTGTGTATAAGCAGCTTGTATTGGTAGCCGACATACAGATTATGTGACCGGCTAAGTCACACGCGGAACGTATGTAGCCAAGCACTCCAATTCTGCAGCTAACTACTGTACATATGCCGAATGCAGTATGCGTGTGTGTATAAGATACTACAGCATGTCAATCTAGGGATATGTACGGTAACTATGTATGTCATAAAGATTACGAGGTTAATGAGCGGAGGAATCTTGAGAGAGAGAGAGAGAAGTATAGATGTATTCGTCAAAGCTATGTAGATATCGCTATAGTATGAATGCTATGGTTCTACTGCCTTGTTCTCTGCAAATTATCGGGCGGATTCCAGCTCTTTTATCCTTCCGACCTTATTCCAATTGCCCTGATTAGGGACCCCGGTTCCTCTCCGCATGTTCCAATTATCCTATCTAGGTTTCCTGCGCTTCCCGTGACATCGCTGCACGTTAGAGTAATTCCTACATGTCACCTATAGCAACAGCATTGGTTTTTGTTCATACCGCTTGACTATATTCTGCCGAGCCGAAGTCGTATTTTGTTGTACCCGGTGCAGCAGCTGATGATTTCCGGTTTTCTTCACTTATTCAGTATTACTTATCGGAATTGTTGTTTGATAGAGATTTTGTTACATCCACAAGTCGAGTTGGCTAATAGAAAAATTCTTTGTGGTTCTGAAAATGAGGGTGACGTTCCGCTTTTGGCAATACTAGCTTTGAATTTTTTGTTTGGATACAGTTTCGCAGGGCGTATAGCCAGTTATAGACTGAATTTAAATATATTACTCAATTACGTTCAAAGATATTACGTTTTATAGCATTCCTGAGAATTCATAACTAGAGCAATATCTGGTAACTGGCGTTCCCGAGTAAGTAATCCCGTCTCAGGCAAAGCTTTTATTTAACAATATCATTAGCCTATACAGGCAACCTTTTTTTCGGAGGACGTCTTGGGCGTCCCTGAATCAGTTGTATCCAATATACGGATACGGAGTGGCGAGCCTATCTTCACTGTGTTACCCGCAAGCATACCTTAACCGGCCAACATACGTAAATTGAGCCAATTCACGGAGAGGCACGACCGCCGTAGGAATTGTCCCAGACAGGCTGACCTGTCCGGGGATTGGCCCTTTCGTAAATAGGTCAACTTATTCGCGAATCAGTCAATTCCTGGGCAGGGTTTTTTTTTTTTTTTTTTCCAATCTATTACGCCTTAATCAGCCTTAGGCTATGCGGCGTCCTGGGCACATTGTAACGCACAACGCCCCAAAAGAGATATGGATGGAAGATGAACCGAATATAAGCAGCGGTTTCCTTCATGTACTTATTTCTTTCAATTCAGGCAAGGCCAGTGGCACGGTAGCATACAAGGCTATACAGATCGCTAGATCGCCCTGACACAACCAATTCTCTGCTTATTCTCTGTATGATTCTTCCGCTGTATAAACTCGTAATCTCACAGGTACCTCGCAGATGTGCCGTTCGGTGGATAGCCTACAGGTAGGGCTCTACTGCCTTATGGTTCGTCCTTGACCTAATATTAAATTCAATATGTCTGCGCTGTCCAGATAATCTCTACTATATTCCTAAGCAAATGTCAAAGCATAGACGTCCTGTATAGTACAGTAGTTGCAACTCAACAAACACTATTCAGAAAAGGCTCCAACAAACGAACCACCACCCCAACATACCTCCGCCTCTGACACAAACCACCTATCACCTCAACTACTCCCCCCTAGGTACCATGCAAACCCCCTTGATTGCTTATTCTGATGCCTGGCCCGCCCCGCTCCTAAATCGACATTTGTGGAGGGCCAAGCCCTTCTTGGGAGTAATGCACCGCCCCTTGTGGCTGATTGGGATAGATCTAGCCTCGAACCTGATGGGTGATTGTGGATTTATTACGCTACGATAACTTTGTGGTATGCTACACAGAGTCCTATCCGCAGCGGATTACATAACCCGTAATCAGAGTAAATCACTTAACTCCAACAAAGGAAATACATAACTT
>Ga0307511_10005544_pt1 | contig 12822 bp, 9 predicted proteins | sample 13_EM_MG_FD_200266 | JGI IMG/M metagenome (GOLD analysis project Ga0307511, IMG submission 200266) | Populus trichocarpa ectomycorrhiza microbial communities from riparian zone in the Pacific Northwest, United States - 13_EM | ecosystem: Host-associated > Plants > Roots > Unclassified | place...
CTCATATAGAATAGAGGTAGGAAATTTATTGCCCCGTTAATTCATTAATTTGTTTTCGTAGGTCCTAGCTTCTTACCATGTTTATATTATGGAAAGTGGACTAACTCAAGATTTGTTTTTTTTTTTAAATAATAAATTTTCTCATCCTACAAGAACTCTTATCTATTCTAACAAAACAATGGTTTTTTAGATAACAACAAATGATCCTAGTCTTTTTCTTTCCTTAATAAGATTTAAGATCTTCAAAGCTATAAAATTCTACATGATTATTTTCATTAGGTCAGTATTAATCTAGTATAAAGGATATATAAAAAAAAAGACAGAAACTTGTTTGATTGGAAAAATAAAGAAGTCGACATAAAATAATTTTGAAGACATATTTGAAGTAAACTTCTATATATACCCTTAGAAAAAAAGGGTTGAAATACATGTCTCATTTATCTTAATTATCACCATTTCTTCTATTCCAAGATAGCAATTAAAGACTATTCTAGAGTTTTTTTTTTTTTGAAAAAGCAAAAACAAATCCATTGTCTTTCCGTTTCAATCCCTTTTTTTTTCCCTCTCCTCCCCACACAATGTTGTCATTTTTTTAAACCCAACTGCCAATCTTTGAGTAGAAATTCACAAATGGCATTCATTTAATCAATTTTTTTTTGGAGAACCTGATTCACATTATATGAAAATGGTATAAAACTATGATCATTATTTTTTTTTGTACAACAAATTATTACCTTAAATGATTTTGACTTAGTGGATGTGTGATATTGTGATGGAGAATGTTTTTTTATTTAGAAATATATTATAATATTTTTTTTAAGATTTTGTTTTATTTATAAAATCAACATATTAAAATTATAAAAAAAACACAAAAAAACATAAATTTAATATTTTTAAAACATAATACCAACCATGCACGATGTTTTTTTTGTTTTAGGCTGTGTTTGTTTTCCACTAGCTTTTGTATTAACGATGAAACAAACGCAGCAACATGTTTGATAATAAAGGAAATTGTGTTTTATGTTGCGGGATCCACTAAAAAATTGAGTTTGAAACACAGTTTTTGTGCAGTATTTTTTACATATTTTTTTAACCGAGTTTCGTAAAATTTCCTTAAACCCTGTTTGTTTTTATGTTTCAAAAGCGCTTTTAAAAACATTTAAAATTTTTTTATTTTTTTATTTGCTTCAAATTAATATTTTTCTAGTGTTTTCATATCATTTTCATGTGCTGATATCAAAAATAATTTTTTAAAAATAAAAAAATTATTTTGATGCATTTTTAAGTAAAAAACACTTTAAAAAGCAACCGCAATCACGCTTCCAAACACAATTACCAAATATTTTATACATGTTTTTTTGCTACACATAAAATTCAACTATAATTTTTATCAAATATATATCTAAATTTAACTAACTTTTTTTTTAAAAATTTATTTTCTTCAAATTATAAGCTACCTAAACAATAAAGCTCTTAGTAATGTTGGATTCTAATGAAGAGGATGAAGCTTGAACTTTGACCAGCTTAGCTCCAACCCAATTTAGGCCCGGCTAATGTGATGGATAAGCTTGGGCTTTGGCTCATGATTTATAGAATCAATTTTTATTTTTTTTTATTTTGAAGAAGAAAAGAAAAGGAAAATAGAACTAAATAAATGGTCTTCTATCTCCTAGCTGGATTTAGACAAGGAGTAGGTCTAGGGCTTTTTCATCTGAAACCAGCAAGATTCTCAATCTCAAGCCGCCCCCTTTTATTTTCTCTGTTAACTAAAAAAGACAAGACCTTTCCATTTCTTCACATCAGCAGCAACAATGGAAGAGAATGACCAAACCCCTCCATCTGAAGTGATGCAATCCCTCACTGTCACCCCTTCAGCTTCATCCTCATCAAATCCCACTACACCGCAGTAATTATTTTCTCTCTATATCTTTTCTTCTGATGAAAATTTTAATTGGTTTGTGTAAAGTTCTGATCTTTTTTGGATTTTGTTGATGGGTTTTGATTTCCAGGTTGTTAAGTTTAGAGGAAAGGTTTCAACTTGTGAGAAGCGTTGGTGAAGAATGTATCCAAGAAGATGAACTACGTAATCTTCTCGAGAAAAAACCACTACCCATTTGCTATGATGGTTTTGAACCTTCTGGGAGAATGCACATTGCTCAGGTATATTCTTTCTTGTTGTTTCAGTCCAGTTTTTATTTTGTTCCTCGTGTATTTTGTTGTTAGTGATGAAAATTTAGTCTACTTGGTTAGTCTTTATTGATGATTCTGAAGCTTTAAGGTTACATCTTTTTGGAAGAGTTATCAAATTTAGATGTGATTAATAACCTGTGAAGTAGTATTGATTTCAATTTTTAGTTTTACTTTGTAAGCCTGGAGGCATTTGCTATTAATTGTGCCTCGGTACCTTAACTTGGCATAGATTTTTTCGTTAAGGTTTGATATCGTAGTTGGGCAGCTTATGTTTAGAGCTTTTGTTAAGTCTGGTTTTATTATTTATACTTTTGCTGTTGTTGAACAGGGAGTCATGAAGACAATAAATGTCAACAAACTGACTAAAGCTGGTTGCAAAATGAAAATTTGGATTGCTGATTGGTTTGCACAGCTTAATAACAAAATGGGAGGAGACTTGAAGAAAATTAAAACTGTGGGGGAATATCTTATCGAGATATGGAAGGCAGTTGGGATGGATATTGATGGAGATAAGGTTGAATTCCTGTGGTCTTCGGATGAAATTAACTCCAGAGCTCATGAGTACTGGCCTCTAGTTATGGATATAGCCCGCAGGAACAAGCTTCCTAGGATAATGAGGTAATGTGTTAGAGCTTGAAAACTGGATGCTTGCATATTATGTGATTCTATAGGCAACTAATAAAAGATTGCATTTTGGTCCTTAGATGTGTTCAAATCATGGGACGTAGTGAGCAGGATGAGTTAACAGCAGCCCAGATTTTCTATCCATGCATGCAATGTGCAGACATATTTTTCCTCAAGGTGCTTATACTTGTAGTTGTAAATCTGAATTTGAATTTTTGAACAAATTCATCAGATCTGTGCATGTGTGCTGACATTTTTTTCTTCAGGTACTTGTGCTTATAGTTGTAATTTTTCAACCAACTTCTTCTGTTCTTTATGTACAAAATTCTCCAAAAACCACTTTCAAATGACATTTATGCATGTAAAACAAAGAAAATATACTCTCATGAATGTTTTTCTATTAAGCATCATGCTTATATAATTCTGTGGCAGCATCCAACACTATAAAAAACTCACTAGAAATGTGACTAGAAGGATGATTTATTATGAATACTGTTTTTAGGTTACCTTTCTCTTTGAATTACTGCATCACATTCTTTAGCTGTTATCTACAATGGTTTTGTACCAACAGGCTGACATTTGTCAATTGGGCATGGATCAACGGAAAGTAAATGTCCTTGCAAGAGAATACTGTGATGATATCAAGAGGAAAAATAAGCCTATCATTTTATCTCATCGTATGCTCCTGATTCCTTTATTCAAAAATTGTATGATGCTATTGTTTAGTTTCTTAAATGAAGTACTTTTCGACCCTGCTTTTCATGAATGCAGACATGCTACCTGGTTTACAGCAAGGGCAAGAAAAGATGTCTAAAAGTGATCCATCTTCTTCCATCTTCATGGAGGATGAAGAGGTGTGTTGTGGTTTTATACATGGAGAATTTTAAAAAGGTTGCTATGTTGGGGAATTTACATGCCTGAAAATATATAGATACCCAGCATGCTGCAGCAGTGCATATTTAACTTTACTTTCAATGCCTTGGTTTTTTATTCTTTTTATCATCTGTTTCATAGGTAGAGGTAAAAACTAAGATAAAGAAGGCATACTGCCCCCCACAAATTGTTGAAGGAAATCCTTGTCTGGAATACATTAAACACATTGTTTTCCCGTGGTTCAATAAGTTCAAGGTGGAACGGAATCCAGAAAATGGTGGAGAGAAGTAAGTTCTATTATCTTCTTATTGCTTCTTTCCTGCTTGTTTTTGTTTTCTTGAATTTGTTGTCTGTGCTCTTCTGTTTTTTGAGTGTTGGGAACTTCATTATTGTTGCTTCATTCTTTCTTAACAGTTCACTCTTTTATTTCAATGAATATGACAATAATTTTCCATCATCGGTTTATCTTATCAATGAAGGATCTACGAAAGCTTTGAAGAACTTGTCTCTGACTATGAAAGTGGCGGATTACATCCGGGTGACCTGAAACCAGCTCTTGCAAAAGCATTAAATATGATACTTCAGGTAAGCTCTCTTTGCGGGAACTTGCATGGGAAAAAAAGTGGATTCACATGGAAGACAACTCTTTTATATATTGTTCTTGACCAGAACTTTCAAGTCAGATTTATGTCTTGTCTTCCTCTCTATCATGTCATTTGGGACTCTTAGTATTATTTTCCTCAAACTAGAGGAGACAATCTGAAACATAACCAGTTAGTTGATGCTGTATTATTACTAGAAATTACTCTATCCTAACTAGTCAGCAAGCTAATTCAATACCGCCACATTTATTTGCAGCCTGTACGTGATCATTTTAGCAAAGATCCCAAGGCAAAGGATCTGTTGAAACGAGTCAAGGTTTGTGTACTTGTTCTTCATTGTTGTTTTTCAGCAAAACAGTCACAACCCAGTGAAGGGAAAAAAAGAAGGAAGAAAGTAAATTGTGCATGCCACGTGGTCGTTTTTTCCCTATGTGAAACTCTGATGTTTTGGTGTTCCAATATGCTGCAGGGTTATAGGGTAACAAGGTGACGAGGAAGAGAATGTGATTCCCTATCAATGCCGAACTTGGAATTATACTTCCAATACATCTAAATATTGCTAAATGCTTATTTGATAAAGAATCTTGTTAATGTTTTGGGGTTATTTTTTAGATTTTGAAAGTTGTAACCAATCACTACCTAGTGCCAACATTGTATTTGTATTCATCAGAAAACCTTGTTTCTGTGGTGTGCAAGCCATCGCCCAATCTCGACAATAAATAGCTTTGCTTTTTGACTCATGTTTCTCCCTTTTATTTACACGAGAATAATAGTTATTTTTTATTTGGAAATATATTAAAATAATATATAATTTTTTTAAAATAAAAAATTCATGAAATGTGCAAAAAAAAGGTTTGAAATGAGCAATCGAGACGCACTGGGTAGGTTTGGGAGTTTTATAAAAACCAATAGTAGTAAACTAAATTTCTTCATGTAATCCCTTACTGACCCATTTAGCTGTAACTTTTTCAAGTCTTTCCTTGCAATCCAGGACGTGTTGTTGGACAGAAATGAGTAAAATGGGTTTTCAGTAGGGTTTATCTTTATTTTTCTTTTTTAAAAAATCAAAACAATATTGTATTTAGAAAAAGTATTGTTTTGAAAAAAATAAACAGGTTAAGTATTGGGTTTTGATCATATTAATGGGTGAACTAACTTGGATTTTTGACTGCCCGTAAATTTTTCTTTCTATTTGTTCTTCCTGTTACAGACACTATATTGGTTGAGTTTCAAGTCTACTCACCGCACTGATCAAGAACTATGATGGTCGGTTGAGTTCCAAGTTCCAACTCAGACTCGCCGCGCAGTATGATCAAAGCATATCTCAAATTCTTCAGTTGTTATGTCTCGCAAAAACTAATTGAAATACTTGTCAAACTAATCCAAAACCACAAACCCTTCCATTTGAATCGTTTATATGCATTAGCCATCAATTTTCTACTCTCACCAATCAAGACAGAGAAAAAAGAAGCATTTAAAAAGGGGAATTTGGATAATTACAAAGGGATTTGTCAACTCTGATCAAAGGACTAAATTAAAACCTATAGAAAAATAGGGACTAAATCATAATTCACTAAACTATGGAGGACATAAACGTGATTCAACTTCACAACAAGAAGCGAAGCACTAAATATTTCCCAGAACCGGAGAACTTTTCTCCTTCTATCCGATCATTTTCCTGTCGTTAATCACCGGTGGAAATCGCCAAGGTTTAGCTTAGAAAAGTCTCTCCCTCCCTCCCTTTTCTACCTGGGTTTCTACGATCGTAAACCTCAAGCATCACTTGAGGTAGAGAAAGCTCCAAAAATTATGAATTTGTGCTTCGCTTAAAGTTTCTTAGTTAACCTGTTTGAAAAAATGCCCCAATGAAACTATTGTTAATAATGTTTGTTAAGAATTGGTACTTTTAACCTAAAACACAAACGCACAAAAGGGTTCTAAAAAATCTTGTTATTTTTTAAGCACTTATCTTTGGATGTTCTTAGGAGGAGAGGAAATGTCAAAGTCTTGCAAGGGGCTTGCACTGGAACTGGTCAAGTGTCTCAGTGAATCCGATTGCATTAAGGTTCTGCATTCTTTACCAAAATGATGTTTTTATTTTTAAATGTCTCTCATTGGTGAAATTCAGTCTTGTTGAGATTTATGTTTGTGCTTTATACATGTAGATGGAGGATCGACCATATAAAGAATGTGCAGGAGAGAAGAGCCCTTCCATACCAAGTGAGTGTGTGGGACTTAGAGAAACTTATTTCAATTGCAAGAGAGGCCAGGCATGTTCTTGTTTTTGTCTTCTCTTTAATTCCATTTGAATTCTTTCTGTTTTCTTGTTTGTGGGCTTTTCAATTATTCCTTACTTTTTTCGAGATGATTTTTAAGTTTTCTTTGTGCTCTGATTGCAATGAGTTTTAATTTGATTCTGAGCAATGTTGCATTGAGTTATGGGTTCTGTTTTCACATATTCCTTAACTCAAAAGTTCTAGCATTACAGTACAATTAAAGTATCAGTAGAAGATTTTGTTGATTAGAGTATAGAAGATCTGAGTAAAGTAAACAGCAGGTGTTGAGTTCAAATGGTGATGGTTTATTTTGGTTAATTGGGAAGATAATTGATTGTATATAACTATATCATACGAGAGTTTATATGAATTTTCGATAACACTTCTCTTGTTTGTTCATCAACCAAGTGAAGTAAAATTATACACATTATGAATTATTACTAATTTCCATCCTTGGTTTATAGTGAGAGATTGCTAGACAAGATTGTAAAAACCAATTAGTTCTCATTAATTTCTTCATTTGCCAGTTGGTGGGTTAAATCTGAAAGTTACATTCTTTTTCCGTCTTTATTAAGTGTTAAAGGGCAATTTCAACTTCTAACTTGAATTGAGTTTCCAACTGCAATTCTAACTTCTATGTCAATATGTACATGACCATGCCTCAACACTTGTGCATTCATTTATGTGCCTATATGCTGTGTGTGGATTATTGTATTACCAAATGATTTAATGAAGAAGAATAAAGCTTCTGTGATTATTATCAATTACTAATTCTAAGATATCTTTTAGATGGATAAAAGCATTAAGAAGAATATCCCATAAAATTATCATGAATGGAAATTTTTTTGTATCCGTTAAATGTAGACAAACATTCCCCTTTATTGACATGTCATATCTCATGTTTTTTTCAGGTGGACATGAGAGCTAGAATTCGAGGAAACAAAGGTTATTAAGTGCATGGGACTGCTTGAATGACCCTTCCTGCAGGATGGAACCTGGATATAGAAGATGATTGCCTTCTTAGCTTTACCTTTCCCATAGCAGTAGAATCACACCCTACCTTGTACTCAAGGGATTTTGTTGCTTAGGTGATTGCTGAATAATGATCATGTAGATCCCTTTTCTTTTTGTTTTTGGGTTTGCTTTTCCAAGTTCTTACTGACTACTGAGACATGTATGATGAGAATATCATTTTTTATTTTTTTTTTGAGAAAGATTGATTAGAACGACACGTTAGTTGCTTGGATTGTGCCCTGTTTATGTCATTTTGAACTATGCTCATGCTCTTCTAAAATACTAGAAATGAGCAAGTTTGATGACCGATTTTGATCTGCGTTATAAAGAATTTAGCTTAGTGGAATCCTTTGTCAGAACCCATTTTATGTTACCAATCCAATCATTTCACAGCATTTTGGCCTGATATTCCAGTGATTTAGGATGACATTAGCCATGGCCCATGCTAGAGTTGACAGCACATAATAAGCATTGGATTCTACTATAGTTAGATTCCAAACCAGCTAAAGTTGGATAAGTAGTCAATACTACGTAAAGTCATGCTTGCTGCCAATATCCATTAAGGTAAAATCCCAAAGAATTTCAATAATTTAAGGAACTATAGAGTGCTATCTTCCATTTTCAATTACATCCATATATTTATTTCACACTTGGCAACACATAAATGGTGCAGATTTCAGCTCCTCTAACTTCAAGAAACCCCCAAAAGAAGGGCGTCCAAGTGAAGATATCTTGCAAGAAATTCTAAACTACCAGTTGCTTGGTTAACACAGATAAGAAAAAAGTACTCTTAAATTATCTTTTTGTTTGCTTTTCTGGGTAAGAAAGAGTTCTTTGATGGAGACTCAGATAGCTATGTTAACCAAGAATGTCTCTATTGTTAGACTGTCCCCATGGCCCCCAGTAGAGGATAAAAAGAAAGTACCACGTACCTTTATTCTTTTTTTCTTGAACTGAATATAAAGTTCATTTATCCATGAATAAAAAGAAATAATACAGTACAAGTAAAAAAAATAAAAAATAAAATAAAAACAAACAAATGAAGATCAGATGAGGAATGGACGTTAGAGATAAATTGCAAGAAAAAAACACAGAGAGAAAGATAAAGAGATAGGATTTAAATTATATGCCCATTTTCCTTCTCATGGCTGATATTACAAAACTTCTAAACTCCTCCTTCCTTCTCAAATCCTCTCTGTCTTTCTTGGAATTAGCGATGTTCTTTAATTTGGGCTCTTGTTTTTCTTTGGTTTCTCGTCTATAGTTGTTGCTGGGAAGACATTTTTTTTTGTTCTTGAAAGAACGAGAGATATAGAAGGATCGAAATGGCTGTGTCCATGGCTTTTGCCAATCTTGCATTTCAGTTTAATAATGTCAAAGTTGGTGAAAATCCCTTGTGTTTTGGCTTGGCTCCTACACAACTTCCTTATTTATGCAAGGAAAGAAGAAGGTATGCCTACTTTCAGACATTGTTTCCTCTTTTTAAGTTTTCTTGTAATAAAGTTTTGGGTAATATATATATATATATATATTACTTGTTTATAGTCTGTGACTCTGAATTTGACTGCTTCAGCTTGAACGCTCAAGTTTCAATCTTTTGTGAACAAAGATCTTAGGTTATCTCTATGGTTCTGTTGGATTTGATTAAGAACTTGAGTGTTGAAAACAGCAACAACCCATTTAAATGTGACTGATTTCCCTCATTTTTGTTGGATAATTTTCTCTCCATGTCAAGCTCTTTAATTTTTCTAGTGGTTTAAGGAATGGCCAGAGCCATCTCCTGAATCCCCTGTTACTAATAACAATGGCAGCTAGATTTGCCCTTTTCATGTTTCTAACAAAACCTCCACACTTGAAAATTACTACTCATTACACAATTTCACTTCTTGTATCAATCTCCTAATGGCTCATTAACTTGGATTAGTTGCTAAACCTTTTGCTATCAATAGAATGGTAAAAGGAATAGCTGAATAAGAACTCATCAGCTACAAAGATAGCTGCTAAACGTTGTCATGATTTTGTATAAAAATACATCTTTACTTCATCATCCTTTGTTGTCACGGTACTTTCTCCTAATTATATACATGATTGTTGCCAGATTGCCATCTTCCAGGACAATAATCATTCCAGGAGCTTCATCGGCTCCAACCATTGAGGTGTGGAGCAGTTCTTGCTGTTTTATGGGATTTTAGAGCATAAGAACTAGTGAATTACTTTGTTTCCTGAATTGATGAAATGGTGTTTTAAACAGGATGGAAGTCAAAATGACACTGATGCAATTCCAACTCCCAAAGTTATAATTGACCAAGACGCCGATCCAGATGCAACCGTGGTGGAGGTAACCTTCGGAGATCGCCTTGGTGCTCTTCTGGATACGGTATGGAGTCATATACTTGCTGAGATAGTCATGAGATTTGTCTTTCTTTTGCTGTTGACATATTTGTTTAGGATCTTCAGATTTTTCTGATTATGAAACTTTTAGTTCTGAATTACTCATCATTGCCTTCTGGTTAGCATACACAGACTATTGTGAGCAAATTATGATTAAATGCCTTACAGATGAACGCGCTTAAAAACCTAGGGCTGAATGTTGTTAAGGCTAATGTCTTTTTGGATTCTTCTGGGAAGCACAACACATTTTCCATCACTAAAGCGTAAGTTACATCCTATATGTTATGTTCACTTGCTTACAAAAGAAGAATTTTTTTTTTTTTATCAATATGTTCTCTTTTATATGCTTAAATTGATATTTGTCAGGATCAAATCCATGGATCGTGCAAACGAGTTTCTGACTTTGTATTGTTTTTGTTCAATGAGCCATATGATTCTGTTATTGCAATAGCTTTTTAACAGCAAATCTGACTGCCCCTTGCTATGAGCTTTTCTTCAGTAGTACTGGTCGAAAAGTTGATGACCCAGAACTGCTTGAGGCCATTCGTTTGACAATCATAAACAATTTGCTTCAGTATCACGCGGTAATCATTTTTTGATGTCCATTTCTTCTCTTTAAGTATCTTTAAAGAATTACTCTTGTGAGATGCGCATCTCCTTATATGCTTAACTTAATGACTGTCAAACAGGAATCAAGTTCTCAGTTAGCAATGGGGATTGCCTTTGGAGTAGAGCCACCGAAACAGGTTTCACTTTGTTCATTCCATCTTAATATGTTCTTAACTTCTGAAGTTGTTGGCTTTAATCTATAGTAAAATATTGTCCGGCAAACTCCAAGAGTTGGGGAAAGGGTGTCATAGCTTCGTGGCACAGATGCTATTTGTAATTGTATTTACCCTTGTCCTCAACTTTCTGTTTCCTCATGAAGAAACTGATGCCATTAGGGATGAACATTAAACGATTCGTCTATGAGTTATTTAGAGAAGATTTAAGCCCTAAACTATAAATCATAGCTCAAAATTTCTGTTATTCTGCAATTCCTCAGGTTGATGTGGATATAGCAACGCGTGTAAAAGTCAAAGAAGATAGTCCTGACCGAAGGTAACTTCTGCTTTGATTTCTTATTGAGATATGACGGGGCTTTTTCCATCCTGAAAACCCCAATTACTGCAACAATAACTATGTAAATACACATTTTTCTCACAACTATGCTCCTGAAAATCCTTTCAAGTTTTTATTATGGATTGCTTTGTACAAGTTGAAAAACACTTGTCTCCTTAAAGAACAATACTTTCTGTTTTTAGTGTTCAGCATGTGAAACAGCAATTGCTAAAGGGTCGACTGTATTTCTGTGGCAGCTTGCTTTTTGTGGAGGCAGCTGATCGCCCAGGATTGTTGGTGGATCTTGTAAAGGCTATCACTGACATTAATATTGCTGTTGAATCAGGAGAATTTGACACTGAGGTGATTATTTATCTGCATACATCTGCACCTCTGGATTTCCTTTCCTTTCCTCTGTATCTTTCTCGTATTTCGCAACACAAATAAGCCTTGGCATTACAACCACACTGATATTGCTTACTTTGGCATCTAGGGGTTGTTGGCCAAGGCAAAATTTCATGTCAGCTACAAGGGTAAAGCCATCAGCAAGCCTCTTCAACTGGTAAGAAATATCGAAGCTTAAAACCTACCAACTAGTCTGTCGTTGACGCTACCCTCGTGTTCTCGTTATGAACGTGTTGCTTTATCAACTTTGGCAGGTTCTTGCTAACAGTTTGCGATATTTCTTGAGGCGACCATCGACCGAGGAGGCAAGTTTTTGAGCCATGCTAGAAAATGACCAGATTCATGATCATATACTCGACGAAGATTATAATTTAATCTCCACAGGGGAAATGTAGAAAACAGTTGTCACATTAATCTGCATATAGCTATCACACTGGTCGCACTTAAACTATGGACATTGAATCAGTAGTCTTACCAGTGTCACTGTCTCTTTAAGGAAAAAAATATATGTATGGAATTTTGTTGCGAAGATCACTGGAAGCAGATGGCGGTTCAGTTACAAGAACATATAAAGCAAAGCCTAGCCGCGACGCCATGGATCACCTTTATTGTGAAGAAGTAACTAATACCTTGGATTCCCATGAACAGTTTAGCTGAACTGAATAAACCGAAATGTCTGTACTGAATTAAGTTGGTTTGATTCGGTTTGAACCTATATCCGCTCAACCACTACAGATTAGGGTAAGTTATGCAATCAGCAACGGTTGTTTTTTAAATTGTTTAACATTAGCACATTAAAATAATTTGAAAATACCAAAAAAAATATTAATTTGAAGTAAAAAAAATAAAAAAATTTTATTTTTTTTCAAAAACGTTTTTGAAACGCAAAAACAAATAGGCTATTCAATAATAAAATCATGGTGGTTCTGTATATAGTTATCAAACCCGGCTAGACTTAGTAAGGCAACTAGAACCTGCCAGGGCTGGGTTTGTTTTTAAATTATTCGGGGAGTTAACTTGATCAAACTTTAACCAATCCAACCTTAGGGCTATTTTTTTTTAATTTTAGTTCAAAAAATTATCATTTTAGTTTTTAATTTATCAGTTTTTTTAAAAAAAAATTATTCAAAACAATATTGTTTCATTAAAAATACAGTAAACCCTGGGTCAATTTATAAACTTGCGGATCGACTCACCCTCACTTACAACCCTATCCTTGGACCGGGTCACGACCCAAATGTTCTGGAAAATATGGTTATGTGAACTTATCCTTGTTGCAACGATATTTGTGTCCGAACCAAGTGGGGTTCAGATTGTCACGACCTGTCAATGGGTTTGGTCAGAAG
>Ga0307511_10005545_pt1 | contig 12822 bp, 6 predicted proteins | sample 13_EM_MG_FD_200266 | JGI IMG/M metagenome (GOLD analysis project Ga0307511, IMG submission 200266) | Populus trichocarpa ectomycorrhiza microbial communities from riparian zone in the Pacific Northwest, United States - 13_EM | ecosystem: Host-associated > Plants > Roots > Unclassified | place...
GCAATCAAAAGTTTGAGGACTAAATTTGATATAATTAGTAAATAATATGACATTTCTAATTTTTTTACAACTTCCGGAAAATATTTTCCGCCCAAAATAAAAGGAAAATATTTTTCTAAAAACTAAGCTAAATTTTTCTTTGATTGGAAAGTATTTTCTGTTGACTAATTTTTTTAATAGTAAATAAATACAAGAAAATTTGAAAATAATTTTTAACAAATCAATTTTCAAGAAATAAACGCAGTTTATTTGAAAAAAAGGTAAAAGTATAGAAAAAATAAAAGTAGGGACGCATAATAAAAAACAGCAAAGGCGGATACTTAAAGAGACAAAATAAAAGGAGATGCAATTAAGGCGAGTGGGGAACGACGTTGGAACAAGACCAAACCCATAATCAAAGGATTAGCAAGCGCACGGGCTAGAAACTGATTCCAAGTCTAATCATTCAGAAGCCAAGAACAACTTCGTCACATATGATGGGGACTTAATTTCTGTTCTTTCCAAAAGAAATTCCACACTCGTACTCGACCGATATAATATTGACGGAATAATGTCTAGGGATTTATCATTGATTCGGTTACAAAAACACTTATAGATAGAATCATGGATGATAACTCGTCATTGAAAAATTTATTGTTGCTGATTTCTATCATGTCGATAATATAATTACTAATAGTTTTATAGACGATAAAAACACGCGAAATAAAAGAAATTACCAGTATCATTTCTTTGATAATTCCATTAGCGAGTATGACATATCATCGATAAGAAAAATCATTTATAATTTTATTTGTGATTGAATTCATCTTGCCGACGAAATTAACCAGCTAGTGATTCACATATTGTTAGTGACAATCCTTGTAATTCCTTTTGAATTCTCTGGAACTTTTCGAGGAGCTTGATTCGTCGGTAATTCTATCTGTAACTTTAATGGTAACATCCTGTGATTTTTTTCCAACTCTCCAGAACTTTTTGAGGGACTAGTTCGTCAGTAATTCCATTAGTAATGTATTAAATATTTTTTTAAAATAAAAAATAAAATATTTTAAAGTTAAAAGAAATAAAACTAAAATAAAAACTTAATTTTTATTACCAATTTTAAAAAATATCAATTTGAATACAACTTATATAAAAGACAAAAGCTAGAGGAGAAAGAGGAGGCGAGGGTGGATCTTCGTCGGGACTAGGTAGGTGACGATGGTTGTTTCGAACCACCAAAGTTTGACAACATCTCCTCGTACAATCACCCAAGTTTGGTCGTCTCGAACCTAAGTTGAGCCATCTCGGCACGAAGCCAGGTTGTCTGAGCTTCAACTTACTTTTGTACAATTGTTTGGATAGCTGAAGATTGGGAGCTCGAACCCGATTGCGAGGAATCAACGGTCGATACACTATAGCTCATTCGCATATCCTCAGCCGTAGTGTTTGAGATATTATAAACCCGATTTCTATCAGGTCTACCGGACAACGTAGCCTCCAACCACAAATTAAGATCGAGTTCCTGGTGGGTTGAAGGATTGTCCTTGTATCTCTCGAGCAATCAGGTGTTATAAGTGTTCTGAAAAAAATCAGTCAATAAATTTTAAAAAATAATAGCACAAGGAAAAAAAATTAAAATCCAACTTACCACGAACTTCTAAGCTCGACAATCCACTAGCTGTTGCACCCCTTTTCGACGATCCTTATCTTGCATGTGAGTTTCTACAAAAAGCTCCATCGATTTTGGTTCGTGTCCAAGAACTATAGTTTATAAAAAAAAGTTACTGTTAGTTAAATATTTTCATATAAATCAACAATTTTTTAAAAAATGTATGTAATAAAACAGAATCTTACCATGCACTTCGCATAAGAAATAAACAAAATGGACATGTTAGTGTGAATTGTAATTTTGAGATAGTAAAAATTAACGATGTTATGTACGATGAATTTTTTCAATCTATCAGTTTATAAAAGTATAAGAGAAAAGTTTTCAGGCTTTACCATTAGAAGCATAGTTTTGAAACTTGGCTCGGCCCGCACGACGGGTTGACCCAGCAAGACTCGGTCAAAAACCCAGTTGCAACCCATTGACTTTTTTATACTAAAACGACATCATTTTAATTTTAAAAAAAAGAAATTGACCCGGTCAAAACCCAGAACCCGAGCCTTGGATCGGGCCGGGTTTAAAAACTATAATTAGAAGGGTGTACCATGATTTAATCCACCGCATTATATGAATGATGTCATGTCACGTGCTCAGCAATTTTTAGAAACATGAATAGATTTAATAGTCTAGAAGTGAATTAGAAGTATCTCAGTTTTTTATGTGCAACAAGATTCCTTCCCTTCCCCTTCTAGTCTAGTTTAGGGTTTATTTTCTGTGTAGTATAATATGCAAAAGTTTGGACACATGCCAATTTTCTGGTATCCTAAGCTAAGGAGTTTCATAATAGATTTAACAGCATAAAAGTTATCTTTCAGCTTATCCCTTTTAGGTAAAATACTTATCGCCCATTCGACGATTGTATCATAACTAGCCCTCCTCATCTTATGATCTAACTTGATAGTGAACACATGTGCGATGAACAATAATTTACTATAATTTATGCACCTATCTTATAAAGGTTCCTTATAATCTTTTGAAAGATAAAAAAATCTAGTTACGTCTATATTTGGTTCTTCATCTACGATTGAACATTTACGTGCATCACCCTGATTCATTCTCATTGCATCTATAGCCATACTCCTATAATGATTACTATTATAATCTATAGCTCTATGCATGCTTCTAGAACTTGATGTTGACCCAACTATCCTTTCTACCATGGTCTCGTAAGGAACATACAGTTCTTCGTGTGCAAACCAGCACAAGTATTTCTCTATGAACTCTTTTTATAGAAGATATATTTTAAAAACATCTAGATCAAGAAACTTTTTATTTTTACACCTCTTATATGGACATCTAATATCATCCACACTAATATTTTTCAAATTAGATTGTGCATAATTAATAAAACTCTCAACCTCATTACAATAATTCATCTTGTGCAACCCTTCAGGTGAAACTTGATACATTCAAGAACAATCATCCATTACTTATATGAAACCTATATAGAATATTGATGATAACATGTATTAATTAGTAATGTGAACTAAGCAAATTATCGGTACCTAACTAATTAGCTATCATTGATCTAACTCAAAGTTATTCAATCTATTTGAATAGTACTCTTAAATCATTATTAATTTTCTTAAAATATTCAAATTCCTCTTAACTTGCTGAATTTTTCAACTTACTAATAAAATTGATAAAATATGAAACGTACCCATAAATGAGTCATTATTTATTTCATTATAAAACACCCAAGTCACAAAATCAAACTTAATTTCATCAAATGACAAACAAATATAATTTTTTAAAATCTCAAACAAACCCTAACATGTATCAATCATACATTCATACAACAAATTTCTATGGAAAAAAGCTATAAAACAAGTAAACACACAACAAACTATATATACTACATCAAAATGCCAAAGAAATTAACATTTAAAAATGGTTTACGAGAAAAAATAGCTAGTTTTGCTTACTTGATGTGGCGAATCTTAAAAAAAAAAAAATTGAATCAGAACAAGGATGCTAATATACTTAGTGTTGGGATGGCCGAATTTATGATGATGAGAGCTTGATTTGTGTCAAAACATGGGGTGTTATGTGCTATTTTCAGCAGAATAAAAATAAAGAAGGAGAAGAAATGAGAGAGGGGGAGTGAGAGGGTCATTGTTTGCCAGGTTATAGCTTAAATATTATCGACAAACATATTTCCTCGGTAATGTTGTCCGTGATAATGACACGTCATATTTTTTTCATTACTTTATTTCCAACCGTGATTCTCTCGATATACACCAATGATAAAATTTCAGTCGGTGTATATCGAGAGAAATAGAGAAGAAATATTTCGTTGGTAAAAGTCACTGTAATATACCGACGTATTTTTACCGTCTGTATTTGAGTTTGTATTTGAAAATCTTCTAGCAACGACTCCTTGATCAACCTACTGAATCTATATATCTCATTGATCAAAACTTCATACGATGTTGGTAAGAGAAGCCATTATTCGCATGGTTGATGTCATAAAGTAGCCAAAACCATTAGACTATATATACCTTTCACTTATATAATTTGAGAGACCAGAGAGAAAGCTTAGGAGAGCTTCATTAGTTATTTAATGTTGAAACCTAATGATCATGTATTACTCGAGTCTTAAACCATGCAATATGATACAATCACTTTTTTTTTTATGTTAAAGAATAATATAAATCATATATTGGGACCTCACCTAATAGCTTAAGCTCTTGGCTCAAGCTATTAGGTGAGGTCCCAATATATGATTTACAAGAGCTTAAGCTATTAGGTGAGGTCCCAATATATGATTTATATTATTCTCTAACACACCCCCTCAAGTGAAAGCTCTTTAAGCTTGAAACTTGCACATGCCCATATTACCCCGTGCTTGGTTTTTATCAAATAAATGGGGGTGGTGAGATTCGAACTCATGACCACTTGGTCATCAAGGCTCTAATACCATGTCAAAGAACCATCTCAACTCAATAGCTTAAGTTATTAGGTGAGGTCCCAATATATGATTTATATTATTCTTTAACACACCCCTTCAAGTGATAGCCTTTTGGGCTTGAAACTTGCACATGCCAATATTACTTTTTATCAAATAAATGGGGGTGGTGAGATTCAAACTCACGACCACTTGATCATCAAGGTTCTGATACCATGTTAAAGAACCATATCAACCCAAGAGCTTAAGCTGTTGGGTTGAATTGGTTTGGTCACGAATTTGAATCTCACTATCCCTATTTATTTGATAAAAATTAAGCACAAGATAGTATGAGTTTGTGCAAGTTTCAAGGTCAAAAAGCTTGCACTTGAGGAGGTGTGTTAGAAAATAATATAAATCATATACTGAGATTTTATCTAACAATTTAAATTATTGGATTGAGATGATTTTTTGATATATTATTTGGAGATTCTGAATGCTTCTGTTCATACATTTTGCTTTTGATATATCACAATTTATCCTAATATTATTTAATTCAACTAAGTTTTTATGTGTGTGTGTGATGGAAAACATGATTTAAACTTTTGAAACCTCAAGTTAGAAATACACACGCCGACACCAAGAGTACACTTGAAACAAAATTAAATATCTATCACACGAACAAGGATGCACCCACGAGTTCTCATAGCTCGTAAGAATCCTGTAAGACTATCTCCTTGACTCGTCTACGAACACGAAAATGGCTGAAAGAATCAAGAGAGATGTAGGCCAAACCTCCATCTGCGTACAAGATTATATTTCAGAGTTGTTAGACAACAAAACACATTTGTTTTCAATAATTGTACATGAAGAGGATCATAATTAGTAGTTTAGCTGTTAAACCTAGCCATGAATAGGAGTAATATTAGCACAGGGCACGGAGTACGTAGAGCTGCAAGATTTGACACGGAGAAGCCGAAAGCGTCCCATGTCAACATCTAAAACCACGGTCAGGGTCCAGCCACGCCAAAACCCAGATGTCATTATCTTTATGAACCCTAATTCATGCTTATTCTTTGCGATTTGGGACGATATCCACGTCACATTTCACGCGGCTTACGTGGTGATCACCTTTCATTACAATAATAGAAAGAAACAACTGAAAATAAGTTCCTTAACTTTTGTCGTTTCCTTTAGCCATTGTCGTTTTGTGGTTGAAACTCAAAAAGTAAAAGGATGAAACGGCAATTCTTGGGCTTTGGGTGATCTGCGTATGGCCCACTCCTTTCTTTGGCAAGTGGACAAGGCCCGTGCATGGGTAACAGTTTAAAGATTTTTCTCGTGTGTGGATAAAGTAGGACAATTAACATTAACATTAAAAAAAACAACTACCAAAAGAGACCCACAATTCACTGCACAGAAAACACTATACACATACTAACATTTTATTGTTCATTCACGATGTTTGATCCCTCAAGTTTTTTTTTTCCGTAAAAAGAAAACATATTGAGAGATAAAGGACCAAAGTTTGCTTAAAGGAAAAAAAACAAGCCATTTTCCACAAAAAAAGGGATGCAAAAATTATTATGTGATCCCTCAAGTTTTATTTTTTTGCACATTTGGTCCCTATTATTTTACGTTACTATGTTTTGGTTCTAAAACTCATTTTATTAAAGTCTATAAATGTTAAAAGAAAATAGAGAAAAACTTACCAAAAAAAAGTTGAAGAGGGAGAAATATATCAAGTGGTTGGATTTCGGTCACCAATAACTTTTATTTTAGTGTTTATGATTTAACTTTAAAAGAGAAACTCAATGGAGGTAGCTTTCACCTTAAATGATGTCAGAAAAGGTACATTGAGACTTAATTTTTTTTTTGATTTAATTTTGAGGTTTTAGGCTAACAAAAATATGTTTTTGTTGTCGTAAATGGAGTTTCAAAGGTCCATGGGAATTTTTTCCCATGCCATTGGGTGAAAAAATGGTTTACAAGTAGGTTTCTAGGAGTCCAAAAATATAAAAACTGGTTTTTCAATCTTCAAAGCCACCCTAGAAAAAATTACAGATAGATGACATGTTATTCGCTATTTGAAAAAAAAAGGCCCAAGCCTGAGCTTCCAGGCCCAAGACACCTAGTTCTTTTTTTAAATTAGGCATGTAAGCCTATTAGTCTCAATTTTTTTAATTGTATATATTTTTAAAAAATATTAACCTAATATGCCATTATTTTCAATTAATATTATTGTTTTTTACTATAATATTAAAAATATTTTTTTAATAAATATATATTGACAATTGAAATAAATATTTTGTTATTTTTTATATAATTTTTTTCTTTGATTTTTAAATACATCCACATGAAAACTATCAATTTATGATTTTTTTAAGAAAACTTGTTTTTAATATTATGGCAAGTTTTTATTTAAAAAATAATATTTTGGATAAAAGTGTCAAATAACCATTTCAACCCAAAAATTTAAGCTATTAGTTGAGGTCCCAATAATAGTTTTATATTACTCTCTAACACACTCCTCAAGTACAAGCCATTTAGACTTGAAACTTGCACATATTCATGCTACCTTGTGTTTAATTTCTATAAAATAAAATGGAGGTTGTGAGAGTAGTCGAACTCGTAACCGCTTGATCAATAAAACTCTGATACAATGTCAAAAAATAATATAAATTATATATTGAGACTTTACCTAATAGTTTAACCTTTTAGATTGAGATGATTTTTTGATATGGTATAGGAGTTTTGATGATTAAACGATCATGATATCAAATTTTACCACTTTTATTCTCCCATCTAATTATTAATACAAAATAATATGAGTCTATATAAATTTCTAGTTTAAATTTTTTTTATTTAATATAACATGTTAAAAAATAATATAAATTATATCATAATATAACTTAACAATGAAAAAATAAAACTCGGGAATAAGTTAATGAATGTAAACATTAATTTTTCAATTTTTAATTAGTTTTCTTTTATGGTTCCAAAAACACGTTCACAATATCCGAGTATTCCATAAGAAATATTAAAATTAAATGCTATTCATAAGTAATTAATTAGTGTGTGTATATATATGGGCAATTAAAATCATCTTTATGTACACTATAATGATAGTATTATCTTTTGTATCTCGAATTTCGTTTTCATTTTTCACCAACAACGAAATGTTCGTCAATGTTTTTTTATCATAGCCTGGCCGGGCTATCTACAATATTTGATTGATTGACGAAACTAGCTAGATTTTTAGTTGGATCGAATAATATTCTATCCTTATCTTTAATTAATGAAGTGACGGTATCTTTGAATATTGGATGGATTTCAAATCGAGCATAATCACCGGGGGCACCTGGAACATCGTCTGTATCAGCAAGTGTAGCATTATTAAACTCGGAGGGAGGGATAACTTAACTTGTTAAATTTTGAATTTATTTTTTAATAATTATAAGTTTAAGTTTTTTAAGGTTTATAAGATTAGTCAAGTATATATAAGCTAACCTAACCATTTATATAAATAATAATAAAAAAGTGTAGCCTTATTGATGAAAAAACAAAATATTGGATGGAAGCGTCGACGTCGGCTTTGGACTATACGCATAAGATCAATTATACATTCGATCAACCAAATTTGAAGTATGGCATCCAACGAGTTTACCCAACAGAAGGTGATTTTGACGTTGCTAAGGTCCTGGCTAGATCTTCAGGTCCTCGAGAAGATCTCCACCAGTTTGGCTCAGAAGTTTGACGAGCAATGCATGGCTTTTGACAAATTCTTAAGAGTTTTCCACAAAGTTGGCCTTTAGACTTGAAAATAAACAAGTAAAAAACACCGTTGCATTGAATAAATGGCAAAATGTGGGCGAACAAGTTTGAAAGATATAAATAGATGAATAGATAGGCATGCGCTTGCGCGCGTTAACAAACCCCACAATACCAACTTTTTTTTTATATATATTAATATAGATGTTTCTGTCAGGTTATACACATCTCAATTAATTTTATAAGCCTTAAAGTTAATGATTATATAAGCCTCCAGTGACTTTAAAAAGACTCAAACTCGTGATTATTGGGGAGCAAATCCAAAGTCTGATCAATTAAGTTACGCCTCATGATTCCACACTACCAACTTTGTTAAGATGATGTTTGGTTTTATATTTTAAAAATATTTTTAAAAATTAATATTTTTTTATTTTAAATTATTTTTTGCATGTTTTTATTTTGTTTTGATATGTTAATAACTAAATAAATTTAAATAAATAAATAAAAATATTATTTTAATATATTTTCAAATAAAATATACTTTAAAATCAAACCTTAACGATAATAAAGAGAGACAGCTAGATTCAACATTATTGCACAAGTACAAGAATCAAAAGCGATTAAGACCGTGGCAAAGACCAGATGCAAATAGTATTTGAAAAAAAAAACACGATAACATTATCAAAATTTCTTAAATATGGTTATATTTTCATAGCTTACAAACCATGCATGCAAATTGCAAAGTGAGAGATGATTCTGGGGGTGACTAAAATAAGGGCGTCCTACTCCCCGTGCATTGAACTTAGAAGGAATTCAAAGAGAAGAGCTTTTAAAACTCGCAGACAATATTTCTTCATTTAAAAAAAAAAAAAAAATCACAACTTTTTAGGGATATTTTCTAAATGATTACCTTTTAAATAATACACTCAATTATTATAAAAAGAAAAGAAAAGAAAAGAAAGGCGGGCTTCCAAAACACCACAAGAATACTTGGAAGTTCTTGATTTTTGAACTTCTCGATATTTGATGGTAATGCTTTGATAGATGCCTTATATATATTTGATCCTTAACTAAGGAATGCCATGTTGGCCTCTTAGTACTGAAAAATCAAAGATAATATTACTCGCTAGGATTACTGGAGCCCTTCCCATGTTCCTGTTGATCTGAGCTAGAGGAGCCATCAAACCTTGACGAGAATCTCATTAGATCTTCTTGTTGTTGATTTAGTTGTTGCTGTGATAGAAAGCTTTGTGAAAAATGGCCGGGGAAAGGTTGTTGATTAAAGAGGTTTGAAGTGTAGTACGGGAAATTGGCATCATTGCTAGAAAGGATTTGTGCATATTGAAGCAAGTCTGGGTAAGTGTCTGGTGCAAATGATGAGGGGGGAGGGGGAGGGGGAGCAACTGGCCTAGGATTTTGTTCAGTCATGACATTGCTTGAAGCCCCAGAACTCATGAAGTAGCCGAACTCGTGAACTCTTTCAGGAAAATTAAGCTTAGCCTTGCTGCCTTTGAACTTAAGCGCTGCCTTGTCATACGCAACAGCTGCATCCTCAGCAGTATCAAAAGTACCAAGCCAGACTCGAGCTGCCTTTTTAGGGTCACGTATTTCGGCTGCCCACTTACCCCAAGGTCTTTGTCTCACTCCTCTGTAATGCCTTCTCCTTGTATTTTCTGCACAAACAAAATCGTGTAAGCGATTGTAAGGAACTGAATTTTAACAGTGATGCATGATCATGCATATAAATATGTAAAAAAAAGAGAGTACAAAAGGATTCTCAAAATAATTAAATGAACGCTAGGGATTAGAGTGCAAGTCAATGGTCTCAAAATTTTCAGCCTCAGCAACCATATGAGATAATTCAAAGGTTATGAGTGTATGGGATAGTGTTCGAGTGCAAACGTATACGATGCAAGTAGATTCTACCCCTCTCCACAGTAATATTCTAATATTATCAGGTATAATGGCTAGGATATATTCACATAAATAACATAATAATTATTCACTTTCCAATAGGTAAAAGCTAAAGATAAAACTTTATATTTTTATGAACTTCTCATGCAAAAGTTTATTAGATTTGAATAAGCTAAGAGATTATATCATATCGAAGAATCATTGAATTTAAAAAAATTAATTTTCAGGTGAAGGTTAAATTAATTTTTCATACTGACAATAAATTAGATGTCAAAACAAAGTGGGTTTTATTTTTTATATTAATATCTAGATCGTTAACGATTTGCATCTCAAATGATATTATTTTTTCATTTCTTTTCAAGAAATATTGAATTACAACCCTTTTTTTTATATTAAAAAGAAAACATATATATCCCTAGCCATTAAATACACACACCCCTTACTAACTGAGCGAATAGAGATACTCATCCCCTGTAATAACTCACAGAGAGTGGGGCAATAGAAGACAGTAGCACTGGCACGTCTCCGAAGCTCAAAACTCCTCCTCCTTTACTCCTCTAGCTATAGTTTGGTAATCGAGTAATTTAGACCAATAAAAGCAAGTCTCAACTTAATTAGAGCTAGAACTCTATATATGTTTATATATAAATGCAACTCGATAGGTAAAGTAAGATGCAGTACTATAATGCCAAGCAAGCTGAACGTGCGTTGGATAAAGGCCAGGAATTCATAATTGTTTTTCAAGTTTTCTTTTGATTTGATTCTATTAATTATAATTTTATGCGAGCAAAGTCGTTAAGAAGACATTTAACATTGAAAAGCAAGCAAAAAATCAGGATTCAATCCCTTTAAAAGAAACCCAAACACGAAATTAATTGATAGATTGCGGTGTTCATCAAGGACAAAAAAAATTTGGTCTTATGTACCAACAAACCGTGCTGTCACTTTCAAGATTAGGCACGGTGAAGCAACGAGAAGAACTAAGTAGAGATCATCAAAGGATAAGGCACAAGGTCAATGCCCCAACAAAAAGGAATGCTAGGGATTCACGGAAGTGACCATATCCTTCCCTTTTCCCTTCTAGTTAATACGAGGAATGTCGTGAATCATGATCAGTTCACACCAGTGAAGCTAGTTATAGCCAATAGGAAGAGATTGACAGAATCAACTAGAGCACATGGTAAATGATTTGTTACCACCTTCACATCACTAACATGTGCATCTCCGCAGAGAAAAAAATGAAGGGGTTATTAGGCTGGCCTTTTTTTTTATAAAAAAAATAAAATTTAATCAATGAAAATAAAGAGAAAGGACATGTTTCGATAGAGTGCGACAACTTTGACGAGATAAATATCTATTAAAACAAGATGAAGAAGCAGTAAAATTAGAAAGTCTTGACAACTTAAGCAAGAAAACGATTAACTTTGCCAAGTGAACTTATTGCTCTAGGAGTACTATTTTTCTCTAGTTTTTTTCCATTTCCAGATATGAAGCAAGTGTCTTCGTTTTTTTTTTTTTTGTGTAAATTAAATTTGTCTAGATCATTTGGGATAATGCCAAAAACTTTATTTGAGTGGAGCTAAAGGCCGGCGTAGGTAAAGGATTTTGAAAAGAAAGATTCAAATCAAGGAAGGGAAGAAATATCCATCACCTTGATCTTGCACTGGTTGAGACTGGTCAGGTTCGCCTTTGACGACGGATTGATGGAGAGCAAATGGGGTTGATTGCACCGTTGGGACGTTATTGTCGGTAGTACCCATAGCTTGAGTGAGAGCTGAAACCATAGAAGACATGTCTGTCTCTGACCAAGTGGAAGAATAAGAAGGGAAGTCATCAAGTTCCTTTTCCTTCTCCTCTGATGCTTCCGGTGGAAGTGGCCTCTTTCCATACCTGCGATCCACCTTTGAAAAAAGACAGTTGATGCTAAATCTTTTGGTTTTAGGACGGTGACACTAGGGCATGAAATGACTGTTGCTTTGCTAGATTTGCAGCTTCTGAATAAGCCCTACACATCAAGAATCAGATCAAAGGACTGTTAGTGTTGGGCTTGGGTGCACAGGCAGAGAGAGAGGGGGGAAGAACCGGAAGAAGTAAGGGTACTTTGACAGGTGGTATTTATGGGTCAGTGTTTATCTTCTTGTATCTGCTTGCGCGATATAAAAAAGTTGACTTTTATTTTATTACAAAAAAACGACTAGTATTTCCGTATTTCTCAAAATAAATAAATAAACGAGTGGTATTTTGGTGGAAATTAATTAATCCTGCAATCATTTAAACGTCCCCCGAGTATCCTAAAATAGTGGGATTGCTCCTCTTCTTTGAATAACTGCAGAAATGCCCCTAAAATGTGTTTTGCGATCTTATAACATTACAAATCGGTCTATTAGATTTCACCCATTTAATCTCAGCCATTGAATATGACATGCAAGTCTCTCTCCCTCCCTAAAAAACCACCAAAAAAGACCCAAAAGTACACGGAGTTAGAGGTTGATATTTATACGTACGTGCTGTAATAATGATATATTTATCCTAACATTACCAGGCTGGTTACTTAATGATTTTATGATTATATTTTTCATGTATTTTTGATTTTTTTTTTAGTTTA
>Ga0307511_10005546_pt1 | contig 12822 bp, 6 predicted proteins | sample 13_EM_MG_FD_200266 | JGI IMG/M metagenome (GOLD analysis project Ga0307511, IMG submission 200266) | Populus trichocarpa ectomycorrhiza microbial communities from riparian zone in the Pacific Northwest, United States - 13_EM | ecosystem: Host-associated > Plants > Roots > Unclassified | place...
TTATTTTTTTTATTTTTATCCTTCAGCATTGGGTTGTTAAATAATTGAGTTTCATGATTTTATTTAGTTTTCTTTCAAATATGGTTACCCTAACATCACGACTAGGTCAATGAGTTTACATCTTAACCTAGATGTGCTCGAATCAAGTTTTTTTTTTCTTTTTTTTTTCTTAATTTTCATTTTTTAACATTTTACTTGCTAGAAATTGAGATTCAATTTTTTTTTCTTTTTATTGATTTTATTTATTAGGAATTGCACTATAGACTTTTCCCTGTTCTTTTTTTCTATGAGATTATCACAATCTTATACTTATGGTCACCAAGTTAGCGAGATAACCCCGTTTAACCAAGCTCTTTTTTTTTTTTTTAATTATTTTTTTCTAGTTTTGCCTTTTAACATTTGGTAGTTTACTGATCTGGATGAGCTTAGGTTGAGTTCTTTTTACCTTTTTTTCTTTTTCAAATTTCTTATTAGTTTATTTATTGTTATTGTAGTTTTTCATTCATATAATTTAAATTACCACTTGAAAACAATGACTCGAGTTTTGAATTACCATTTTTTGTACATAAAAAAAATTATGTCAGACTATGAGTGCCAGAAATATAGTGATTTACTCATATAAATTTATATTTTTAAATTATATCTACTATTAATATTCTACCATGATTTAAACAAATAAGATCATTGGTATATGAGATTCTTTATAATAATTTATTAAGATATAATTATACAAGGAACTATGAATATTATTTTTAAGAGACAAAAAATCCAAGGTTGGGTTCCTTGACAAGTGAAAAACCTCCCTTCATCTAGTTGTAAGGTCCAAGATCAAGTTGACCTTCAACCTATAGATTTTATAAATGAGTAGTAAATTTTTTTAAATGAGCAGTAAGTAGTACAATTTTATAATTTCTCTACTTTCATTAAGGATGGACATGTATATAAACAAACATGTCCATCCTTAATGAAAGTAGAGAAATTATAAAATTATGCTATACACACACACAAATTAAGCTAACTTATGAAACTAATTATATATAAACATTAGGAAGCTAGTAATTAGGACATTAACTCTAAATCCATATACAAGTTATCATAAAATCGTAACACTCCCCCTTAAGTTGGTGTATAAATATAATATATGCCCACTTATTTAAGTGTGTATTTGATATTATGATACAAGATGCTTTTTAAAATATTTTTTCGCTAGAAAATGCATTTAAATGATTTTTTTAGAATTGTTTTTTATTTTTGACATCAATACATGAAAATCATCATAAAATATTATTAAAATATCAATTTGATACTTTTTTTTAAGCCAAAAGCACTTTTGAAAAGTACCTAAAAATAGAAGTATAAGCTCTCCCAAGAAAACCCTAAAAATCTTCTTCTACTCTCTTTACTCCTTCTTCTTATACTCTTTGATCCTTTTCCCATATTCCTTTTTTACTCCTCTTCCATCTTTGTACAAATCACATTTTAATTTATAATTCATACAGAATAAGTGTCTCTCCTTTATAATTAATTCATCAAAAGTTTTGCCACTTTCTTCATTCTATCTATTATTTCATCGTAGCTTTTACCTTGCTCGTTGAGTTCAGCAATGTAGAAGAAGTTCTCGTGATCTTTTGATAAATCCATATTTATTGCTAATCCTTTTCTCTTTAATTTGAGATATCCAAATCAATCACAAAACAACAAAAAAGAATTTCTTCTTTTTGTGTGAATCATAACATCTCAGTTACTGTTCATGGCTGAAAACACTAGTTAAGTTGATCCAAGTCTAATAGTTAATGCTTTTAGATTATAAAGCCTCGTGTCTTGAAATGTCTATAAAATTTCACCTCAATCAGACCATGAATAACTCTAATCAAAGTGTTTGATCCAAATTGAATGAATCTTCAAATCATTGTTTCAAGAAGTTATATATTTTTCAAATCTCTTTTTTTTTCTCTAGAAAATCACATTTAAATACAATATGTTTCTCTTAATATATCAAAGAAAGAATGATTCAATGTGTTTTTTTTCCTAGAGGATTTAAAAACTTTTAAAAGGGAAAAATATATAGGAGAAAAATCATGGTTCAAGGATTTAACCTAGTTCTAATATCATATTTTCAATAGGAATAAAATACTCTTTAGATTTTTTTATTGAGAGAATAAGGTGCTATATGTATACAATACTAATTAAGTTAACTTAAAAAACTAATTATATAGGAAACTCAGGAATCTAATAATCAAGAAATTTAATTTAAATACCTATACTAGAAATCAAGAAATCTCAACAAAATATTTTTACTATTGTGCATTTTAATGAATAAATTTTATACCATCAAAGAAGTAACTACCAATACTTAATACATATAAGAGAAATAGATACAATACATATAAATACAGGAGAAAAAGATACAAAAATAGAAAGAAAAAAAGGAAAGTTGAAAATTTTATATACAAATCCAAATGAAAAATATTAAAATCATTGTTGATGGGACTTCTTGTGAACATCTCTCATCTTTCAGCTTGTCTCTTTCTTAGAAGTTGAACCAAGGAGTAATTAACTATTACTAAATACTCCCACAGTATTATAAATCTCAATGAACAATTGTAGTATTGATGACACTGAGAATCAATTAAAATGCTGCCACGTGCATGTTATGCTTAGGGTCTTCTCCATTTGAAGTCACAGTCTTGTAACCTAAACAAATTTTCGGATGAACTCACTGCCATTAGTAGCACCAACACCAGCACTGCTGAAATGCTATCTTATGATAATACCTAGTACTAGTGAGCTAGTGATGTTTTTGTTTTTGCTCATACAAGTTTCCTCTATGCATCCTTCCTTTCTGGAGTTTTTATCATTACAGACACAAGAGGATAAGGAAGTCAGATATGCCCTCATTACCTGCTTCTCGAAGTTTAGCTAACAAATTACTAGGTTTCTTTTTTAGTGCATGCTTTCACCTGTTGACTTTCTAAACCTCTTGATGAAAAACTAGTAGAAAGATTAGGCCCAGTGGAGACCTACTCTATTGACATCTAGCATGATCTAGGCTGGTGCCTGTTACTAACCAAATTAATTTAGACAATTTTTGTGGAAATATAATTAGGGATGTACATAAAGAGAAGCAGATGAAAGTACTATAGGTGTTATAAACTTGATGATTACTACTATTGTTTCAATTAATTTTCTATCTAGTCAAGTAGATAACGTCATAGGTTATGTAAAGAAGTTTTCTCTTGTTGAACTTTCATTAAAAAAATATTAACCAACCAATTAGGTGGAAATAAGTTAATTAGTAATGGTTGTCTAATACTATCCCCACAAGTAAATGTATTCCCTAACTTGTTTAGTCAAATAAATACCATTTCTCATACCTTTGTTTCATATAATATTATAAAAAATCTATTTCTTTTTTCCTTTAAGAAACGAGTTTACCATACCTTGAAATATGTCATGTAGAGACATTAACTTATATATACTATATTAAATATTTGTTTTGCATAATAATAATTTACAAATAGAAAAATAATTTGTATGTAAAATGTTTTTTAGAACAGTTTTTATAGTGTTTGATAAGTAATCATGTGAAAAGTATGATGGTAGTTGTAATAATTATTGGTTAAACATTTTGAAGATGTATTTATGAACCAAATAAACAAAGTGAAGTTCAAAAAGAAGCTTGAAAATGCTGAATGACATGTTTAATGAAAACGATCATACCATTAGATTTAATTTTTGGACTGTGCTCAAAATTAATAAGAAGGTTCTATGGATTCAATTCTATAAGGGGTTTGCTCATTATAACCAGTCGAGAATTAAAAGCCCTCAAATTATGTTAAAAAGATGTTGCTTTTGTAGTTTTTATTATTTTCCTATTTAGTTTAATATTTTATTAATTTTTCCTTCTTAGTTATATATATATATATATATATATATATATATATATATATATGTCGACTTTTCCAACATAAAAATAAGTTGGCATGCTATTTTAAAAATTTTATGAATTATTACTTTTCAGAATATATTAGAGTTTTCTTTATAGTTTAGAATTATAATCTTATAGCTCAACAACCTTATTTTTGTCTTTTGCAATATACATTACATTAATAGGTATTGGAGAAGGTTGACTTTTTTGATGGACAGAGACAATATAAACATCATCCCACCTCACGATATAGAAGTGGAGACCATCTAGGATGTTGAGATGGCTCAAGAGGCAACATAGAGAATTTAAGAGGCAGCATAAAGAACCCTATTATAGAGACTAGATCAAATAGAAAGGTTAGTGACAAATATCGTATATTGCTTGAACCATCTAGCACTACTAGAAGGAGGCACAAATAGGAATCATGAATAGAAGAAGAATGTGTTTGAAAAAAATACCTTAAGGCAAGTCTAACCCTATACCTATTCTTCAAATCCCATATAGATAACCACAACCTGTCTGCATAGAGGATTTTTAAGAGAAAAAAATCAAAAGAGGTGTGTGTTTCATAGATTATGATAAATCACAACTATAACCACAACTTGAGAGACAACACTACCTGACCCAAAACGATGGATTTTTTAATGAGATTAAAAGTCTTTAGCTTTAATGGAGATCTTGACATAAATGAACTCCTTGACTATATTTCTAAGTGTGATAAACTTAGGAAATATGTGAATATCATAGAAGAAGAGATGGTGAAACTAATCATATATAAGTATAAGGGAGAAGCTTCATCTTGGTGGAATGTTAGACATATAAATATGTAGGAGAAGGTAGATAACCAGTTATGTCATGGAGAATTATGAGAAAGATGGTGCATAATAGGTTCTTTCCTCCTAATTAAAAACAATACTTGTTTCACGATATCAAGACTATTCATATGGCAATAAATCTATTATTTATTATACTGCTAAGTTTTAATAGCTAGTGAAACATAACTAACTATAAAGGACAAAGGGTTAATACGTGGTGAGATTTTATAGGGGAATAAAGCAAACAATCATATATAAGATTGGAGTGCATATGTTATTTACCCCTATAGAGTTAAGGAATATGGTCATAAGGGTTAGGATGCCACTGGAAAAAAAAAGGCTTGTAGTGATGACAGAATCAATCCTTTTAGGAGGTAAAGCAATAAAGCAAGTAAATTTAGTGTTGCTAACAAGGAAAAAATAGTTCAAACATCACAACAAATTCATGGTAGATAAGATGGCATTAAGCTTGACAAAACCCTATGGCAAACCAATTAAATACGGAGAGTAGAGCATAGTTCTATTGATTGTAAAAGTAAAAACTTAGTCATATTCATAAAAAACCAGCATGAACAAGAACATTCTAAAGGAAAATATGAGCCATGCAAGCTCGAAAGAGATGATAAAAAAGAATATTGATGAATAAAAATTAAATATTTTGGATATTTCTCCATTATTATTGAGGATTTTGACTTATAACAAACCTTATTATCCTTCACTATACACTGCATTAATTGTTATTAGAACATATATAGAGACTTAATTTGCAATCATCCTATTAATAGATGTGTTTCTTATTATGATAAAACACTATAAGAAAATTTAAAAAGCGATAAAAACACCGATGATTAATATTCCATTGTTGTTTCTCGATGAAAATTGCAATGAAAAATTTTTAGAAGTATTTTTTATGAAAATGGTGATGAAATAAAAAACTAAAAATTTTAAAAATTACATCGGCAATTTCATTAGCATTATTGACATGTCAAATTATCAAAACAAATTTCATTGATGATTTAACATGTCAAAAAACTACCTCTCTTTCCCCTATTTTTCTTATTCATTCATTTTAAATCACAACATATCTCTCTCATCCTCTCTCCTAAGAAAAATTTGACTGCCCCCCACCACCCTCACAAATTTAGCATTGACTCTCCCCATCTCAACTCATGTTTGTCTTTGGTTTTAACTTTTTAAGTTGAAAGTTTAGTTTTTATGCATTTCCTTTGTTTAGATAAATGGGTAAGTTCTTGATTGGGTTTCAGATGATTGCTTTTTCAGGGTTTAGGGATTTGTATTTTAGAGTTTCATGAAATAGGTTTATTTCATTTGGTGTGTGAATTATTCGTAGCATTTTTTCTTGTTTAGGGTTTTTACTTTCTTTGATTGGATTTAACACCTTAACTATTTGTCTTTATAATTGATGTAGTTGCTCAATTGTTTGTTTGAGTGTGCTATTTGAATGTTCTTGTTTATGGGAAATGAAAATTGAATGGTTTTTTTGTTGCAAAATTAAAACTTGGATATGAGATGAATATTCTCCATGGTGATTGTCTAACTTTTTTACCTTTCAATTTTGTTATGTTTATGTAGTTCTTTCAAATGCTTAAATGTAATGTGATTTTTTTCTTTTGTTGAACTTTGAGGTTTTTGGCTTCGTTCTATTTGTTGAACTTGAATGTGACCAATAGTGGCAATAGTATCTTGAAAATTAACATGAAGTGCTTTTTTTGAGAAATATAAACCTATTGCTGATGATATAGATGTTAAATCTTTATTATATGGCCATTTATTAGGATGCTTTATGTTTGATTGTTTGTTGAATACAACATAGAGCTTATTTTTATGGTTGATTTGTGGTAGTAAGATGGTTGTAGTTCATTATTTGGCTTTTATTTATGTTTGACTAGAATTTAACAATTATGATTAATAAGTCAATGCACGTACTAATAATATGACAAATATGTATAATGTGTATCTCTATGGTTTGTATGCTTATAATTTAGGTTAAAGAATATGTATATTGTTGTTTCCATGGTTTATTTATTGAAAGCCAATTCCTTAACTTCACGTAATCGATGGTCCAAAGATTGAATGGTTAAATATAAGGACCATAGCTTGTGAGGTAAAGCACAATATTGAGAAGTAAGGATTTTTCTGTCAGTACTTTGGTTTTGTTTGATGACTATAATTTGTGCTTAGTGGTTGCTAGCAACTTGTGATCAATTATAATGTCATCTTGAATTTCATTATATGGTGACCTCCATTACTTTTATTAATAGAAATCATTTCATTAGTTTATTATTTTTTTTTAGCTTCCATGTATTCAAGAAAAAACAAGTCCGGGTCTAACAAGAGCACTATTGCTTCATCAAGTAATAGTGTCAATGATCGTGCCTTGAATCTAGATGATGATTATGAAGAGACACTTAATATAGAAGTTACCAACCAAGGCTTAACCACTGAGGACAACAAAGCAGACATCCATTCTTAGATAAAGCCCATTTCAGGAAAAATTATAGCAGAATAGAAGAGTGACCTATCTATATAATTAATGTTTTGTCTCATGATGTTATTTATTTGTATTGAGTTATTTTAAGTTTTATAATTACATGAAAATAACTTGCTTAAATATTTTTTCAGGTTTACCAATATTGAAATTGCTCGTTCCATCACCTTTATGATGAAGTGGTCATTTAAAGAACCATTATTTCAATGGAGTCAGCTTCATAACCATCCTAAATTAATATATATGTTATATTATTATTGAAAGATTTTAAGGTTAGATAAATAATCTCTAATTTTAGTTACTAGTTTTAAAAGTTTTTAAAACTAATTAATGTATGAAATCAATTAAGAAAAACATTTAATGGTATGAGAGCAACAAGGCGCTTGTCAAGAAAGTATGAGAAAACCATAGTACAACTAGGTGAGTTTAAATCAATTAATTTTATATTATTCTAAACTTGTATTCTTTTATTTTCTTACATAATTTTTGTACCAGATTGCGTGATTTTTTGTATGATGCCCACAAACAAGCAATTAGAAAGTGAATGACATAGAGAAGTGAAAAAGCTATAAATCGAGGCATGCTACAGAGAGTGATTGGACATTGTAACAACGATTTATGTTTCATAAAGTTTTACAAAGCACTCATGATTTAGTACACAAAATAAAAAAAAAACTTATGGTTTGATAAGTGAGCACACCAGAGAAGTGATTCGTTTATCAACCATGCAAATAACCTACTAAAAGCTCATTGTTATATATTTTATTATTTTTCTTGAGGTTTTAATTACATGTTTATTTGTGAGACTTTTAACAAAACATTTAATTTGTAGAAAAAACAACTTTGGTATGAAATTCTACTTATCTCATTGTTATGAAATATTTATATTATATTGTGAAACTTGTATAATTCAACTTTTTAGATGCGTTTTTGTTGTGGTTGGAGTTTATTATAAGCAAGCAATTATTGGCTTAGGGATCATACCAGTTTTTTTTGCAATCTTTGATGGAATCACCGAAAGAAAGGGAATTCCTTCGGGGTTTTCATTGGGATTTTCATCAAAAATTTCACGCTCTTCTAGAACTTTTTGTAAGACGTACAAAATATGTAGCAATGTACCAACAAAATCACTAATGGGATATTCTATTGGTAAAATAAACAGTGATGGGATTGTTGATGGAATAAAAAACCTAATGAGATACTTTTCAACGATGCTTTTCTGTCAACAATTTTGTCGACATTTCTCAATACCGATAAAATCTTCAATATATGTTGATGGAATATTCCATCATCATTTTTCATTTTTTTAGTAGTGAAATTCCTTTTTTGTTTGTAATTTCTCAAAGAAAACTTTTAAGCGTAATTTAAATTAAAGCAAATTTCTAATCATCTAAAGGTAGGATTTGTAAAACACAAACTTAATTATGAAGATGTAATTGAAAAGTACTATTAGCCTAATTTGAAATGATATATTGGTAAGTTTGTGCATTAATGCTATATTTTTCAAACCGCCAAAGGGTAAGAACAATATACAAGTTTATGTATGCCTATGCCTGTTCTTGAAAATATATGGGAAGACCTGTGTATGGATTTTGCATTTAGATTACCCTATACATAAAAGGAAATGATTACAAGAAGACGAATAATGCTTCTGCAATTGTTAAACTTCTATTTCAAAAGGTAGTTTGTTTGCATAGGGCGTCAAAGACTATTACATGTAATCAATAAAACAAGTTTCTTCGTTACTTTTGGTAAACATTATGGAGGATGATGATTGAAAATTACAATTTAGTAGCATAATACATCTATAAATAGATGGGAAAATGGTGTCGCTAAATAAAAAACCTAGGAATTTGATTTTAAATAATTTATGGTGACCAACCAAAGTAGTGGAATTGGGCACTTGTATAAGAAAAAATCACTATAAAAGTCTGAACACAGTGCCACAAATAAATCAAAATTAGAGATAATATGCTTGATCTTATACTTGTTTAGAAAGATGCATAGGTTGCCAAAGACTATTACTTTCAAGAAGATGGCTACAAATGTGAAAGCTATACTAGCTTATATGAGATAAAAGTTGTAACAAACCAATACCAAATATAAAGAGGCTATTGACAAACAATGTTATCCTAAAATGTACATGGAAGAAGATAGGGTGATGATATTTCTATGCAAGGAGAGATTTTCAATTGAGATGTGTAGCAAGTTGTAATAAAAGAAGTATAATCCTTACAACATAATAAAGAAGTTCAATGACAATACTTATATGATTGATCTTATATGTAATATGGTATTTATATGACCTTTAATGTATTTGATATTTATCCTTATTATGATGATAGGATGCTATATCTAGATTTGGATGTTGACTTGAGGGTGAGTCTTTTGCAAGTAGAGAGGACAAATGTGGAATGTCTTATGGATGTATTTATGGATCAAATAGATAATATGATGTCCAAGAAAAAGCCTAGATGTACCAAATGACCTATTTGACGCCAACAACCATAACTTTAGACTTGATAGTTGTACCATGCTCAAATTTATCTAGGGTTATACATGCTTAATTCTATAGGGGTTCATCTTGTTGTAACTAGATATGTTCGGAGAAGCCCTCAAATTAGGTTTAGAAAATTTTACTTTTATATTTTTAATTATTTTTCTATTTATTTCAAATTTTATTCATCTTTCATATTTCATTTTATTTTGTCTTTTCCCCCCCATATAGACTAAGTCAGTCTTTTCACTTAAAAACAATTGCTGTGTAGTTTTTAAGTTATTATATTAATTATTGACTTTTCATAATATATTAGATTTTCTCCATAGTTTTGGAGTTGTAATCTTATAGTTTAAGAGCCCTAATTCTTTCTTTTGTACTATATGTTTTGTCAGTGATGATATGTTATGGTGAAAAGGGGTGCTACTTATAGTGGCGACAATGATAAAGAAAAGAAGGTGATAGTGGTTAAATTAGTTGCAATGATAGAAGTGGAGGTGATGGTGATGACAACAATAACAAAGAGGAGGTGATGGTGGAATAATAGGGTGGTGTGCTAGTAATGGTTATAGTGAGATAGTAGTGGTGATGTTGTGCAAGGTGATGGTGGTCATTGTAGAGTCGTGATGGTTAATGCAACCATATTATTTAATAGTTTTACCCATATTTACCTAGTGTTTTTTCTATGTTTTATACATAAAATGTCTTGATATTCTTTGTTTTATGTTTTGAAGGCACTTTTGGATGAAAGATTCAAAAAGAAGTAAATTAGAGATAATTGGTAGATTTGACCTCCAATCGATGTTTTGTGCAGAGCTTGAGCTCTAGAGGTCAAAATGAAGTGATTCCAGTGGGATTAAAAAGCTAACATCCATACCTTTCTATAAATATAAGGCAAGAAAAATAAAAAGAGAAAGAGAATGGAAATAGAAGCCTTCAAAGTCAAATCTCGCATTCTGCCAATGTTGAACTTCGGCCATTTCAACTTGAATATCTTGAGCTACAAAGTTCATTTGATACAAACTCAATGCTTTTGGATTCCTGACTCGCATACCTATCTGCCTACCAAATCTCAAAAGAAAAGGATCTCATATGAGAGAGATATGATTTTTCTAAAATGACACATGAATTCTGTCAGCAAACAAATTTTGTGAAGAAACAAGTCTAAAGTACTTCTCAAAGCATCCAAATCATCATCTAAGTCTTTATTTCAACAATTTAGCTCCTCTAAGTCAAAATTCAAAGCTTGAAGATTTTATGCAAGGCCATATCTCATTTTTTTAGAAAAATAGTTATTGAGAGACTTAAATGTAAATTGTCTAATTAGTTAATGACTATTTTGTAGAAAAGAGATTAGGGTTTCATAGGATATAAAAAGAAAGAGAGAAAGGAAAAGAGATGATGGCCAACCAAGAGAGAAAAAAGCATACCTTCCTCCAACAGAACCTGAAATCATGCTTTCTTCTTTCTTTTTGGATTAATTATTCAGTAGACATGCAAGGCTAAACTTTTTTTCTTGGTTGCAAGGACATAGAAACCTTCGGATTTCAAGAACTGTGAGATTTATTTTACCTTTTCTTTTCAGTTTATATGATGAATGAATATATTTGTTCTCCTATGCTTATTTCCTATGATTGTTTATTTTAATTGCTAGAGCTAGCGGACTCTAAGTTATTATTATGAATAATCTATTACTAAGTTTGCTATCAAAATCGGAGTTGTCGTATATAAACTTATGAAGCAACTAAGATTAATAATTATGGCAGATCCAGATTAATAATCTTAGAGAGAACATTCAATTGATCAAATCAAACATGGACTTCGAACAATTATGTTGCCTAGATTAATCAACTCATCTAGTTCTTAAGGCTGCCATTGAATTAAATTACTAGTGCGGACACTATGGTTGTTTGATGGTTATGATTAGTTATACAACGGATCTGTTAACTAATCAACATAAGAAAAGATAAATATTGAGAGTATAAATTGATGTTTCATTTCCATGATCAGTTTTGATTTTTGTAGGTGGACATTTACTTGCGACCAAAGTTTGTTTTTCTTGATAAATTTTGGTTTTCTTTGCTTTAGCTTAGATAACCTCCAAACCCCCTCAAATTGCATATTATCTAACATAAAAATCTGGCTTGAACCTTTATTGTGAGATCGGCCCCTTGTTTGCTATATACTATCTTGTGTGCTGTGTTTTAAGTTAGGGTAATTAATTTGTGCGACCGTGACATCGCAACAATGGTTGATGTTATAAGTTGATTACTACTATAAAATATATGATGAAATTTATGAGCTAAGAATTTATTTCAACAGACAAACTCAAATAAATAAACCAAGTTTAAAGGTTGACATTAAAATATTTTGCAATGAATGATTTTTGGTAGCTCTTTTATAATGCTAGAGTAATTATAGGAATTGCGATTTCAAAATAAAATGCAGTATGGTCTTTCTCATATAAAAAAAAGCATAGTTTCTCATAAATGAATCGTTTAGCTATCATTAATGCCTCTCACTTACAACAATGTCTCTCCTTTTTTTCCTTTATAGTTTAAGATTATATTAGTTTTTTTATATACTTTATAGATCTAGATCTTGAATTTATATTTATGTGGTGGTTTGTTGTCTCTACTCATTTGAAATTTCCCCCATTTCAATGAAAGATTGGTATTTATGTTTTACTGGATAAAGGAGATTAATATTTCCAAGTCATTTTTTATACTCTATGTATCAACAAGACATAGTTGTGTAATCTATTTCTTTGATGATTTCTATTGGTAAATTCATATATAAACATCCTAGATTAGGGAAGTTTGGAGAGTTTTTTTTTTTGTCCATATAATTGAAAGCACCAAATATTACCAAAAGACCATCTACTGGTGTTCTCAAGTACTTTTCAAGTGACAAGTTATAGTTTTTATTATTTTCATTTATCAAAATGTAATGAGAAAAAAAGTTATTCACTTGTACTTTTTTTTATTTTTTCAATAAAATTGTTATTTCTATTTTCAAAATAAAAAATAAAAAATGTAATCTTGTTATGAAAAGTGGTGATTATAACATTATA
>Ga0307511_10005548_pt1 | contig 12819 bp, 17 predicted proteins | sample 13_EM_MG_FD_200266 | JGI IMG/M metagenome (GOLD analysis project Ga0307511, IMG submission 200266) | Populus trichocarpa ectomycorrhiza microbial communities from riparian zone in the Pacific Northwest, United States - 13_EM | ecosystem: Host-associated > Plants > Roots > Unclassified | place...
ATGGCACCCGAAAATCGTACACCCGAGGATACCGAGAAGCTGATGAAACTCGAACAGCTCCTTGAATCCACCGGCATTTCGAAGACCCCAAAGGCGAAGTTCGAATTGCTCTGCTCTGCTGAATACATAGGTTATCCAGTCGAGCCTCCGGAGATGGCCGAGCGAGAACCGCCACTGGATTGGAAACGGAACACGGGTTACGAGATCGTAGCCTTCATACGAGAATTCAGGAAGTGCCCGCCTTACGAATGGAAGGGCGCGAAACGATCCCAGGAGGAGAGGTTCAGGTGATGGAAAGCAGCCTCCAGTGAGGAAACGAGAGGATAAGAATGAAGTGGAACTCGTGTCCAAGGGAGTGGGCCGATCAAGGTGCGTACTCGTCGGGTCTCGTGTCGGGATCTCATTTGACTGATACCAATATGATGACAGCACGGCACCGCGGAAGAAGAAGAAGGCCCAGAGGATATCCGGAACACGCACGGAGCCGACGGTTACAGCCCCGAGCACGGGGACGGTACAGGGTGAGTCCGTTGCCGTTTGAGCCATGAGGGTGTTCTCATGCGCGCCTCCAGCAGCGTCTTAGAGCCGGCCATACAAGACATTGCCGACTTGTGGAGCGAGCGAGTAGGAGATGTTTGGGCGGAGTATAAATTCGATGACAAGCGCTTGAGGCTCGGTTTCTCCGCGTTGTCAACTGGGTCATTGTAGATTCGCCAATGGATACAAGCTGGTCAGATGAGAGTTCTGCAAAACTCCCCCACATGCCCGACATTATCCTTTCGCAATGCATCCCTCTGCGCCCCCGTGGACTTGTTTGGAGAGGCACCGTAGTTTTTTGACAGGTCGTCCTTCAGTTCACGGAGGGGGGATGTTAGCTCCATATGTCTAAACAAAGAACCCTACACTCGTTTGTTCAACGACGAGGCATCGCGTTGCGAGCGGCTGCAGCGGTGAGGAGGGTTTAGCGCTGAAACCGGAGCGTGTCACATGTTCCCACAACTTGCTCGACGACCACAGCTTTGAACGTTCGGTCGGACTCGTTGACCGGCCCTTCACGACCTGGGTCTGAAGCTGGATAAAGGCATGCATTATCGTGTTTGTCACCCTCAAGCATGTGTGTGGCTGACCACGATCGGCAGATTTGAATCGTGATTTGGTTGTAGACGATCAGACATGTCGACTAGCGTTGACACCAACAGGTTATCCCCTCGGCCCTTACTATGCCCGCTTTGACACGCGGCGCCGTCTTCCCAAAACTTTCAACCGCCAAAACAACTCCCCACCCATCCTCGGGACCGAGAGCGTTTAGCGGCCGTTTACAAACACTGGCTGCGTGAGCCTTGTAAGAAGGGTGACGCGTGCGAGTTCCTGCACGAGTACAACCTTCGGCGTATGCCAGGATGTTGGTGGTTCGCGATGTATGGGTACTGTTCAGCCGGAGGCAAATGTCTATACGCTCATTCGAAAGAGTGGAAAGTTGAATGTCCGGACTATAACCGAGGGTTCTGCAAGTTGGGTAAGGTTCATCTCTCCACCGGGTTTAGGCTCGCATGTCATTCCTGTCGACTCAGCCCGTGTCCTGACAGGTCCAACTTGTCCAAGAAAACGCGTTCGAAGAGTGGCCTGTCAATTGTTCCTGACAGGCTTTTGCCAAATAGGCCCAGATTGCCCGCGAGTACAGTGAGTGGTCTCGTTCATCTGCGCCCGTTGCCCTACACCCTCTCACGGCACGGATAATCCCAAGCCGAACATCCCTCCACCAAATGCGTATAATCCCCTTCCACCGTCTTCGCCGAGAGACTTGGGGCCTCCTCCGCCCAGTTATGGGAGATACGCGGACTTCGATCGCGGCGAGCGAGGTGCTTCAACCCGAACCTCGCTGATGGGTATTCTGTAGGATATCTCCGCACAGTCAGAGTTCGGGGGTATCGTCTCTGTGAGACTCGTCCACAGCTGCCCAGCTCCAAAGTAGGATTCTTGCACCTAGCCATCCTTCTTGAACTAAACCATGCGGGGCTTCAGACCAGTGAATCCGCGGACCACAACGACCCGAACGGTCCCACGATCCTTGACCCCGGTCGTGTCGCAGTGCGTCAACCTTCAGCAGACGACCATTGATATTATTTCTAGGGGATTGATAAAGCTCACTGAGGTTCACCGGAAAAGAAATAACGATTGGAAAGTATCTTCGGCTCCCTTTGGCTACACGCACTCGCATGTTTCGTCACTGTCCCTGTCATTGGTGCAAATAGTTACCCTGCTTATTCCGGCCACATCGAAGTCGCGAGCGCGTCGGAGGTACTGAGAGCCGCGCACCTTGGAGTTCTCAGCTCCGTTCACGAAGTGCAGCCACTGAATGACTCACTGAATCGCTCAGGGGCCACTTACGCCGACCAACTCCCATTCATTGGACTTCCTGACTGAAATATCCAGCACAGCACGGCTAACGGGGATCACACCTATCTTACACCCAGGTACCCCGAAGTTCGTAGTTGACCCCGTGACTGCGAGCTCAAAAGTGTAGGCTCGGACCCAGAAATGATAGGCAACCTTGTATTCGACGAACTTATCCAACGAACTCCAGTTAGGACGGTGAGTGTTTCCCGGCCACCGCGGCGCCCGGTTTACTGACACACCTAACCTACGACACGCAGTATGTAAGCGCGATGATTCAGGAAAGCTTTAGCAACAGGACTGCGGATCCTGACGGAAGCTACCGTCTATTCCTCGAGTTGTTAAAGATCTCCAGAAAACAGCAGACCCGGAAATGTATCTGGGCTCAGTTGCTGTGAAGACTTCAGTACTTCTCTCCAACGGGACTGCGTCACTGTTGTAAGTAGCTGTTTCGTCGGTGTCGGAAGCATCTGACGTGGTGTAAATTACGCCGATCGGCCGAACCTAATTGATTTTTCTTATCTGATAAGATGGAAGCGCTACGATTTCCTCCGTTTGGAAATACCTACCACCGCTGGGGGGTTATAAAGGTTCTTTTGATAATGCTCTCCCTTCCCCACCCCTAGAACCCCACTTACTACCCGTGTATGGAGCGTGCCAAGTCGTTCCTGCTCTCCATCCTCTCCTCCTTACTCCTGGTCAGCCCAAAAATGATGGGAAAGGCCAGAAACAGAAGACAGAAGGTCGTCATCGTAGGCGGAGGTGTCACAGGATCCCTTTTGGCTCGCGAACTATCATCCAAACTCAATCAAAAAGATCACGACCTGGTCCTGATCGAGGCCAAACCCTACGCAATCTGGCTGATCGCCGGAGCGAGGTTGGTCACGGAGGAAGGCTGTCATCCCGGGTTGGAGGAACGGGCTTTCGTGCCGTACGACAACCTATTTCGTAAAGGCAGCGGATCCGTGAAGCGAGGAAAAGTCGTGTCCGTTCACTCTTACTCCCGTTCTTCCCGCCGCTGTACGAATACCCGAGGTGATGATCCTGATGGTAGTAGGATGGATACCAGTGGCGGTGATCCTCCTGCCGAGTCGGAAAAGCGGACCGAGGAGGGTGAATATGGTGGGTATGTCATGCTCGAGGATGGGGAGACGGTGCCGTATGATGCTCTGATCCTCGCCACGGGATCGAAGCATAGCGGACCCATAGATTTTCCTGACGACCCTGCGCAATGTTTGGCGCACCTCGAACGTTGGAGAGCCGCCTTCAAGAAAGCCACCAATATCATATTAGTAGGCGGCGGCGGCGTTGCTATCGGTCCGTGTTTCATGGCACATCTCCTATCGGTTTTCTATTGACCCTCATTCCAGAGTTGGCCGGGGAACTCAAGGATTTCTACCCTGTTAGTCTAGTAGACCCACCTTCCATTTTACCACGCGTGGGAAACTGATCACTACGTGCAGGACAAGAAGGTCGCGATCGTCCACGGAAGAGATCTACTACTGAACGACCAATTCCCCGATAAGTTCAGGAAACTTGTTAACCAGAAGCTCGAAGCGAGGGGGATCGAGCTAGTCCTTGGTGATTATGTCGCCACATTCCCGGAAAGCGGGGGAGGAGAGATCGTGTTCCGTTCTGGGAACAAACTCCAAGCTGATTTGGTTGTAAGGACCCCATCCTTTGTCGTTTCAACCTTCGTATGGATTACTGACCGGTTATTGAAACTGTATCTAAGGTTCCAACTTACGGACCAAAGCCAAACACCGCTTGGATATCCAACGCCCTCGGCCCGGACTCACTCTCGCTTGGGGGCTTCGTAAAAGTGCAACCCACACTGCAATTAGAATCCCATTCATCGATCTGGGCAGTCGGTGATATCCTTGATTTCCCAGAAGGAAAGAGGGCGATGAAAGCAAAGGGGCAGCTCAACGTGCTCATCCCGAACCTGCTATCGTTCTTGCGAGATAGGAAGGCGAAGTTTACAAAGAAGTATACCCCGAGTCACGAGAACATCGTTCTGACCTGCGGATCCGTACGTCTCTTCTCTCTCGTCTTTTCGTGTTTCTACGGTAGATTGGCGATGACGTTCCTTGGACCTATAGGAAGGAGGAATCGGATACCTCGGCCAGTTATGGGGTCTGACCATAACCTCAGACTGGATCATCAAACATTGGTTAGCCAAACACCTGATGGTCGAACGCTTCAGGCGGATGTTGGGTTCCCCTTAAATTCCAATGTCCCCCGAAAACGCGGACCGTAGGTATTCCCTCAAAACTTATATCCATATGTACGGATTTCCGGTCAAAATGTCCAATACCCAGTGTCCAGTATGTACATTATACGCGTATAATACAAACCCCTGATATCCCCCCTTAACTACGTATACGGTTTCAGATCAGGGGGGTGGACGAGTCGTTCGCCCTCAACCCCTTCAACGCTATCTCGGTTTGTTCCTGGGTCGAAGGTCCGAGGGGCACAACCACGACATCTGGTTCACCTTCTGGTGGTTCCGAGGCGTCAAACTGGCTGTCAAGCAACTCAGCTTTGAAGAAATGGTTCTGCCTCTTCGATAGCCGATCTCTCAACGTCTCCTTATCCCCCTTGATCCACACGAAACACGTCTGCGGTGGTGGTGGTGATGTCTCTTTGTCCACTTCCTGGAGTTGGTACACGGTTTCTCCTGCAGGACCTGCCCCCTCGTGCGCTTGTTCGACTTTGAGGTTCCCTCTGAGGATCTGTCGGTAGAAACCCTTCAGCGACGAACAGACCAACACAACCCCTACGTCCTCTAACTCTCCCACATCTATCATCTCTCCGCTTTGATCGCTCCCCCTCCGACGTAGCACTTCTTCCTCGACCTTGCGAATGCCAACTTCACGGAGGTGGCTGAGCCAAGGAAGCCGATCCTGATCATCGAGCGCTTCTCCTCTGCTCATCTTCTCGATGTTGCTTCTTGGGTGGTGGTCGTCCCCGTCGATGAACGGGAACCCGAGGCGATCGGCTATGTTCTTCGCGAGCGTAGATTTGCCTGACCCGGACACACCCTAAGGAAGAAGTTAGATCTAGGCCTGTGGGCGCGATGAGGAGCTGGTGATACCATAACGATTATGAGTTTCCCTGTCATCGTCTCTCCTTCTCACGTCCTCGGTCGGAGTCAAGGCTTATAACGATAAGCTACTCCGCGGCAAGTAGGCAACCCGACAAATGGCCTCCAAATGAAACTTCAAATCATAAGCCCACAATAGAGACAACACAACTGAACGCTACCCACTTCCGAGTTCAACGTTCGCCCGCCAATGAGCCAAGAGCCAAGCAATAGCTGCCGCAGTCCGAAACTGGCGGTCACAGATTCCAGAACGACCGACACGCGCTGATCGGAACCCCCACCGCCTATAACTATTGGGGTGGCGGAGATATTCTGCTTGAGAGTCTGAGCCAGTGTGTGAGTCAAGTCGATCACCGCATCATCGCTTAAACGCATCACAGGGCGGCGACTTCCTGACAGCCGAGTCCCCTCGACCAGTAAGCTGGCCCTAACCAAGCAGAATAACCCCTGAACCCCATTCATTCGGGGCTCGCTTGGCTGATCCATTTGCAGCCATCACCCCTCACCGCCGGTTTCCTTGACGCCCGGCTGTTCGCCCTGGTAAAGGTGCTGAACGGGAGATATTATCGGGCGACAGGAAGCACACGTGCTCACCCCTACCCCGAAGCGTCTGGGCGGAGATCCCCTTTAGATTCAAACCGACGCGAGGTTGATGAGTGTTTGTGCGCGTAGCATGTATGGTACATTAAGCAACAAGCAGCCCAAGTCAGTGACTCCAGATAAGATGAATCGCGTTTGCCTCCAAGGTAAAATAATAGAAAAATGGAAGACGGCTTCGACCAGCTCACCATCAACGAGAAAACCACGACAATCAGAGACGCGGGGAACTTTGGGTGTGTACAATGCGCAAGAACGAGAAAGGAAGGGTTGAAGAAGGCCGAATAAAATGGGCTCACAGGGTGGGCGAAGGGTCGGTGAGTGAAGGAGAGTATGCATGCATATGAGAAGATGGAAGGTCGGGTCTAGGTATAGTTCAAGCGCAAGACACAAAGTACAGGAGCGAGCCATTTGGGATTGAACGAGTGGATGGGAGGAACAAACGAATGGACAAACCGAACGAGGGTTCCCCACAAGCTACAAACGCGTGGGGGGAACCCGCCAACAATGGCACCATCTCATCAGAGCTCGGCGAAGGGGTTGATACACGGTTGGGGGGAAAAAACAAACACGAGGCGTAGAAAGGCCAAGGTGCGCGTGGAAGATGGAGGGGTCGAGAGGAATATGGTGGGTACTTCTAAGATACTTTCAACTTGTGGAACGAATACACGGACGAGGAGGTCCGGACGACCGAGGCAGAAACAGCACAGATCCCGTGGAGTAAAGTAAAAGCAAGGACAAAGGGGGAGGGGGGGAACGAGGGAGGGGATGATAGCGAAAGGCGTCCGGTTCCGAACTGGAAGAGCGGGGGGGGGGGGGGGGGGGTGAATAGGAAACCGGGAAAGTGTGCAAGGTGAGATTAAGTGGCACCAGCCTAACCAAGGAAACAGACGAAAAAGAAAAGAGATGACGACCAAAAGCGCAGGAAATTGAAGTGAAGTGTCATGATATTTGTTCTGGAGGCAGTCTCGAATTTACTGAGAAAGACTGATAACCTTCCCCACCAAGCGCTGGGGGACGAGGTATCGAGAAATCGATAGCATCGTAGGCGGGGGGCGGCAGATCGTACACCGACGCTCGCATCAGTGGTGGGTTGTCGGTATCGCTGAACCTTCGATGGAATTCCTGAGATTGACCGCTACCCACCGCCCCAGCACTGTCACCACCTCCACGGATGGATGAACCAGGTTGACCCGTATCCCCAGGAGCATCGCTCGTGGACGAGAGCACGCCATCTGATGATGCCGCAGAGGGTGGTATCGACCTGGTCAGATCATCGATCAGTTTTGGTGGCAGTGGCATTGGTAACTGTGGAGGCTGTCTTTGAGGGGGTAGCTGCCTCCGGTTAATCGCCATCAACGGTCGCGAGAGTTCACTCGTTTGTCGCTGGTGCTGTTGGTGGGCCGGGACTGGTGGGATGCTGATAGAAGAATCCGGGGAATCTGAGGGTAACGTAAGGTCGGGAGTCGAACATGCGCGGGAGAGACCCCAAAGGTGTTCCGTGCGGGAGGGAGTTATGGGAGTCACTGGTCCTGGCGGTTGAGGGAGTCTCCTCCGGAAAGTGGGAGTTCGTCCAACTGTCTGCGGGGGCGGGAGCGTGGAGGAGCGTGGAGGGGTGGGAGGTACGGGGGCTACGGAAGATTGGTGTTCTGGCGGAACTTCGGGAACAGGCGGTACGTCAGGATCCGGAGCTGCAATATAGAAGCAGGAGTAAGGGTGGTACTGCGATATCGTCGAAGTTGGCGTCGAAGGCATCTCCGAAGTGATACTTCGTGCATCATCTGTCAGGTGGGAATTGGTATGGGAGATGGAGATGTTCTCGGTTGAGTTCGCCGGACTACGCGACTCTGTGGAAGCGGAAGACCCCCTTCCGTTCCTTTTCTTTCTCAAGGATGGGGGGAGGAAGGCTTCCATGGCGGACCTGGCCTCACCAACGTCCTTGCCGGGTCGATGGAGGTATTCTTCAATGTCGGTCACCAGAATCAAGGAAGTCGCGACGAGATAATCCAGCAGCACGTGTGGGACTCCACCATAGTTGGGTTGGTTGCGGTCCGCGCCGTCATCCCGTGTGAGCGACGAATACACTCGTAGACGCGGGGGCGCCGATAGATACGCAGCTTGGAGGATCGCCAGGGGCCCTTTGATGGATGAACAGGTACACTGGATGGGTCGGAGAAAGATGGCAAGCTGAGTAAGGGCAATGGGCGGCGAAGGCAAGGAACGGGTCACGAACTGTGTACGACCCTCCAACTCGTTTCCATTTCAAACTATGGGGATGGTGTGGGACGCGAAACTTGCGAGAACTGTAAAGAAATAGATTGTTCTTCGTGACATTCTGCAGGACGGGAGGGAGGAATGGAAGCGATCCGAGGGGAAGGGGTGATACGTACGCGAACAAAGAGCCAAACTTTAGGAATTCCTCTGCTGGCCTCCACCTCCCGCCGTGCATCTGAACCGAAACGCCAGAGAGGGCGACAGCGCTTGCTGAAATCATCTTGGACCGGGATGGCCATTGGACCTTTGCGACGCTGGTGATGTTCTCGGTCTCGCAGCGGTAGATTCCGGTGCGATCCCGGTGAGTTTCGACTATGTACAAGGGGCCGTCTGAGAACTCGTCTTTGACGACGGCGTCGAGGAAGGAAGGGGCGGAGAGAGTTAGGGTCAGTAGAGGCGATTCGTTAGGTTCGTCCGTGGGGAGATCCAGCTTGCGGAGAGTTGGGAAGACGGCGGAGGTTGAGGGTTGGGAGCCGGAGGATGTTGAAGGGCGGGAACCCACGAAACCTCGAAGGGCCTTCATTGGGGTGGGGGGGAGGATGGATAAGGCGGAGGATGTGGATGAGGTAGGGGCGGGTAACGAGGCGGCGGTCACGCAAGCCGCCTTCCTAATATTATCCGTGCGTGACTCTCGAATTTGTCCGGACTGAATCAAAACAAACTCCGGCCGGTTCGTGCGGGCGCTCGACTGACTTTTTGTCCGATAGTCCGCTAACCGTCCTCCTCCTCTCAGAGAGAAAGAGTGTAGGAAACCCAGGAGAACACACTGCTCACGCTTTGCAAGGGAGATAATATATAATTGGGGTCTGTCACACGTTTTGATCCAAATCCGGGTGAGAAGAACTAAGCATTACCGAGCCAACATCACCGACCGTTGCCCTTCGCGGTCCTCTTACCCAACCGGGTTATCTTTGGTTCGCTGAGGTCCCTGGTGGCGGAAGGTTTGCGCCAGGTTCGAGCAGCGGGATTGGCTATGCGGAGCCAAAGAACCCGCCTACAATTCGTCCGGATGCAATCGGGCCCGAGCTGCCCTCCGACCTCACTTTGAACCCATATGCGTCGCCAAAAGAAATCCATGGTGTATTCCGTCACAAAGAGCAAAGGGCAAACCCCAAAACTACAAATCGTATCGAGCGCACTCTAATCCTACTGCACAATTGCAATTCATCAAACCCTGTTGGGGAGAAATGCGAAACGACAACAGAAAAAGGTGCTGCATCAAAAACGGCGGTAGATCCGAAGCGTACCAGTTCGTTCCATGATCTGAGATCCACGGGAGATCTTCCAACGTTTGATGATTTGAAATCACCATAACCCACGACGTAACCAAAAGGATAAAAGAGAATAGACAAACAGAATTAGATCGGAGGAGAATGGAGGTGAACGAGAGAAACGAATTGGTATATCAAAATACGGACGCGGTCAAATCCCACCCACCCAACGGGAGATCCATGCTGGGCGAGAATTCGATTCGTTCCTGTTCATGTTGGACATCGGGGATCATGTCCAATAGTCTCTGCAAGTCTTCTCCGTCCAATCCGCCACCGTGCATCACCGTCGTCGAGAAGGGGGACGCTGATGGGATGTCGGTGACTTGGTCGGCCGGGGAGAAGACTTCGAAAGGGAGAGACGAAGTTGGTGACGAAGGCGAGGGGGGAATAATGATCTCCCGCAGGAGCTCCTCCATAGCGCTGTCGCTGATCGATTTTGTGATCGAATCGTCGGCGGTAGTCGTCGTCGCTGAGGATGAAGGAGTGATGTTGAATTCGGTGATATGATGGTTCGTTGCGAGTCCACCCGCTGCAGGGACGTCGGGGTGAGTTGGGCACCTGATTCGACGGTCGCCACCCGTGCTAGGTGGCGAGTGGACTCGAACTCGTCAAAAATATTCGAACTCGAGAGTGATGAGGTTGAAGTAGCTGGTGAGAGGGGGTAGGCGGCCGGAGATGAGGGTACGAGTGTGGGAAGAGAGCCGGCGGATGAGGTGGGATGGGGAAGAGGAGAGTCGGTAGAGGCTGGCGGTGGGACTTGAATGTTGAGCGGGAGACCCAAGGTCTGCAACGCTTTGATGACAGCCGACCACCCGTTCTCTAGACTCTTGATCCTCTCCTTGAGTTCTCTGTTCTCGCGGGCCTGTGCCGACTCCCTCTCGAGACTGACGGATTTGTCATTGTCGGTCGGTGTGAATTGAGAGAGGCCCATGCCTGCTCGTAGTCGTTGATTCTCTTCCTCTAGTTGTGCCACACGCTGCTCCAGGTAACCGAACTGAGCCTTGCGTTTGTCGCGAGAGTTCTGAGCGGCGATTCTATTGCGGTGGGCCCTGGCTTCTCGACGCTGTTCAGCGTTAAGATCGGACCTGGCTCGCTTACGTGGGGGTTCCATAACGGAAGAATCGTCTCGGGTAGATGTCGGGCGCACAGCGGCAGACGGTGATGGTGAATCGGCAGGGGAAGGAGAAGAGGACGACGAGGTGGAAGACATGAGGTGCGTGGGTGTAATCCGTATCGTAATGGACTGGGAAGACCGCCTAGAGTCAGGAGGGGGAGCTACTTTTGTAAGGAGATGATGGATGTGTTGGATGAAGGAGCGTTGGCCACGCCATCAGCAGACGTGGAACAATTTCCTTCACCCGCCTAACCAAATATGGCCAAACAACCGTCATACCGCTGCTGCGGCCACGTCGCAAACCAACTAGAGACCCAGCCTCGAATCTAAAATCCATCAGAGTGTTCCTAGCACTCTACGTTAATAAACTGATGTGGGCCTGCCACCATCCCTAACCGGCCACACTCGCATGAAAGACGAGAGAACAACTCCCAGATCTGGACTGATAGGTTATATTATTCTCCCGAGCGCCACGAGAAACTGGTGGGCCAGTTAGACCTACGGGCCCGAGGCAGCTCTGTGTAATATAACCCCGCATTAATCCCAAGGGCCAACGCCTTACGTATGACATGCATGACCCTTAGGAGGGTGGACGGGATCAAGATGGGAACCGCCTTCACGTAGGCTATGATAACCGCTTGGTGGCTCTCAGTCGACGGCCTTTGCGGCAAGCCGAACACACGACAGCTGGAGTAGCGCACTAGGAACGAGATCTTCCATGCAACATCAGAGGGCGCGACGCTCGTGGGATTACGACGTGTCTAGGACATTCTCCTCGTGATAGAGAATCCGGTCGTCTGGCTGGGCGAAGAGAGGTAGACAGAGAATGCACCACACAGGGGGCGGGGGTTTTGTGAAAGCTTTCCGGGACGGGGGCAGCCCATCGCATGACTTGAGAGAGAACCATAAGGACGTCTTCGATCCAAGCAGTTCACCAAACAACCCTCCGTAACGCGTTGTTGGATATCAATTCCCTCATAACCAGAGAAACCTGGATACAACCTAGCGTCGGGGACCGGCCTGACCCCCAACAAAATTTGTTGTGAAACGAAGCGTCGGGCGTTTCGTCCCTTCGATATGACTATCATCCAAGACGTATTGCGCCAGCACGGATGCCCAAGCTTCAGGATAGTCAATCGTCGCAGATTCAAAACGGGGTGCACCGCGTCCTCGTCTACAGGTACAAACTCGCGTGTCCCGTCCAAGCAAACGGTGACCTGCTCGAACGGGCCTGCGAGCTTCTCCGCAACCCGAGGCCGCGCTGAGATTTCTCGCGCGTGCAACCAGGTCCGGAGGACTGCGGACCAGCGAATTCCTTGGGTGAGTGAGCTACTAGGACAGCAGCGTGATTAAAAAACGTCGTACGTTGGGAGAGCAGTCGGTATGCGGAGACCCTGGGTATGGTCCGACAAGTAAACAGTTCCGGACTATGCACTTTGTTTGGCAAGAAAACGTCCGACCAGAAAACTTAGCGTGCGGGACTGCGGGGATCATTCGCGAACGTCGATCGATCTCTTTCAAAGCCCGGCGGGTGCTGGAACTTCCCCCGAAGCCTTGTCGGCGCCGGCTGTCATGATACGGTAATTTTGCCCAGCCTCGGGGCTTTTGCACCGGAATCTTCCACACGACCATACCCAGTCTTTCTAACGACTGCACCCATCAGCCACCAAAGACATGTTTCGAAATCGAAAGTCGGTGGAATCCATAACCTCTGGGGAGAGGTTGGATCGAAGTCGGTGTGAGTGGATTCAATGCCTTGCGTCGAGTCAGTCCCCTGACCACTCGAACTCTCCTAGCAAAGAAGAAGAGAGTTGCGGATGGCACAAAAATACTCCTCGACATTGCGAAAGAGTCCTCCGACTGATTTCCCCCCCTCAAGTCTGCCCTCGGCGGGGTGTGTGCACTCGTCAAACATTATGAGGTAACTGCCCAGTGAGTGTCCATCGTACACGACTTACGCGGACGGTCACAGCAATTTGAAGATGTCAAGGAGAAGGTTGAAGACCTTATCCCGCGTTTAAATAGGTTCAAGCAGAACGCCAACGTAGCGTCTATTGACGGAG
>Ga0307511_10005549_pt1 | contig 12818 bp, 4 predicted proteins | sample 13_EM_MG_FD_200266 | JGI IMG/M metagenome (GOLD analysis project Ga0307511, IMG submission 200266) | Populus trichocarpa ectomycorrhiza microbial communities from riparian zone in the Pacific Northwest, United States - 13_EM | ecosystem: Host-associated > Plants > Roots > Unclassified | place...
TTAAATTTTTTTTTTTTTTTTCAAAAAAGTAGATTTACAATGACTCGCGGGGTTTATTCAATAGTGGATCATCTGGTGAACAATGCTGGTATTATTCAAATTGACATGTTTGAGCAGTGCAAGGAAATCTCGGATTGTGCAATACTTATGGTATGTTCTCGGTATTACTTGCCTACTTAAAATTACAAGATTCATCTTTCAACATTTTGCGTTGCCAGAAAATTTTCTGAGGATCCGTTTTGGTGCCTTTTGCAGAATACAAATTTCTGGGGTTCTGTATATGTCACCCGTTTCGCTATTCCACACCTAAGAAAAAGTAAAGGGAGGATCGTAGGGATTTCTTCAATTGCTGGATGGTGCTCAGTACCGAGGATGAGCTTCTACTGTGTAAGACTTGCCCTTAATATATGCTACACTCAGCCAGCCAATCAGTCATTTATAGAGTAACTGATCGATATTATAATTGCCGCAGGCAAGCAAGGCAGCCGTAACAAGTTTTTATGAGACACTAGCTGCTGAATTTGGTCCGGATATTGGAATAACAATAGTCACTCCTGGTGTAGTTGAGTCAGAAATGACCCAAGGTGATTTTGTATCAAAGGTATATCTGAAGGAACTAAATCGTGAAACGACAGATGAATGTTCCTCTGTTTACTTATCAGTTCATGCGTGATTTTTTTTTGGGTGAATGAATTTTGCTCTGATTTTAATTGGTTATGTGATATAAATGATGGTAGAAATCTCATGTTCATCATCTATTAACTTGTTACATGTTCACTGCCTTCACTTTCAGACTTCTATGGTGAAAAGGCCGAGTCAAATGCTTGTATTTGATCTTTAAATCATGTCTCGTCTCATCAATTTTTGTTGGAAAATACTTTTCAATACATGTTTTCACCTAAACTCGTCCATGCAAGATGATTCTCCAACAATTTTTTAAAATGTAATACGCTGCAGGCTCAAATGGACTCTGTCCCGGCTGAGTCAACTGAAAGGTGTGCTGAAGCAATCGTAAATAGTGCTTGCCGAGGAGACAGATACTTGGTAGAGCCGTCTTGGACAAGGATGTTGTTTCTGCTGAAGGTCCTTTGTCCTGAAGTGATGGAGTGGTACTTGCACCGGGTATTGGCAGCTAGGACTTCAAAGAAAAGTAACTAGCATGAACATCTGTGGTCTCAGTTAAAAGGCAAAGAAATTTGTCTTGCTCGGTTCAGCTTTAATTCAATTTTGAGATCTCAAGCAGACTGGTTTTCTGTTTCATGTTTTTCTTTCTCCTAAGAAAATGCAGAGCTTTGCCGAGCTTTGCCGCTGTAGTAAAATAAAGGCATTTCTAGTTCATTCTGCAGCTAGAATATGATCAATAAAGGCATTTCTAGTTCATTCTGCAGCTAGAATATGATCCGCTGTAGTAAAATAAAGGCATTTCTAGTTCATTCTGCAGCTAGAATATGATCATTTTGGAGCTGCAATTCTCAGTTCCTGCTGTCATTTTCTTAATCAGCAAGCAGAGAGTGTCCATTTTTATTAATTTAATTTTGTTGGTACTTGGTTATTAACCATGCTCCAGTAAATTCACTTCAAGAATGAGTTGCCTAAATCTCATCTCCAAATTAGTTGGTGTCCGTTCTATATTTTTTTTAGCATGAATCAGAAAGCCAGTCAGCATTACATGTAACAAAAATTCAAAGCCAGCTTCAACCTTCAGGATATTTCATTAGTGCCGATTGTGATGACATGCTTCCGGACTAGAGAAAATATTGTAGATTATTTGGAAAAATAACAGCTTGATCAAGATCCAGACGTATCTTGCTGGTGTTGTAGACATAAATTTCAATACCTAAAAATTAAGCCAGCAAATGTATACAAAGATTTTATTTTATTAAAATATATAACTATATATAATCTCTATTTAAAATTAATATTCTTAATAAAAAAAAACAGTCATTTGATTCTTCTCTTAAGTTTAATCTGTGATGACTTGATTTATTTGTGAAATTATTTCAAGATTTATGCTTTGCAAGAACATAAATTTAGGCATGAATTGCATTAGAAGATTTGATAATTTAATACTTTTAAAAATATCTTTAATTTGCCTATTATTGAAAAACTCTTATAAAACGTTTAAAATTTAATCTAACAGAGCTTTGTTACTTGTAAACTTGACGAAGGAGGTTTGGGAGCTTTTGAGAGAGTTTTCATGGTTGAAAAACTTCTCTTCAAGAAAATCTTGTATCTCCAAATTATTCTCTCTTTTTTTTATGTCTAGGGTAAGGTTATTTATTTATAGAAATTTGTAGGGGCATTTAAGTTTTTAATCAATGCCACGTGGTATTATTTTATTATTTGATTTTTATTTATGAAATCTTGTATTTAAAACAAAATACCTTAACTATCCCATCCCATGTGTCAATTTCATTAACCAAGAAAATCTTGTATCTCCATATTATTCTTTTCTATTTTGATTCTTAGAAAGTTTTTGTTTTTACATATATCTCATCAAAACAAGTTCACTTAAACTTAAAAATAAATGGATATGTCTAAAAAAATATGGATAAGAGGGTTTTAAACTTTGAATATATATTTTAAAATAAAATATAATTTAATCATATTAAATTTTTAGAATAAACTAATATAGATATATTTTTTTATTATGAAAATAAATTATAATTGATAAAATTAGAAGTTTAGGAACAAATTTTAATTGAAATTTATCAAATTAAATGATAGAATTAATTTGAAAACAATTAATGATTTAAGAGATCAAATTAGAAATCACAAGATTTATCTTTATACGTAAATAATAACTAGCAACTTTGATCGGCCCATATGACTTCTTTCTTCATCAAAAATGGTTATGGCGGGATCTTATTTTGAGCTTGCAAAGGTGCACTAACTTAATTAAGGTCATCATACTGTATAGTAAGGGGTTAGGCTGAGGCACGAATGACACGCGGGGGTTTGTTACTGGGGCAAGGCCTACAAAGTATAGGTTGCCCGTCATTAACGAACTAAGTACCCGGCAATTCTAGATTCCGACGCATCAATTAAAGGCTCTGCAAAGTCAAAATACCACCCCATAGCTACATTACTAGGGGATGGCGTATATGTTATCAACCACGTATCGAGTTAGTTGAGGCGAGATGGGACAACAGGTTAGGTCGGCTGGCCAGTTATGAAGAAGATAGCGAGGCATGGTGATGAGTAAATTTTATTAAATTCTTATTTTATTTTATTTATTTATTTATTTTAAAAGTATAGGTTCGGCACATATATTAAACTCGATGCACTTAAAAGTTATAGTGTGTCATAACTTGGATTTGGCACCTATACTTAGATGTGCCAATTAATCAAGCCTAGGGCATTTAAACTTGGCAATGTATCAAGTTTAAAGTGATATGGATATAACATGCATACTTGATGTGAAACGCTTGGACTTGACAGTGCGTGAAGTTTAAAGTGGTATGGGTCTAACATGCATGTTAGATTTGATATGCTTGGACTTGATAGTATGTCAAACCCAAAATGACATGAGTCTAACATGTATGTCAGATTCAATGTGGACCTGTATAAATTTTAAGTTCAAAAAACTTTTACTTGAAGGGGTGTGTTAAAAAATAATATAAATTATATTTTAAATTATTACCTAATAACTTAAACTATTGAATGGTTTTTATAATGTCATTGACTACCCGAACTAAAAAGAATATAAAAGATGAGAATAAAAAAGATTATAGGCTCAATTCTCCTACTCGTGAGCCTTATTCCTAGGCTAGTTATTAAATTTTTAACACATCATAACATGCATGCTGCTCATTCTGGTGATCCGTATGAAAATGTTTATTAAAATTAACCATGCATATACGTTGACTTATTCATGAAGACAGGAGTATAAACATGCTCTCTTATTTCCTTTCAAGCAGGGAAATATTAACAATTCTGCTTCTCCATACTGCTGCAAAGCTATGGATATGACTAGAAAGTTAATGAATATTTTACTTCCTCCTATAGCACTCATTGTGCTTCTTTTAATCTTGCCACCATATCTTGTTCTCAAGTTTCTTGGTCTCATAAAAGGATTTACTGCATACAGCGAAGACGTGGCCGGAAAAGTAGTGCTTATAACTGGAGCATCTTCCGGCATTGGTGAGGTTAGTCCATAACATAATCGATCAAAGTTTATTTCTGTTATACACGACCTACGTTGTGCAATAACATACATATTGATTTTTTTATTGTTTTTAAGCAAATTGCATACCAATATGCAAGGAGAGGAGCTCGTTTAGCACTCGTTGCTAGAAGAGAAGATCGTCTTCGAGGAGTTGCAAGTGAAGCCAGGAAGATGGGTTCGCCAGATGTTATAATGATACGTGCAGATGTTTCCAAGGTTGAAGATTGCAAGAGGTTTGTTGATGAGGCAATAAGACATTTTGGACAGTGTAAGTAGAGTTTCCTTTCAATTCTTGAATATTGCGTTAATTAGAAGAAAAACTTGAGATCGATTTAATTAGTATTATATCCTGTGTTGATGCATTGGCTACAAATGCTGCAGTGGATCATCTGGTGAATAATGCTGGGATTTCTTGTGTTTGCTTGTTAGAAGAAGCTCCCAACATATCTGATTTGAATTCTGTAGTGGTACATGATTGAAGATGCATGATCTTCACATATCTCTCTTTTTATTAAGTTTTATTTATTATTTAAATCATATTTGTTTTGACTCATGGAACTAATAAAAGTATAATGATAACCGGATCAACATGTCAACAAGTTGACTGATTTTTATTAAAACACAACATCACACATTTCTTTTTTCTTTTTCTTTTTTTTGTTGAATTGGTTGGGCCTGGTGCTGACGATTAAATAAATGTGTTTAAAAATATGATAGTAGTTGTTTTTTGAAATGCTTTTTATTTTAAAACACATTAAAATAATATTTTTTTATTTTTTTAAAATTATCTTAGACATCAGCACATCAAAATGATCTAAAAATATCAAAAAAATATTAATTTGAAGTAAAGAAAAAAATAAAAAAAATATTAATTTTTTCAAAAGCGCTTCCAAAACACAATGTCAAACACTACCTAAATGAGTTTGATAATATTTTATCCGATTTAAATAGAAATATGACTTGTATCAATATGTTTCAATCTTATATTTTTTATATTAACCTATTAGAACGGAACAGATTTAATAATGATTTAAATTATTATTGTGAAAAAGAATACTACGAGTATCATAATTTGTTAAAGTTGCCTGTTAGATGAAGAGAATTCACGTTCGATGTCTTTTGTAGGACACAAATTTCTGGGGCTCGGTGTATGGCACTTATTTTGCAGTTCCATACCTCAGAAAAAGTCAAGGGAAAATTATCGTCATCTCTTCAGCTGCTGGACGTTTCCATAGTCCAGGAGCAAGCATATACGGTGTAATTAAGAAACATTCTTAGTGAACAGATTTAAATCTTGAGTCTTCCATTAATTTACTTTGAGCGACTGATCAGTTTGTGTGTCTAATATGCCTTCAGGCAAGCAAAGCAGCCTTAATAAGCCTGTATGAATCACTGAGGATTGAATTTGGTTCAGATATTGGAATAACAATTGTGACTCCTGGGCTTGTGAAGTCAGAAATGACCTCAGGCGAGTTCCGATCAAAGGTAGGCTACTCTTAGAGATAAGATATCACTATCTAATTTATTACAGTAAGTGTATATATCTTGTTTGCTATGAACCACTTAATTTGCAGTTGGAGCAATATTATTGCTTTCGATTTGGTTTGCTAATTTCCACTAGTTTACACAGATTGAATTTCCCCCCTTCTGTTTTCTCTCATTGTTTCTTAATTTCATTTCGTCAGGCTAAAATAGAAAGCATCCCAGTTGAATCAACTGAGGATTGTGCTAAAGCAATTGTGGACAGCGCTTGCCGTGGAGACAGGTACTTGGTAGAGCCATCATGGGTAGGGATACTTTTCCTGTTCAAGCTGCTTTGTCCTGAAGTCCTGGAATGGTGTCTCCACTGGCTATTCTCCTCTGCACCAAGGAATCTCAAGAAGGCTGCATAGGAAAGGCCTCCTTCCTATATATATGCATTAAGAAAAAATAAATGAAACAGCTGGGAACCTAAAATCTTTAGAGCACCTCACGCAGCAAATTTCAGTTTCTATGAAACGGCTGTATAATTTTCTATGTTCGTATTAAATGTTGCAAAGTTATTAAAGATTTAAATAAATTTGAAAGAAAAAAATAAAAATTTTGATATTATGGGACTTCAGATTTAATCTTCAACCATTACTCCATTAGTACTGCGCATGTGCAAATTACCATTAGGATGATAATAGGTTAGGTATGCAGCCAAGCTCCATGCCTATTAACCGGTAAAAAATATTATAGCAAACCCACCTAGCTAGAGGGCCAAACTATATTTTTCATCTCCATCAAGTTTTAGATTCTTAAATTGTCACATGAAAATCATATAATTTCTTCTTATTTCATTAAAAACTAGTGGATTTACTAAAATCTCTCACACGATGTAGAGGTAATTATTTTCGATTTGATTAGGTTTTTATAAAAAAAATAACCAAACTGAATTTAAAAAAAAAAAAACTAAAACCGGTTCAAATCGACCGGTTTTGATTCGGTTTGTTTTTTAAGGACATAAATCGGTTCAAATTGGTTTGGCTTAGTTTTTTCAATTTGACTCGGTTTGGCTTGATTTTTTTCCAGTTTGGCTCGGTTTTTTTTTCGATTTGGGTTCGGTTCGATTTTTTCAATTTCATACTTATAAAACCAAAACTGAACCGGTTGGTTTTTTTTAATCTTAATCGGTTTTTTTTCACGGTTTGGTTTTTTCAATTTTTTTTATTATTATTTTCTCGGTTTAATTGATTTTTCAGTTTTTTAACTTATCCTTACTCACGAGATAGAATGAAGACTTTTTATATAATCTGGTTTATGACATTACTTTTATATTATCTAAAACAAGGATTTTAGACAATTCATTGGTTTTTTTAAGAGAAAAAAATCATGTGAGTTTTAAGTAATTACTTACGATTTTGTTCGTTAAGAGCTAAGGAAAGATCTAATTGAGAATTAATTCATCGATGATTAAAGACCTAATTGGGATGAAAATAGGTTGGTGATATATATAATCAAGACTATCTTTAAGGGTTTGAGAATTTACAAGGTTTCTCCAAAATATTATTATATCTCTACCACGGTACATTCCACCATCAAAACCATATCAAAGCCATATCCGCACATCATACTCGGTTCATGCTTGCCAAAAGATTTGTTTAAACTTTGACAATTAAAATCGATCATATTCATAAATAAAAAAATAACAATTCAAATTCTGGAAGAAAGTTTGTATTTTTTTTAGCCAAGATTTCTTTTTTTATTCATGTATTTTTTTTTAACAAAATTAACAAGTCTTTATTATTAGTAGCATGGTTTTTTTTTAATTAAAAATAAAGACAAATCAAATATATGTTTGTAAAAAATTACAATAATAAAAGAACATAATAAGAACATATTTTTTCTCCATAATTGATGTTGTTATCCATTTTTGGATTCCCACACAAAAATAAAAAAATAAAAAATAAAATATTCGGAAGAAATCCAAAAAAATAATAGGAGCGAGAAAAGGATGTTGGAATGCTGAAAAATAGCCAAAAATTAATTGAGGAAGTTTAAAAATACAAAAGATTGAAATTTAACAATTTATCGTTAACTGATAAGAGTCGTGTTGACAAAAAAAATTTAATTTTAAAAAAAATATATTCAAAATCAGATGTTTATGAACTCAATTAAATTTTATCTAAGGTCTAATTGAATTTATGGAGGGTTTGATTGCAAGAAAAATTGATTTTTAAGTCCATTTAGGTTTTTATTGGAAGAAATTAAAGTTATGGGGTCCAATTATAATTTTGAAGAGTTGATTTGGCCAAAGCAGGGGCCTAATTGTATAAGTATTGAAGTTTGATGGCCAATTAGGGATTTAATTGAAACAATCCAAAAACAAGGACCAAAACGGAAAATGCGCTAACATAAAGGGATCTAATTAAAACATTTCCGGGAGCTTGATTACAAAATTGCATTAACATCCAAGGACCAAATCGGAAATATCATTTAAAGTTACAAAACGGTGCCGTTTTATTCAACACTGTTTACTGTCTTCTTAGGAAGACGTTACGTGAGCTGGCCGAGAAACGTTTGCAGCGGCGAAGGCGCGATTTGCTTCAATCAAGGGGGCATGTTTCACGGCTACCATGATGCACGCCGGCCTTTACTCCATCCCTGCAACAACAAAGAGAAAACGCCTGCATCCTCTGGCTATAAAAGCCAGAGGATGTACTGCACTGGAGAGGGGAGGAACGAGAGAGGATAAGAAGAGAAAACAGGAGGAAAGAACGGGACAGAAAGGGAGAAAAGGGAGAAGGCAACGAGACAAAAGGAAAAGAAGAGAGTGTAAAGAAGAGAGAGGCAGAGGGAGTGAGCAGGAAGAGAGAAAGCAGAGAGAAGGCGAAACCAACAGAGGAGCCGAGTGACCGTCAGAAAACGCGACACCGACAGAGGAGTTGAGCCACTCTTTACTCTTCCAGAACGAAGGAAATAACAGAGGAAGCCACCATCACCAGCGGCTTCACTTTTTTTCAGAACCAGGGAACCAGCAGAGGAGGCCAGCATCACCATAGGCTTTAATTCCTTGTCCAGAATCACGAACCCAGTAGAGTAGGTCAGCACAATCATCGGCCTCCTTTATCCAAAACCAGGTACGTTCATTTCCATTCTTAGTTTCTGTAATATAAATGATGCATGTTAGTATATATATATATATAAAAAAAAAAAAAAAGACGTAAGGAAGCCAATACCTGAAATCATCAGTTGCAGTATCTGTTTTTTTTTTCGTTCTCGCTATCTGCAAGAAGGAGGGTGAACAGTGCGAAGGTAATTTAATTACCTTCGCACTGTTCATGCACGCGTAAAACATTACCCGTGCATGGATGGTTGGGTCTTGGTCACTGGCATGGGCCAGTGACCAGGCTGGGCTGGCTGGGCCCAGCCCGAAAAAAAAATTTCTTCAGAAATTTTTTAAAAAATATATGATTTTCCTTCATATTTTTTTACTGAATTTTACTTAGTACTGGTTTGTATTTTTATACTATAAAAATACAAACTTATTATTAAAATACCTGATTTTCATCAAAAAAATAAAAAAAATATTTTTTTTCACGCATACGGTCAAATCTCTCAAAAAAATAAAAAAAAAATCACGAGAACTAGGCCAATATTTTAAAAATTCCAAAAAAATTATTTTGTTTTTTTTTAATATCTGAGGTTACGACCTTATACGTAAGACGTATTTCAGATATTAAATTCTTTTGTTGATGTCATAATTACCCGATAAGATAAGAATCTCCTTACCAAGAAGGACTTTTCTTAAACCATAGACAGACAAACAACTAGAAAACACGACAAGACCTTATATTTTATTAGACAATAAAACAATGCAGCTTACATTAGGTAAGGCGTATTTGGGGTGTCAATTCCTTTTCTCTACGCAATCAGTCCTTGTACCCGATCTCTAAGACCAGTTAGGGTTCATAGTGACCAAAATATTAGTGACGACTCTCATTCCAATTTTTCATTAATAAGAGACAAGAATTTCTTGTCTCCTAATATTTGTCAGATAGATAGAAGATAACAGAATATAAGAATGGATGTTTTCGCCGCGACACTGTACACGTGCGACAATTGAAATTATTATCTTCTTATGAATATTCATTTTAATTGTTATATAATTAAAAATAAATAAATTTTGAAAAAGTAGCTCGCGTGAACTCTAAAGATCTACTTCCATTAATGCTTATTATCATAGAAAATGAGAATTGTAAATTTAAAGGTATTTCTAGTTCATTCTGCAGCTAGAATATGATCCGCTGTAGTAAAATAAAGGCATTTCTAGTTCATTCTGCAGCTAGAATATGATCAATAAAGGCATTTCTAGTTCATTCTGCAGCTAGAATATGATCCGTTATAGTAAAATAAAGGCATTTCTAGTTCATTCTGCAGCTAGAATATGATCCGCTGTAGTAAAATAAAGGCATTTCTAGTTCATTCTGCAGCTAGAATATGATCATTTTGGAGCTGCAATTCTCAGTTCCTGTTGTCATTTCCTTAATCAGCAAGCAGAGAGTGTCCATTTTTATTGATTTAATTTTGTTGGTACTTGGTTATTAACCATGTTCTAGTAAGTTCACTTCGAGAATGAGTTGCCTAAATCTCATCTCCAAATTAGTTGGTGTCCGTTCTATTTTTTTTTAGCATGAATCAGAAAGCCAATCAGCATTACATGTAACGAAAATTCAAAAACAGCTTCAACCTTCGGGATATTTCATTAGTGTCGATTGTGATTACATGCTTCCGGACTAGAGAAAATACTGTAGATTATTTGGAAAAATAAGAGCTTGATCAAGATGCAGACGTATCTTGCTGGTGTTGTAGACATAAATTTCAATACCTAAAAATTAAGCCGGCAAATGCATACAAATATTTTATTCAAATATATAACTATATATAATCTCTATTTAAAATATTCTTAATAAAAAAACTATCATTTAATTCTTCTCTTGAGTTTGATATATGATAACTTGATTTATTTATGAAATTATATCCAAATTTATTTTTTGCAAAAACATGAATTTAGGCATGAATTACATTAGAAGATTTGATAATGTAATGCTTTTAAAAATACTTCTAATTTGTTTTTAAAAGTGTTATTAAAGAATTTTTATATAATAATTTTAATTAGCGGGTGATGAATTACAAAAATAATGATCCCTTTTCTCTCTTCCCTTAATTTACGTGCCTCCATTGTTACAATTTTTTTTGTACTGTAAGAAAAAAAAAAAAAAGGTTTTCGTGCCTTGATCTGTTGTTGCCCGATTGAAAGAAGGAATTTTGTTTTTCTAGTTTGTCAAAGAAAGGCGAGTCGGTTTACTGCATAGGTTATAAAAATGAGCTTGTAGTATTATAGCAAGGGGTTAGGCTGAGGCACGAATGACACGCGGGGGTTTGTTACTGGGCAAGGCCTACAAAGGATAGGTTGCCGTCATTAACGAACTAAGTACCCGGCAATTCTAGATTCCGACGCATCAATTAAAGGCGCTGCAAAGTCAAAATATCACTCCATAGCTACGTTACTAGGGGATGGCGTATCGGGTTAGATGAGGCGAGATGGGACAACAGGTCAGGTCGGCTGGCCAGTTATAAAGAAAGAAGATAGCGAGGATGGTGATGAGTAAATTTTATTAAATTTTTATTTTATTTTATTTATTTATTTATTTATTTTGAATGTATAATAATATGAGAAGTTCAAGGTAACATGAGTTTGACACGCTAATATACTTGGATGTGACAGTTAGCCAAGTCCAATACGCTTGGTACTAGACACTGTGTCAAGCCTAAGATAGCATGAGTATGACATGCATGTTAAACTTAAGGCGTTTGCATTTGGCAATGTGCCGAGCCCAAGATAGCATAAGTATGTCATGTATGTTAGATCCAAGGCGTTTGAAGTTGACAGTCAGTCAAGTCCAAAATAATCATCATCCTCTCATGGCATGTTCGAGGGTGTGACCAACCTTATTTGGGTTTAACCTCGGGGAAGAATTCAATTTATATAGGTTTAGCTACACTTGATGTCTTAAACTCTATTCTCCCTACATCTTTTTAAAAAGTCCTTCAATAACCCGTCATATTCTTATCAGGTAAAGGATATATATCCCTCATTAAATGTTATTAGGATAATTACACTGTAAGACCTACTTTTTACAAAATGACAAGATTTATGGGCTATAAATACACCATGAGAGCTTCATAAAAAAAGTTCACAATCTCTAATTATCTATTATATTTATATTTTCAGAGCATCTTTTTCTAGAATATTTTTGTATTTTTTCTCTAAAAAAATATTTATTTAAACATCGGAGAGTCTCACCTTCACCAAATAGAATCTTGTACAGGTATTAATGACAAGTAACTTTGGCTAAGCAAAGACCAAATATAAACCACCAACTGCCTTGGCTAATTAACCGGTAGAAAATATTATAGCAAACCCATCTATAGATGGCCAAACTATATTTTTCATCTAGATTAAGTTTTAGATTTTCAATTGTCACATTGAAATCATATAATTTCTTCTTATTTCATTAAAAATTAATGGATTTACTAAAATCTCTCTCACGAGATAGAACGAAGACTTTTTATATAATCTGGTTTATCACATGACTTTTATATTATCTAAAACAAGGATTTAATTTAGAGAATTCATTGGGTTTTTTAAGAGAAAAAAATCATGTGAGTTTCAGGTAATTACTTACGATTTTGTTCGTTAAGAGCTAATTAGGAAAGAGCTAATTGAGAATTAATTCATCAATGATTAAGGACCTAATTGGGATGAAAATAGGTTGGTGATATATATAATAACCAAGACTATCTTTAAGGGTTTGAGAATTTTCTCCAAAATATTATATCTCTATCACGGTATATTCTGTCAAAAAAACTATTTCGATCCAATAGCTTAAACTATTAAGTAAAATTTCAAGATATGATTTATATTATTTTCTAACACATTCCACCCTTAAAACCATACCAAAGCCATATCCGCACATCATACTCGGTTCATGCTTGCCCAAAGATTTGTTTAAACTTTGACAATTAAAATTGATCATATTCAAAAATAAAAAATAACAATTCAAATTCTGGAAGAAAGTTTGTGTTTTTTTAGCCAAGATTTCTTTTTTTATTTGTGTATTTTTTT
>Ga0307511_10005552_pt1 | contig 12815 bp, 12 predicted proteins | sample 13_EM_MG_FD_200266 | JGI IMG/M metagenome (GOLD analysis project Ga0307511, IMG submission 200266) | Populus trichocarpa ectomycorrhiza microbial communities from riparian zone in the Pacific Northwest, United States - 13_EM | ecosystem: Host-associated > Plants > Roots > Unclassified | place...
GTTTTGACCTAAACAGCATTTGGTAAGTAGCTCACTTAGTAGGTTCAGGGTAACCAATCCTAGTTCCGGGTAACTTGGCAAGCTTAGGGTAACTGCTCCCATATAATTTTCGACTTGGAAATATTTTCTTCAGTCGTATAGTACGAAACTTTGTCTGACTGTAACTAGATCACTAGTAGTTGGAATCACACGAAACTTGAACTGTAGCTCCAGCTACACGTTCTTAAGTAGTTCCTATATCCCTGGACTCAGCACGCAATATATCTATTGTCGAGCCGTCCTGCAGATAGAAGTATTACTGCTACGATTAATATTTTCTAGTAACGCGCAACACTTATTATTAAGTATTCCTCAGACATGTATAACATATCCTTGGGTCGTTCTGTATAGTACTAGTACCCTTAGGAGGGCAGGTAGGCACCCCGTGACAATACCCCCCTCCTCAAGGTTCTTGTCCGCAAGAACCTATTTAAGCACACGGTAATATGTCAAAGTTTTCAAACTGAGAACTAATTATTGGGACTGGGGTTTTACCCCCCTAGTACGCCTCCACTGGAGCTATGCACGACCCTTTTCACCCATGGGACAGGTTTTATGTGATAAATAGAAAAAAATAAAAGCATACGAAATCATCCCAAAAACCTTATGGCTACTATTGGAAAAACTAGGAATCCTTCAAACTGATACCTCAGGGTCCCGTGGCTTGCGACGGTTATTTAGATGCAATTGGTGCACTACGTGCTCCCCACCATCCTTCCGGTTCTCGTAAGGTTCCCATGTATCCTCATCTGGGCCATATCCTTTCCAAGATACCAGATATTTTACCTGACCACCGTTTATCTCTGTAGTGTTGATCTTCTCGATCACATACTCCTACTGCTCGAGATCCACTGGTGGGGGTGTTTGCCAGCGTCTTCAAGGGATGGTATTTTGGCGTTAAGGTTCCAAAAGGCTGACGTGGAAGACCGGGTGAATTTTGCCACACAAAGGGGGTCACTTGAGCCTATAGGCATTCGTGCCACATAGCTTTTCGATTTCGAATTTGACCCTTAGCTTGTAGTCCAGCTTCTTGCATGGTCTTTTCGTTTTGATGTTCTTAGCGTTGACCATCACCCAGTCTCCTAACTTGAATTGCGGTTCCTTGTTAGCCACTTTCTGGTTATAGTACTTAGTCATCCGGGTCTGAGCTGCCTTCATGTTTTCCCTCATAGCTTCTCTCATAGCGTCCAAGTCCTCGACCTTCTTGACTGCCTCAGGGTTGTTACTTTCGGTCGCGTTATCCGTAGGGTTCTTGAAGTTGTTCTCAGTGTGTTGGTGGTAAGCAGCGAAAAATGGCGTCTGCTTGGTCGCAGTATGGACTGTCTTATTGTAGCAGAACTCTGCAAAGGGTAGCAGGTCAACCTAATCATCCTGGTCCAACATACAGTACGTACGTAGGTAGTGTTCCAAGATTTGGTTGACTCGTTCTGTTTGACCGTCAGTCTGGGGATGGTATGCTCACGATTTGTCCAACTCGACTTCCAACAACCTCATAACCTCACTCCAAAATGAACTCATGAATACCGTATCTAGATCCGAAACGACCCTCTTCGGTAGTCCGTGTAGTCTCCAAACTTCCCTGACAAAGATCAGCACCAGCTCTTTTGCCTTCCTATTCTTGAGGGGAGTGAAATGTACCATCTTCGTGAACCTACCTACTATAACCCAGCAATGGTTATTGCCTTTGGCGTTAGGGAGATCTGTAATAAAATCCATAGAGATCTCTTCCCAAGGTCGTGATGGAATTTCGAGTGGTACCAGCTTGCCATATTTCTTATGCCTTGCAGTCTTGTTGCATTGGCAGGCATCACAGGTTCGTATGTAGTTTCGTACCTATTCTTCCATGTTTGGTCAGTAGTAGTTCCGCTTCATAAGGACCAGGGTCTTGTCTCGTCCAAAGTGACCTGTGACTTTCACATCGTGGCATTGGTGTGCAACCTCCAGCTTGAGAGCGTTGCTGTCTGGAATATATTTGCGGCGTTCGTAGGTCACCATTTCGTCCTCTTTACCGTAGTGTTGGAGGTCGGGATAATCTTGTCCTGTCTTCAAGGCAATCCTAATGCCCAACCAATGTTGATCCAGAAGCCCCGCTTCCAGATTCTCCTTCGACCGACTAGATTCCTCAACTTGTGAAGCCTTCACTGCTATAACATGGCGGGTTAAGAGGGCCTCTTCGTTTTCACCAAGGTGGAATTGCGCTGGTTTAAACATCTGAATCGTTAGGTATTGCTTCTCCCCCTATCCTTCAAGCTCGGGATTCACCCGACGAGATAGGGCATCCGCCTTGCCATTCTTTTCCCCTGGACATTAGACAATCTTGAAGTTAAACTGACTCAAGATTTCCGCCCAGCGTGCCTGTCTCGGGTTCAGCAACTTAGTGGTATTGAAGTATGCGAGGTTTTTAGGGTCGGTAAAGACCACAATCTCCTCTGGTGCGGCCATCAAAAAGTGTCGCCATTCCTGAGAGCAGTTAACTATCACTACCATCTCCTTATCGTGAACATCATACTTGAGTTCAACAGGTAGAAAACCTTTCTTATAGTATGACAGAGGGTGCCAACGCCTCTTTGGTTCATATTGGAACAATATACCAGCTTTGCATAGGTCCGAGGCATCTGTCTCGATTTGATTTTTTCGTTCAGGATGCTAATGGCATAGGATAGGCGCTGTGGTAAACTTGCGCTTCAAATCCACAAATGCTTTCTCACACTGCTATAACCAATTCCACATCACCCCATTATGCGTTAGTACTTGGATCGGTAACGTTAGGGAACTAAAGCCTTGAATAAATCGGCGATAGAAGTTAGCGAATCCAATAAACCTCTGTACTTCTTTGACGTTTCGTGGCGCTGGCCAGTTCACAATGTCCTCAACCTTCTTCTGGCTCATCTGTATCCCCTGTTTTCCTACCTGAAAACCCACAAACTCCACTTCTGGTACATGGAACAAGCACTTATCTATGTTAATATATAGCTTATTCTCCGTAAGCTTCTGAAGAACCCAGCGAATGAGTTCAATATGCTCTTCTTCTGTATTAGAATATATTAATATATTATCAATATACAAGACAATACCTCGGTCAATTTTCTGCGCGAGAATATTATTGAGGTGTGGCTGAAAGACAGATGCTGTGTTGGTTAATCCAAAAGGCATAACCGTATACTCGTACAGACCGTACGGAGTTTTAAACTCTGTTTTCCATTCATCTCCTTCAGCTTTACGTAGTAGATTAAAGCCAAGCTTTAGATCCAACTTCGAGAATATTTGAGATGTGCCGACTTGTTACATTAGTATAGTCATGAGGCGTAGGGGATACTTGTCTTTAATGGTGATGGCATTGAGTTCACGATAGTCAACTACTATTCGCAACTTGCCATTTGCCTGCTTCGCGAAAAATATTGGGGCACCAGCACTGCTCTTGCTAGGGCGAATTTTCCCATTTTTCCGCATTTCATCTACATACTCTTTTAGTAAGTCGAGTTCATCTGGGGACAGATGGTAGAGTTTCCCTGAGGGTGGTTGCTTGCCCGGTTCAAGGTCCATAGTCATATCTTGTTCACCATGTGCTGGCAGGGCAGCCTGCGCCTCTTTTCCAAAGATTCGTACAAAATCTCTGTACTGGGTTGGCAATCTCCCTGCCAGTCCCTGTAGGTTCTCCACCGCTGTGATCTGCGTCACATCGAACGCCTGACCGGTGGGTACTCGGGGAGATCCCATTTCGCCCACTTGTATTAAACCGACTAGTTTCACATGTTCCAGGATTTCATCAAACTCCGAGAAATCCATCACCTCTTCAATATCCAAAGCGCGCTTAAGCTCCAGACCATAGAGAGATGTTACTCTGAGCTTATCGTAGTGCGCTGTAATCCAATCGAACCCTAGAATGAGTGCACAACCTAGCTCTAGGCAAACAACCTTTGTAACCAGGTCAAGGATTTTTTGTTTGCCAGATCTTGCATCGGGGACCTCCAACTGTACTTGTTTGACTTGTACAGTCTCAGACCTCTTAAGTAGGGAGCCGTCGGCGCTCTCCAGTCTCAGTCTGTTCTCCCTCTTTACCCAAGGGATCATCATCTGCTCCACAAAATCCGTGTCCCAAATCGTCACTTCGGCACCAGTCTCAATAAAGGCATTCACGGTTATCAGTCTTGTATTTACACGGTGAACCCAAGATAACTTAACAGGAATATGAAACTTCATTCCACCAGGCCTTAACACTTTCGCACACGATTTTCCAACCAAAGAAAAATTAGAAACAGGATTCCGAGCCAATGAAATATCCGACGCCGCCACCGTTCGTGGTCTTTTTTCGAGAGCGCTGATTAGAGTAGCCAACTCGTCCTCAGGTTTTTCGTTTTTGTACTCTTTTTGTGTTTTGTGATATAGAAAGATTGCGAGAAACAGAAGAAATCAAAACCGGCTCTATATCCATAAGTTCTCCCTCATGTTCCTCCTTCCATTTCTTAACAGATATACCATTCCAAACAACACAAATCGAAAACCAATCTTGCGAGACTGCCTGACCCGACGTACAGGACAGCCCGCGTTCCTATTGAGTATCCAACTCATCTACCTCAAAGTCCAACTCGTCCTCCGAAATAATCGGACCATAGGAAATTGGCTTAGGAACTGCGTCCACTGTTGCCGTAATCGCGGACACCTTCGCCGCCTTCTCCTTCCACTTCTCAGTCATCTTCCTCTCCCCCCTGGTAGGTTTCCAAGCATTAGTGCAGTCCTTCTTGATATGGTTGGGGTCACCACATTTGATACACTGAGAGGATGCCATCCGTGGCTTTTTCATAGCATAGGTAACAAGCTCTTCAACGGGTTCTTTGGCCTTTTTAGTAGTATCGGACTTGTCGGATTTCGCACTGGTGCCCTGAGATTTAGGCTTCGCCTTCTTCTTCTGCATACGTTTGTTATCATCCTTCTTGGTAACCTCCGAGAATTTGTTGACCACTTTCTTCTCTTTTGTCCCACCTGCCCTATCGACTTTATGCTGGAACTCGGTCCGAGCATACTTCCCTCTACCTCTCTCGTATTGCAAGGTTGATCCAGCATTCGCGATAGTGTGGGAGCACTTCTCGATACTTGCAGGGACTTTATCTAATACGTCCTTGTCAATGCTTGTTCGGATCATATGGGTTCTCACCTCAGGTTGGATGGAGTTAACAAGGTGCTTCCAGAGCACTTTTCTTGATAGGCAAGCTATCAATTGATGTGCGCTGTTACGAGAGATATAGTCAACCATCCGCTCATCCTTCCGCTGGTAGTCTTTAAGCATTGTCTGCTTTGCTTCCCGTTGTTCATAGTGGTTCCGGTTGGCCTCCATGAACTAGGTTTTGAACCATCCATAGGAGTCCCATTCGAGCCACTTGGTCTGTTCGTTTGGTAGGCGTTTGTGCTGGTTGGCACGGTACCAAACATCAGCCCATCCAGTTAATAGATCCGAGACATACAGGATCTTTTCACTAGTGGTGGTGTAGGAGAGTGGCATTCACTCGAATATATTGTCGACCTTTTGAACAAATTCCTCTAACTTTGAGGAAGTACCATCGAACTTGGCAGTGTGCAAAAGGTTTCGGGGTTCCTTTTTGACAGGTGGGGCAGGTGCGACCTGAGTGACTTGAGTCACAGGTACATCTTGTGGAGGTAGAGGAGGTGGTGGAGGAGGTGGTGGGATAATTCCACCTATTCTTCTACCTTGACGTAGAAGAGGTGGGGTTTGGTGCCTGCGGATTTCTTCATCAATATCCGTAGAGATTCCCCTTTTTCTGTTTGGTAGGACTTTCGAGGTCCTTAATTTTCCATCGTAGAGTTGCAGTGGTTCGGTCAAGGGCCTCGATTGACTCCTTGTTATTCTCGCAACTCTTAGAACGGTCCTCCTGCTCTTACTTCACAGCTTGTTGACTCTATGCATTCAAGCTTCGCAAGTCCGCCTTGATTTGGTCAAATTCAGTTTGTGCGGCGCCAATGACCTTTGCGTTCTCTTCTTCCAACTTCTTAATCAAGGTTTCCCACTGGATTACCAGGTTCCCCTTGATCTTATCCGTTAGGGTAGCAACCGCCTCTTGTTGACCTTCTGCTTGACCTTTGATGGCGGCTATTTCGTCTTTTACCTGTTGACCAAGGGTAGTCAGTTCTTGATATGTAGCCTTGGCGCCATCATTAATGATCTTGTGTGCAGCCTGTTGGTCGGTTATTGTTTTGGCTTGCGCCAATAATGCATCGGTCAACTTGGTTATCTCGGTTCGCTGCTTCTTGAATTCCTCCCTGCCATCATTAATTATGGTGGCCAGTAATCGATCATATTGCTCTTGCGATAGGCCTTGATTTGATTGCCTATATTGTCAGGTATCTACCCTGTTACAAGATGATGTTGTGCTTGGAGCACCCCTTTGTCAAGTTCGGGTTTGTCCGAATCATTGTAATAGGCCTACTGGCATCTTAATGGATCTGGAGAGTAATCGAGAGCTGGGTATTGTGGTTCATAGGATTGAACCCCTCGAGATAAAATAACTTCCATTGCGGAATCAGGTTCTAGTTCAGATTCCGAATGAGCTGTCTCCAATTGCGGTCGCTGTGGGATTGCTCTTGGAGTAATGGCTGGAAATGACAAAGGGTTGAAGGGTTGGCGAGACCCAGAAGCCTTTGGAGTCTGGTCTTCAGGAGCAGACATATTTTTGGTATGTTTTTTAGCCATTTAGCTAATCTAAAATACTGCGACTACAAAGTAATGTCACGGGGGCTCTATTAACTATATAGCGGATACTCCAACTATAAAATAGAGCTTCCGTATGTTCTATAGCGACAACGGAACTTATTCAGAACTCCGAATAATCCTTCAGCATGTAAAATCCCTTCTAGACTTATCCGCACCTTCAGGCTTTAATCCGCAAGAGAAGACGCAACTGTCCATTTAACGCGAAATCACTAGGGTAGCACTGCGAGGTCAAAACCACAGATAAAGTCAGAACTCAGAAATGTCAACTTAGAACTTAGTAGGCTTCGTGCAGAATCGATTGCTTAACAGCTATGGTGGGCGCTCTCCTTACCTTCGACAATTCTTTCACTATTTGTATTCCGCGGTAATGTATATTGTGATAACTCGCGGGCTTCGGATTGCTCATGTCTGAAGGTTGTCACATCAGCTTTTCTTCATTCAGTCGCCTTCTACACTTAGTCTGCCAGCGTTTCAGCTACTGCAGATTCATACTACACACTGGATTCAAGTAAGAATACTTTACCCAACTGTATCTCTAGGAGATTACACTACCTATTCTTGGTAATCGCTTAAGCGAGATAACCATAGTCTTATTCCGATGCCAGAGTAACTTTCAGATAGTAAACTTAAAGTCGTTCAGTTTACAACTCAGAGTTCTCAATTAATAGATCCGGCATCATCCATCCGAGTTGTCTAGTGTCCATTGAGAGCCTGCCTCGTATACACGTGGACCAGCTACAACTGCTCATAACTCCGCGGATATGACTCTGTTGATCTTCATTAAGGTTTCATTCGAAAGCTCTTTCTGCGTGGAATCTAATAGACTAGGTCCGTTAGTAACTTTTGTGATCTGGGCATGTGCTAAAACCTGCAGAAGTAGTTTTAACAACTTCAACAGCCCATTACTCGCCCAATATAACTCTGATCGCAAAACGGATTCCAGATATGGATTCAGCGTGCAAAACTACCCCTAAAACCAATTGGAACCGAAAGTTGCTAAGAACTTATATTTTCGCTCAAATTTCCATTGCCACCTATAGTATCACCCGACGCACGTTAGTGTAAAGTACGGAATGGTGGCTTGATTTTTTAATTTCTCTCTAAGGAGATTTCAGGGTAACCCAAAACGGCTAGGAGCTATGAATGAGGCTAGTATGATATGCCTCTAGGACCGTAAAAATATGCTCATCGCAACCATAGTTACGGTTTCCCGATCGGGCTTAGTCTAGTCCCGCACTAAGCTTCCGAAGTTGCTTACCGAGTGGGTTTTGGCCTAAACCGCATTTGGTAAGTAGCTCACTTAGTAGGTTCAGGGTAACCAATCCTAGTTCCGGGTAACTTGGTAAGTTTAGGGTAACTGCGCCCATGCAATTTTCGACTTAGAAATATTTTCTTTAGTCGTATAGTCAGAAACTTTGTCTTACTGTAACTAGATCACTAGTAGTCGGAATCACACGAAACTTGAACTGTAGCTCCAGCTATACGTTCTTAAGTAGTTCCTGTATCCCTGGACTCAGCACGCAATATATCTATTGTCGAGGCGTACTGCAGATAGAAGTATTACTGCTACGAGTAATATTTTCTAGTAACGCATAACACATATTATTAAGTATTCCTCAGACATGTATAACATATCCTTGGGTCGTTCTGTATAGTATTAGTACCCTTAGGTGGGCCGGTAGTCACCCCGTAACAATAACTATCACCTTATCAAGGAAAAAGACAAGGTGTCTCTTTTTGGCTTCATGCTAGTGGCATGGGAATTCCTTATTCCCTCCACTTGCAAGAACCTCCTATGGAAAGAATGGGAGGCCGTATCACCCTACAAGGATGGACGACACATGGGTATCAAAACCTTTGTCAACTGGGTGGATGAACATCAGATTACGCTTATCGACAAAGATGGAAACCAATGCATCTCAGAAGAAGTCAAACGCAGGAAAATCCTCAACCACCTTCCGGATTACATGGAAACCACCCTGTTTCCCCAAATACTTGATTCATGGACGTTCCATGACCTGGTTAAGAAAGCGGAATCATACGAGGCAGTACGAAAACATGGGCATATCACAACCACATCCAAACGTGTGCGATAGCCAACTACCCCATCAGTTCCAAACCCTGGTCGAAATCACCGCAAGAATCGGAAGACAGACAACAAGAAAACAAGTTTTAATCCTGGAAGAACCTCTGTTATGAAAACACTAACCACCAAGGATCCGGATTTGGAAGTGGTTAGCAAGACATTAAAATCACAAGACAAGATGAAGTTGATCCAGGAACGGAAGTGTCTATAGTGCCGTGCACCTGCTCACACCTTCAAGGAATTCAAGATGCGAATATTCAAAGTACCCATGCGCACCGCCGTACAAGTCCTATCCCTGCAACATACCAGCAAACCAGTTATCAAAAAGAATAACTACAAGGGCAAAATGAAGGCCAAACCCCAGTCTACCGAAGAATTAGACTACAGCAGGGTTCGGGTCCAGGTTAATGGCCACGAATGCATTAGCCCTTGTGGATTTACATATGACTGGCAGAGATCTCATCAATGCATAATTCGTGCACCTCTACGGCTTACCCACTTATGGAATCGGCAAGAAGTCACTCAACACCGCAATCAAAGGATTAAAGGGTATGATAGCAAAGGCATGTGATATTCAAATGGACTACGAAGGATACACGGAAACAAGAATGCTGTATGTAGTGCATCTTGCGGGCTGGGATATGATTCTAGGCAAGCCAGTGCTTACAGCTCTGAACACCTGAATCACAGTAGGACCAAAGCCTATCACAATCCAACCAGAAGGGATGGCACGCCCTGCACTCAAGGAATGGCGGGAGGCAGGGCTTGCTACGGGGCAAGTCACATCTGCTACCCTCTTCATAGAAGACTAAGCCCCAGACTATCTTCTACCACTCTTCGGATTCATAGTTTCTGCTATAAGTCTCGGAGAAAACTGGGAATTTAACCCCTACATTGAATTTGCCCAGTTATTTCCAGCAACCACACCCAACGAGTTGCCACCCCTCAGAGCTATTAACTACCAAACATGCCCGAAACCCGGCTCTATATGGGTACCAAAATGGCGACCCTCACTATCAAAATTCTACGCAAAGCTTATGAAGCAGCTCACCGAAGAAGAAGCCTCAGGCCGGATTTCTCATGCAGAACATGATACCAATTCAGTAGTTCTGTTCGTACAAGCCAAACAAGACGGTCCCAACAAACCACGGCGTATTGTGGATACCAGGGATTGGAATGAAGGAGTGGATCCCAACCACACAGCTCTACCAAGCATCGAGGAACTCATGGGGCTAGTCGCTTCTCCGAAATATTGGAGCAAGATTGACCTAGCAGATCGGTACCATACCATCAGATTCGAATAAGACTCGGAACAACACGCCACTTTCCTCACACACAAGGGATATTTCCGCAGTCGCATTATGGAATAAGGTGAGTGTAATGCTCCTGCCACCATGTTACGAGTAATGTACGAAATCTTTAAGGACATGGTCTTCAAGGACCTTTTCATCTACATCGACGATATTATTATCATTTCAGATAGCTACGACGAACATGTAGCTACCTTACGGAAGGTTGTACAATGATTCCTAGACGAAAAGTTTTGGTTGAAGGCTAGCAAATGCCAGTTCTTCAGCCAAGGTGTAGATATCTTAGGGCATATATTAACTCTAGATGGGTTCCACATAGATCCAAAGAAGTGCAAAAAAAGTATTAGACTTCAAGGTTCCCAGCAATCGCCGGGAACTACGAGCTGTACTCGGCGTTTTCATATTCCTAAGCAAGTTTTGTCCGGAATTAGCATCCTGGTCAAACACCCTGTCAGAAGTACAAGGTGAAAATGTACCCTGCAGATGGACGGACACCCATACAAGGGCACTAGAGAAAATCAAGGAACTTGTGAATTCTCAACACATTCTTAAACCCTGGGACGACTTCTCTGGAGGGCCAAAATACCTGGTATGTGATGCTAGTGATATTGGACTAATATCGTGGATAGGACAAGGAGAACTAGGATCAATTCGACCCTGTCGAGTCCATTCTCGGAAATTCAGCCCCGCACAGCTGAAGCACCCCACCTACCGGAAGAAGTTACTCGCTATTGTTGACTCCTGGAAGTTTTGTGATGCTCAACTCCGAGACCACAAATTCACGGTTCTCACGAATCACCAACTGCTACTCTCTTTCCTCCGACCATGACAAACCTCTCAGAAGTTAGCCCGATGGCAAGCTTACATGAGAGAATTCCACTTGATCATGAAACACACAGCTAGATGTCACGGGGGCTCTATTAACTATATAGCGGATACTCCAACTATAAAATAGAGCGGCCGTATGTTCTATTGCCACAACAAACTTATTCAGAACTCCGAATAATTCTTCAGCAAAACTAAAGGTCCCTCTAGAGTTATCCGAGATAAAGTCAGAACTTAAACGTTAACTTAGAACTTTGTAGGCTTCGTGTGGAATCGATTGCTTAATAGCTATGGGGGGCGCTATCCTCACCTTCAACAATTCTCTCACTATTTGTATTCTGCCGTGATGTATATTGTGATAACTCGCGGGCTTCGGATTGCACATGTCCGAAGGTTGTCACATCAGCTTTTCTTCATGCAGTCGCCTTCTGCACTTAGTCTGCTAGCGTTTCACCTACTGCAGAGTCATACTACACACTTGACTCAAGTAAGAATACTTTTCCCAACTCTATCACTAGGAGATTATATTACCTATTGTTGGTCCTCGCTTAAGCGAGATAACCATAGTCTTATTCCGATGCTAGAGTAACTTTCAGATAGTAAACTTAAAGTCGTTCACTTTACAACTCAGAGTTTTTAATTAATAGATCCGGCATCATCCATCCGAGTTGTCTAGTGTCCATTGAGAGCCTGCCTCGTATACACGTGTACCAGCTTCAACTACTCATAACTCCGCGGATATGAATCCGTTGATCTTCATTAAGGTCTCATTTGAAAGCCCTTTCTGCGTGGAATCTCATAGACTAGGTCTGTTACATACCTTTGTTAACCGGGCATGCACCAGAACCTGCAGAAGTGGTTTTAACAACTTCAATAGCCTACAACTCGCCCAGTATAACTCTGATCGCAAAACGGATTCCAGAAATGGATTCAGCGTGCAAAACTACCCCTAAAACCAACTTGAACCGAAAGTTCCTGAGAACCTTTATTTTCGCTCAGATTTCCATTGCCCCTTATAGTGTTACCGGAAGGACTTTAGTCTAAATTACGCCCTGGTGGCTTGATTTGTTAATTTCTCTGTAAGGAGATTTCAGTGTAACCCAAAACAGCTAGGGGAGAGGAATGCGGCTAGCATGATATGTCAGGAGGACTATAAAAATATACTCATCGCAACCATGGTTACGGTTTCCCGATCGGGCTTAGTCTCATCCCTCAATAAGTTCCCGAAGTTGCTTATCGGGGGGGTGTTAACCTAAACCACATTTGGTAAGTATCTCACTTAGTAGGTTCAGGGTAACCAATCCTAGTTCAAGGTAACTTGGCAGGTTCAGAGTAACTGCTCCCACACAATTTTCGACTTAGAAATATTTTCTTCCGTCGTATAGTAAGAAACTTTGTCTGACTGTAACTAGATCACTAGTGGTCGGAATCACACGAAACTTGAACTGTACCTCCAGCTACACCTTCTTAAGTAGTTCCCGTATCCCTGGACTCAGCACGCAATATCTTTATTGTCGAGCTGTACTGCAGATAGAAGTATTACTGCTACTAGTAATATTTTCTCGTAACATGCAACACTTATTATTAAGTATTCCTCAGACATGTATAACATCTCCTTGGGTCGTTCTGTATAGTATAAGTACCCTTAGGTGGGCCGGTAGTCACCCTGTAACAATACCCCCCTCCTCAAGGATCTTGTCCGCCAGAACCTATTTGAGCACACGGTAATAAGTCAAAGTTTTCAAACTGAGAAATATTTATTGGGCCTGGGGTTTTACCCCCCTAGTACGCCTCCACTGGAGCTACGCACGTCTCTTTTCACCCATGGGAC
>Ga0307511_10005553_pt1 | contig 12813 bp, 9 predicted proteins | sample 13_EM_MG_FD_200266 | JGI IMG/M metagenome (GOLD analysis project Ga0307511, IMG submission 200266) | Populus trichocarpa ectomycorrhiza microbial communities from riparian zone in the Pacific Northwest, United States - 13_EM | ecosystem: Host-associated > Plants > Roots > Unclassified | place...
ATAATATCCTATTGAATGGGCAAGTTGAGAAGATTATTTCTTTGATGAAAGGAATAATGAACAAATGAGCAAGTTAAAAGAATTAATTTCTAGGTTAATGGGATAAATACTTGGCATAATAGATAAATTGTAAAATATGTGGGTTGTTAGATACACTCTTCATATTTTCATGAATTTATTTTTATCTGAAAGTCGTATTAAGAATTTATGAAATTATTAAATTACTAAAGATAAGATAATTCATTTAATGACACGAGAATTACTTTAATATACACGAATAGTTAGTCCTTAATCAATTATTTATCAAAATATGCAATTTTAATCATGTTTAACTATTCGTGTATATTTAAGCACATCACACCTTCAGACCGGAAAGTAGATGCGTGGATAGATAATTTTGTTAAGAAATTGATGTAAGTGGAAGAACTATTATTTTGTTGTAATTTACTATTGTGTTTAAGAATTGTAATGTTTAACTTAATTATTTATGTATGATGTAATTTATGATGTTGCTATTATTAAATTGAATTATGGTTGGTTATATACATATTTTAAGCACAATTACCTTCAAGAGAAATCGATATATGTTATGAATTAATTAGTTTTAAATAATTATTCTATAGAAAATAGAAATGAGATAATGATATTATGGTTGAGTTTTAAAAGTCCAAATGATAGGACAAAAATTATGATTAATGTTTATAAGTTGAGAAATATTGAGTTGATAACTTGATATCAAAATAATATAAAGAAAACTCTGCTAAAATTTTAATAATATATATATATATATCTATATATATATGTGTGTGTGTGTGTGTGTGTGTGTGTGTGTGTGTGTGTGTGTGTGTGAGATATTGGTAACTACGAATATATTTCATATAATTTGAGTTTATATAATTGGGGTAGTTACAGACTTAGACCAAAGTTTGTTCTTCTGGTTAATTTCGATCTTTTAATTAGAATTGTTCTCTAGTTGTTTTTCTTATAATTATTTTTGTTATACTCGTAACCCCCTTCATCCTTGTTCACTTAGCAACACTAGACTAGATATTCTTCGTGAGAACGATCCTTACTTATACCACTACATGTATTTTTAAGAGTTTAGGTTTTATATTTGAATGCCTACAACAACACACCAAATCTTTTAAAAACAATCATTAGTTTTTTATAGTTATGGTTTCGACATAATTCTAATTTTTTTGGAACTAGGCCTTGATTTTATAGTGTTTTAAAGGTAAACGACATTCCAAGCAAGATTAGTTGTCATTAGGCCATTAGCCCCACCTTCTCGAGGCCAAATTCCATTGTTTTCTAGGGTTTTTAGGCATTTTTGTGTTTTTGCATAGAATTTTTATTTATTTTCATCACTCTAGATTTTTTTCTTGATTTGTTTTTCATGGTTTATTAAAGTTTCCTTGATTGTTTATGATTGTAACTCAATCTTTTAATTAAGGAGATTTGTTGTGTGATCTAAAAATAGAGAGAACCTTGCACAAGTTAAGGAGGGAAGCTTGAAGAAATCCTGGAGAAAATGATCTAGCTTTTGATTCCCTTTTTGCTAGGGATTTTGATCTAGAAGGAAAGGAAGTCATGTTTGAAATTGACCTTTGAAAGTGCTTGTCGCCTCTTATTTGAATCAACAACCCTCATGCATAATATTTCTTACTTTAGATGCTGATAATAGAGGAGCTTTGGTGGATAAAACTCTTGAGGCCACAAGAACTTAAGATCAAGATAATTCAACAGAAAATAAAGTGGAAAAACCACAAAACTCAAGGATCAATAACTTTCTGTCGAATGATAAAATTAAAAAAAAATATTAAAAAAAACCAAGTCAACCAAGGTTAACTCGACTAACTCATGACTTGGGATATGAGATCAGGATATCCCCATAGAAAGGCAAACAAAAAACAATCATGAAACTTAAGGCCCAATAACCTAATATTGAATGACTAACTCATGACTTGGGATATGAGATCAGGATATCCTCATAGAAAGACAAACAAAAAACAATCATAAAACTTAAGGCCCAATAACCTAATATTAAATGATAAAATTAAAAAAAAATCAATTTAAAAAAGAGAGACATAAGTTAAATCAAGCTACTCTTCAAAATTAATAACCTTAGATCATAAAATAAAGATTACTCGGTAAATAAGAAAAAATCACAAAGCAAAATTCATAATCATCAACAATTAAAAAAAATATATCAATCAAAATAATAAGAACCAAATTTAGTACAAAAACTAAATGAAAGAAAATAATTAGGGACTAAATTGAAAATAAAATAAATCAAGAAAAGGATAAAAAACAACAATCAAAAGAATGAGAACCAAATTAGATATAAAAATTAAATGAAATAAAATATCGAGGGATAAAATTAAGAAAATAATCAAGAAAATAATTTTAAAAAATAGCTATAAAAAAATGATTATGAAATTAGATACAAAAATTAAATGAAATAAAATACGTAAGAATAAAATTGAAAAAAAAAAACCAACTTAAAAAAAATATTGGAAGTAAAACAAAAATAATTAAAAAATAAAGACCAAAATTAATGCAAATATAAACTGCTGGATACATTTAATTTTTAAAAAAATTGGGCAAAAAGAGAAAAAAAACAAAAACAAAAACAAAAAACAAAAACCTCCACCATGCAAAAGCTCCTAATCATCTTGAAGAAAATATCACGAATTTGAACGCCATCAAAGAAGGTGGCATTTGAGAGATATCATAAGCGCCACTCGAAGAGCGTCGTATTCACATTATTTATAACTAAAAAGCCATGATAAAATTATAAAAAAATCCCTAGATATCTTTTTTATTTTTTTGGCTTTTAAAAATAATAATCATTTTAGTGTGCGGGCAAAACATTAAAAAATTGAATAACCCCGGGACCCTAGTTTTGAGTCTTGTTGCAGTGTTCTGATACCTTTGTTAATATTATTATATCGAAAGTTGTCTTCGAACATCGCATGTAACCTGTCCACGGGTAACTTCAAGTTTAATGTTACATCGTCATCATCAAATTTGAATCATAGGCAGCCAGTGACTCAATATGGAATCAGCATGCATTCACAAATCCACTAAATCCCCAATACTAGTTCTACAAAACCAAGATGCATCTAAAAGACATGTCACATGAAATCACCCTCACAAATTTTCACCAGCAGCAGATATGGTAAAACCAAATTACTTCAATGAAGGTGGCACGCTATACAGCCATCAATCCACGAGAGTTTTCATAAGAAAAATCCAGAGGAACTTTAAGTACATAGCAGAAGAAACATTGACGAAAGTTATTTCCTATTCAAAAAGACATTCAACCAAATTCATGAGTCAAAATTTTAAGTATTATCCTATGTGCTGCACTTGTAAAACTCTTGAGTCTTGAAAAATAACAAAACAAAACTCATCAACAGCTCTTCAGGCCTCTGTGATGGGGAAATCAAAAACCACATCTTTCCCTGTAAGCTTCCTGTAAACTCCAGCAAATGACTCCAGCTTGTACTCGGTGTTATTGCGCTCCTTGGGATCCAAGAAGATCTGACAAACAAACAAAAAAATAGAGATTTACTGAGAAGGGCAAAGATTATGGTGATAGAGAATACAATTCCAACTATAATTTTCTGTTCCTTTGTCTTAAAGTGTGAAAGCTACCTTGCTAATTTTGGATCCATCAATCCTGTATCTGGTGCGCTTTCCAACAATCTCAGCAGGATAAACTAAATCCTCAAGCATGGCTTCATGCACAGCAGTTAGGGTGCGGGAGCGGGGGCGCTGAACAGCAGAGCCTTTCTTGGGTGGACGCACAATCCTTCGGGTAGCAAGCAGAACAACATCCTGCCAAAATATCAGAGGAATTGAAACATGAATCAGAATTCAGATTCAAACAAGTATTGAATTGAAGCTGGGATTGACATAGTATATTAACCACGACTAGGAACTACAAATGCTAAGCACCTCCTTCTATGGACTTGAACCTTCAGCCTTGAGGTTGCAAGCTCTAAGCTTCATATTCCCCCTCCTCTATTACACATGTAGAAAACTAAGAATCTGAAATAACATTACCTTCCCACTAAACTTTTTCTCCAGCTCTCTAACAAGACGAAGATGAATCTTGCGATAAGCCTTCCTTAGTCTATAAGGAACATAAATGACAATAGCTTTGCGATTACCAGCAACATCTATTTGACTGCAAAATTTGCAAAGTTTAAATTTAGCAAATAGACCTGGCACCAGAGGAAAAGCAGAAAATTGAGAGAAGAGAATGGAAAAGTTTCTTGTAGAACACACATAAAATTATGTACATACACTGCAGAATTTATGAAGAGATCCTTTAGATCAGTTTTCAGTTCCGAGCTGGTATTTTCCAAATCAAATAATGCCTGCAGAGAAGAAAGCATTTAGATTTCAACATATTTAATTCGTTTAAACCATGAATCCAAAGAAACCAGATTGAATAGTAAAGAACTAACTTGGGCAACAGTCTCCTCAAACTCAGTGGGTTCTGCATCCTTGTCTTTCTGGATCTTCTTCTTTGTGGTGAACATCTTCACAGATCTGGTTAGCAACAGCACGAGACTAGATTCAATGACTGAGCTGTAATTATCAATCTAATTTCATCAGAATGAATAGCTGGACATCCATTATGAGTTGTCATCCTAATGAACACCTAATTTCCGTTGACTCTTTCTCTACTTGTTCAGAAATAAACTAAGAGTTAGAGAACAAAACATTCATGGATAATGAATACCAACAGGTAGTCTAATGTCAAAAGGCAGACCAAACTTCAGACCTTAATACATACTGCATTAGCCTATTACTGCAACCAATGTTGGTTTATATGTCATCACGCTTAAAAAAACAAATGGTAACTACCAAAGGAGAAATTAAAATAATCTACGTTAACCCACATGATGCAGCAGAAATAATGTTATAGGTGTTTCTATCACAAAATTTAAACAACTACAGGCGGCCTAGCAAATAATTATGCCTTAAAATACAACAATTCAACACCTAAAATCAATCCACACAAGTCCTTTTCCACTAAAAATATTTCCTTTTCCATAATCTTAACACTAAAAAAATCCGTTTTCAATTCTCCGCTGTATCGTCTTTGTTCCATTTACTAACAAACCAATCAGATTGAATCATAAAAACATCAATTGTAAGAATTGACAAACGGAAACAAGATAAATGCATATCTATTATACAGTTGCTGAACTGTACAGCACACAAAACAGCTGCCTCGATCTTTCAAAGGAGTGCAACGTGAACCAATAAAAACCCATTTGCTTTGGAGACAAGATACACTATCATTAGAAAACAGACGACAAGATTCAAGCTTCTAAGAGAACCCAGTTGACAAACAAGAAAAATAGAACAGCCCATTCGATATTAGAAGCTAAAAGAATCACAACAAGCAATTATATAGCTGGTTCAATCTGCTTGGCATTGATGAAAAGGAATTTACAGAAAATCCATTTTAGTTTCTGAGACTTACCAGGCAAGCAGCGGTCAGGAAACTGCTGATATGGTTGCTGTCGATGCTACTGCTTTTTAAGGCAGAGAGATCGAAGTGTGGCTCAGAGCAGGTTTAATAGTATGGAGGGAGACTAAGGGATACACTTGCCCTATTTTGAACGGCTAGGATTTATTTAAGGAATTCGACACGATCCGTTGATATTATTGATATTTTTATTCATGTTGAATAATAGATAATTTTTATAATGTATTATGTTATATATTCTTTTTTTCTTCCTTCCAATAAAGAAAAACCACAATTAAAAACTTAATTTCAACCGGAGGTACATAACTGCCTCACAAATCAAATAAAATATATGTATCCAATATTATGATATTTAAGAAAAGTATATTGTTTTAGGCGATGCCAAATAAAAAATAAGTAAATGAAAAAAAGAAACTAAATAAACTAGAATGTAAAGAAAAGCTAGTAAATAAAGCAATAAAATAAAAATAATAATAATAAATAAATTGCAAGAAAGCTATAAGGAAATTATATATATGGGGTTGACCATCTTTCTTAGTAACTCAATGCCTATTTATATTGGTACAATGTTTCATGTAAACACTTAAATTAATTTTTACACATATTATTTATGTCAAATAAAAAAATTACATGATGAATCATGATACATATTAAATTTTAATTTATTATATGTCATTTTTTCTAGTAATTACATGAATCGTAACTTATTTTGTAAATATTAATTTATTTTATTGAGGACTTTTACTCTAAATAGAACTGAATCTTCTAATTGATTAAACAAACTTGTGTTGTTGCAGGTAATTATTTTTTTTTTATCTTCCCTCATCAATTTAGACTCCTATGGGACTTGGTTGATTTCATTGTTAATAATTACTTTTAGCCTTTCTTTTTCTTGTTTGATAGGGAAAATTATATTTTTATATAATTGACACATGGATGCTTATTTTAATATAGGCAATTACTTAAACATTTTCAAACTTTTTAGGATTTGAAAATTTTTAATGTTTGTATTGGTTGATTATCTAGGGACTTAAAAACAAAATAAAGTTATAAGATAAGTGGTTGCATAGTTTTTAAAAAAGACTAATCACACTAGTTTCAAAGAAACATATAAAAAGTTGGTTATGTTTAAGTCAAAAAAAAATCATAAAAAAAAAATTCCTTTTTTCTAAGAACAATTACCCTATATGTTTCTACCCCTAGGTTCATTTCTTACAAATTATTATTTGTATGATTATTTTCTAAGTTATGAGTTTATTGTAAATTCGGAATTAATTTAAGAAAATTAATTCATCATATTTATTGTTTTAGGGTCTTAGAATCCTAAATTGGAAATGTGAAAAGATTGAACTTTAAAAGTTTGTTTCATTTATTTTTTGGATCTAGTCTTTTTATGAGGCCTTTTTGAGTTTTAACACCAACCTAATGAGAGAAATTTTCTCAATCAAACATTTACTATCTAGTTAATCACACAAGTGTTGGAATAATAAAAGAAGTAAACAAATTATTAAAAAACTTCATAATATTGAAGAGAAAAATATGTATAATAATTATAAGGAATCTCATTGGGTAAATATTAGATCCCCCATATTGCTTAAAAGGAAAAGGCTTAAACTTTATATAATTATTCTTGAAATCACATCAAGTAGTTGATGTATCTTTAAATTATGAGTCTCATCTACTTGGATTTAGATCCAATTAACAATTAGCATAGGTTAGTCATCAAATAAAAATAAAAGTGATTTAGTTGCAAATATAGAATTATAAATCCCTAACAAACAAGGATGCAAATGAGCAATCATGTGATTATTATTAAAACTTTTGTAGCAAATAAGACATGCCGTAGTTGAGAAAGCATACCTAGTGATTGTTGGAATCAAAACAAGAATTAAAAAAAAGGATTTAAATGTTAAATCCGACTCAAAATGTTTTTAAAGAAACTAGTTGCTGCAAAAACTAGAAAAAAAATATTTAAAACAAAATTTTAACATTCATCTTGATTAAAAATCATTCAAAAACAATTGATAACAACAAAATTATAAACAAGTATTAAAAATAAGATTCTCAGGCTTACACATTCTTGAACATATTTTGAAGTAAACCAGTACTAGTTGTGAAAAATAGACATAAATGTTGAAATCAAGACTTTTAATGCTAACATTGACTAAAAATAATTTGTAAACAAAATGGTAGGTTTAAGAACTTGAAAAAGAGATCAAAATAGTATTTTGACATCAAAACCCCACCAATATAGTTTTCAAATGATATCAATAAAAACAATAGCCAAATTTTATTTGACAATGGTGAAAAAACATATAAAAAAGCAACAAATTAATATATAAACATGCATGCCAGCATAAAAACTGAATGAGTAGGAAAACAAATTTCAAAATGAACAAGGACAAAACAGTTACACACCGGTTTAATCCAATAGGCAACACATCTCATCCTTCTAGCTTTATCCTAAAGGTTCGAACACTTGTTTATGATCTTTGATCCCTGAAATGTCATGAACCAACATAATAAATACACTTTAAAAATAATAAATATATAAAAATACAAAAATAAAGCAAATTAAAATAACATAAGATATGAGAATGATGAATTAGATTATGTTGTCATAGTGATCGACATGCCGGATCATATGTCGTCACCATTGTTGGCATGTGGGATCATGCATTGTTGTGTATATCTAAAGTGACTTAACTCCCTCATCCTTTCCTTATCAGTTGTGTAGCCCACCATCACTTGAGCAAAGATATATAATCTTGGAAAAGTCATAAGTGTCCTATTTTTTTTCACCTTAATGCAATTATAATTTTTTATTGTGTTTATTGCTAGTGCTACCATTATTCGATAAGGATGGTGATATTTTTGTGTTGCTATTGATTGTTAGTTGGTGTTGTTGTGGATATAGTCATTGGTAAAGGGAGGATATGTTGTTTTGCTTGATGAGAAGGATAGTCAACAAGGTTTAATGTTGTTTTTTATATGAGGCTAGCACGAGAATGATTCTTGGTTGTGGTAGTTACATTTTATATAGAGATAAGGGGGGTTTTGAGTAATGATAGTGCTTTGGTGTGGTGTTAGGCTTAAAAATGTGTTGGTGTTGTCATGACGTGCACGACATCGAATGACAGAGTAATCTCTTGGAATTGAAAGGGGGTTTTGAGTTTAATCATAAAGTTATGATTATAGGGTTATATAGTCGTCACTTAGTATTATGGTCACTAAGAAATCTAATGGTATGCGACAATCTAGGTAAGGGGACTAGTTTTGCAAGGGAAAGACACATCACCCCCAGTACACCGTACATAAGGTAAGCTGAATTGTTGATTGATTATTTTTTTAGGTCATGTTTCTATCTGTTAGTCTCATCTAAGATTCAAGGCATATCTCCTTTTCTGAGGAAGTCTCTACCTTATTGGGTTTAATCCTAACCATTCTTGGGCTTAAATTTATCATCGTATCTATTTCTTGGATATAACTAATTCCTAACGTTCCGAATAACAAACTAATTGTTATGGGATTTTTTGTATTTTGGTCAAATTCTAATGGATAATCATAATTTGGTTAAGATATCTATTTTTGCATTTCTTAAAACATGATAAAAATATGATTTTATCTTTTTAGAAAATATGCATGAAAAACCTTTAGGATTCAGTCATATGTACGAAAACAAAATATTTTTTGTTCTTTGAAAATAAAGTTTATTTTTAAATTTTTGGATATTTTTTTGAATGTTTGAGGAAAATAAGATATTTTTTATATAGGATCCGTATCTTATGGTATAAGTCTATAGCCCGATATTAGACAAAATTATTAGGAAAAAACACGTGATGGTCCCAAAAATAATTTTAAAAATGGTCTTTAAAAAATTCTATTTTTATATTATTATTATTATTATATTTTTTTTTTAAAAAAAAAGGGCTGGACGGGCCAGGGGCCCAAATCTGGCCTAATCGGATTGGGTTAGGTCGACTGAAGGCCTAATAATCCTTTCTTTTCTTTTTTTAATAGGCTGAACCCGATCCAGCCATGTGAGCTGGGCTGAAACAGGTTCAGTCCACCTATATTACATGGTCACTAGTCTAGCCTAGTGACCATGTTAATTATTTCATTGCTACAGAACGTGAATTAACATTCTGCATGCAGTGGATGAGAGAAGATTTACAAAGGGGAAAGAGGGAAAAGAGAAAAAGATTACCTAGCATGGAGGGTGTGTAGCTGTCGTTGCTGGTCCGCCGATGTGGCTGAGGTGCTGCTGGAGTTGCTCCTGACGCCACTGCTGAAGATTTTTGTCTAGAGAAAAAAGAAAAGTCTTACGATGGCTTGGCTATTCATGGGAGAGGTGGAGAGGATGAGTTGATGAAAGAGGTGCATGACTGTTGGTGGACGATATTGGTGTCAGTAAGGGCATAGAGGTTGAGGCTGCGAAGGAGGGAGAAGAACGATGATGGCAGATAAAAAAACATGGGGAAAGGTTAGTTTTTTACTCACTTTCACTCATCTTTTTTCTCTCCCCTCAATACCCGAAATCTGCTTCTATTTATAGAGGGTGAAAGAGGAACATCTTGTCTTTTTTGGGGACTAATCTTGACCTTTGATTCAATCGAGAAGAATCTCAATCGTTGGCTCAAAGTCATCATCATGAGCTGCTAAAATTTAGCCGATAAAGACTGATTGGGTTAGCCTTTTTAGGGTCGCGCCGCGGTAGCTGTAAGGGCAATCAGCTGACAAGAGTTATGCTGGAGTGTAATACAATGTCACGTGAGCTCTCATCTCTCTAACAATACGATTTCTTGCCCTATCTCTTACTGAGCGCACTTTTGAGCCCTTATTTCTAACACTTTCAGAAGAATTGAAACATTTCTTGATTTGATAAATCCACAATCTCTCATTCCTTTTTCTTTTTTATAATCATATTATCTAAAGTCTCTTACGGAACTTTTTGTCATAGGCATTGTAAAGAGGGAACTACTGTCATAACCTATTTTTGGGTTTTTCCCCCTTTACCTGACAGATAATTAGCACTAAATCTCTATAAACATTGAGTTTTCCAACTCTCGGCTTTAAAGTAGCTTCTAGACTAATGATATAAGCTTCATATTTGTTTGTGTTATTGGTGCATTCAAACTACAACATCACCGAAACATGGTACTGCTTCTTTTTTGGAGAAATTGTTACCGCTTCATTCTCATTCCATGCTACGTTTAAAACTCCATCGAAATATATAGTCCACTAGTCATTTGCACCACCACCACTCTCAATCACTAATACATCCTCATCGGGAAGATTAAAATACAATGACTCATAATCTTTCACAACATTATCTATTAGGTGGTCAGCAATCGCGCTCTTTTTTACAGCCTTTCTTGTCATATAGTCGATATCATATTATGTCAATAACACTTGTCATCTTGCTATCTAGATTGATAACTCTATTTATACTAAGAAAAAAATATTAAATAAAACTAGAAAAATAATAAAAGAGTTATAAACCAAATAGAAAAAAAAATTATCATAAATCAACTAGAAAAATATTGCAAATCCTAAACAATAACTTCTAGACCTTATTTAAAGGCCTTACCACACTCAAATGGATACAAAATCTTAACCCTATGGAAATATAACCTCTAAAGTTTTCTATCAAAATTATAGTTTGATTCAACAGTCAGATTGAAAGTTATGTGCATTAACATAAAACTGCATTTTACAGAAAAAAAATCTCCTACATCAGTTTTTCTAAGTTAGAGAGAACTAGCTCGTCCTCGAGTTTAAATTTCTCATTTCTCAATAACTAATATGTATAATAAAGACTATCCAACCTATTTTCTTCCTTTTCTTTAAGTGTACAAAAATTTTAGAAATCAACTTTAGTCCCTCATCTTAAAATTTGTATAAGAAATAACAATTGACAAATTATTTCTCTTCCATTGCCTTTTTGAATAATAAAAAGCAAACCTTAAATTTTCCTCATCAACATGTATTGTATCCATATAACCTACATTTTTTATAAAGGTAAACTTATAATCAAAAGGATCAACATAATTTAAATCAATATTATTTTTTGTTGAGCACCTTTCATTTTATTTTTTTTGTTCTTAACCTCTAACTTATCAGCAAGGATATAATTAATGATATAATCACTACCATTAATATCATTGTTTATGATATCATAATTTAAATTATCATCAAAATAAACATCATAAAATGATGTAGAATACCAAATCCACATTTACCTTATCATAAACAGGATCACTAAAATCTTCACGATTTTCATCTTGATCAAGAAACTACTCTTTTGATCATGTTTTGAAATGAGTTTTCAAAACTAGTCATAGAACTAGGACCACTCTTCTAACGATCCCTCATTTCCTTACCTCCACCAATTAACGTGTTAATTTTGCAATTCGTCTCTGCATGTCTTCTATCATCAGTTTCTAAACACCATTTTTCAATTATGTAATTTGTCTTTGCATGTCTTCTATCACCAGCTCCTAAACATTTCTCTCCTGAGGGGGAATTTCCTCATCAACTTTTACCTGAACACATTCTGTTCTGTAATCTCTTCCAGCCATGGTTATTTAGCAGCATATAAGAAGCAAAATAACTTGGGATTGCAACACGTAACAAGTAATAACCTAAGATTATTGGGCTTTGATACCAACTAACACAGAAAAAAACACAAACAGAAAGATAACAAGTTAGAAAGACAAAATTGAAGCCGAATGGAGTTGTCACACCAAACTTTAATTCATAATTTTATTACTGAATATTTTTCTTCAAGTTGTTTCCTAAAATACAATCAAAATAACACTATTTATGCTTGGAAAAAAATCCTAAACAAAGCTAAAAAGAATAATAAAAGAGATCTAAATCAAATGAAAATAATAATCATAAATCAACTAGAAAAAATATTGTGAATTTCAAACAATTGCTCTAGTCCTTATTTTAAGACCTTCTCGTACCTAGATGGATATGAAATTTTAACCCTATATCTTTTAAAGTTTTCTATCAAAATATATATCAATTCAATCCAACAATTAAATTGAAAATTATACTTATTAATATAAAGTTATATTTAAAAAGAAAACCCTAAATGAAAAAAAAAATAACATTAGAAATCTCATTGGGAATGATGGATTTGAGACCCTACTAGGTAGCCATTTTGTCTCTGTGTGGGAGAACAAATTCAGGATTCCAATTATCTTAATATTTTTAGGAAGTTCCCTTCCCCAACTTTGTCAACTGTAATTTCCTATGAGCTTAAGCCCCTATTTTCACAAGATAAAAAAAAA
>Ga0307511_10005554_pt1 | contig 12810 bp, 4 predicted proteins | sample 13_EM_MG_FD_200266 | JGI IMG/M metagenome (GOLD analysis project Ga0307511, IMG submission 200266) | Populus trichocarpa ectomycorrhiza microbial communities from riparian zone in the Pacific Northwest, United States - 13_EM | ecosystem: Host-associated > Plants > Roots > Unclassified | place...
TTCCTTGTTCATGTCCGCATGTTCCCATTGTCCATTCTGGGATTCCTGCGCTTCCCGTGATATCGCACGTGAGAGTAATTCCTAGACTAGGATTATTAACAGAAACCATGATATGGTATTTGCTATGACCATAATTCTGTCAATGCGTGGGAGGGCATTACCCTGGCAAGATTATTTGGCGTGCCCAATTCTGGCCTCCTCGTACAAGGCCTGAGGCTGAGGCCGTGAAATTTCCGATGGCATACTACAGCAACCTTAAGTCTAGGTCAAATTTTCTTCCGGGACTAACCCTCCGCTTCTCCTTGCATGCCTACGCAGTATTAAATTTTAAGTGGCTCTCGACGCCCTCAAGTACATCCACTATTAGTCTGTTTGTGCAGCGATTCCAGATTCACCCGTCGTGGCCCTTAATGTACAACTGATGCTTAATTGTGATAGGGATAGCAGCTTCCCTACCTAGGGTAGCGGTACGACCAACCCTCACGTCATATCAGAACTTGACTAACCTAACCATATCATCGGCATGGCGAGAATGCAAGACGGATGCAGATCAATCTTGGCGTGGCAACCACGGCTTGGAACGTACAGGGATTGATAAGTCATCGGGACAGACTGGTCAGATATTAGGCTTAAGCGTAGCTCTATCACGCGTAGGAGAAATTCATTATTGCCGGCGGAAAATGCACTGACCGTAGTACATGAGAGCACACCCCGCTACCTATAGCCAGACGAACCCTCACCGCTCTCCCCCATCCATCAATCGCATTATTCAGCCATAATTATGCATTCCTGAGCTATGACGACACTGCACACCGACAGCTGTCTCTGGAAAATTATGACGACTCTATAGCCAACGGCATTCAACGCTCGGAAAACCATGACAGATATCAGAAATATGAAAACAGCAACGAGACCGTGGAAGATTAATGCCCAAAATATGTCGCCTCATACACACAGACAAAAGATACCTCTTCCGGCACATTCCGTAGTAATAAATCGAGCATGATTTGTTACAGCCTTGTACCACTGGATATATAGACTTCCCAAGAACATTTGAGGCTCGCACGATCCGGCATCAGCCCACTGAACGGCATAGAGTAAGTATCCAGAAACCAAGCATCTCATTGGATACATCTCACATGTCATAGGCACTTTCCACACAAGCGTTCCCTTCGCAAAGGATAAATACTGATGCTGGCAATTCAACTCAAGATGGAATATTTGCAGCACTCGCTCTACCTGCGGCAACTAACCCCAGGGATGAATGGGGGGTCCGAGGGGATAGGCAGAGGAGATATGAATTGCGGAGATATCTTGAAATCAAGCTAGGGAGCTGGGGTCCAATAGGGATAGAAAATAGGCTGAGGCATAGATAAACATACATCCGACACACATACATGCAGACATCCATATAAATACTTTTCCTCCGCCACACCAGACACAGCCGAATGATCGTGAGACGGAGCCGACATCCTCCGCTGCCTCTCTCCCATCCCCATATTACCATTAACAGACTGAAACACATATAAGGGCTATGAGGAGCTTGCTAACGAGTTACTTTGATTTCGCTCTCCTCATGTACCGCAGCCCCGTTGCTGACCAGCTAAGTCCACTTAGTTTTTTTTAGCAATCAACCGACACAAAAGGTCCTGAGCATTACGTAAACTCAACCCACAAGGCTCATTCTTTTTTTTTTTTCCCCGTCTATTACGCCTATGCGGCGGCCTTGGAACCTTTGACAGAAACCTTCATTGGGAGCGGTCGACCCCCGTGTGTGCGCCTATTGCGCCTGTCTAACTACATGAGGCTGGGCCTACTGCCCCCTGTGCATGCGATACACAACAACACCAATCCCTGTGCGTGCAGGTGTGGTATAGCGGCCACCTCATGTACAAAGCGGTTCCAAAGAAAGTCAAGCTATACTACAACCACAATAGGAGACTTACTTGATGCTAGGTACATGTATCCCTGTATTTGCCTCATCCCCCCACCTCCCCGAATTTCCTCCTTGAAGCACCATTTGGGATTCGAACCCACTACCTGTTGAGAGACCACCCACTCCAACCCAGGTCATCCAGCTGCGCACTGCCAACTACGCCAGCATCCCCCCACAAGGCTCATTCGCCAACGTGCATTATATAGGGAAGTAGAACCCTGGAAATTGAGGTTGGAAGAGGATTAGTCGGAAATTCTCGCTGTTAGGAAATTGTGCCTCAAAAAGGTAGAGAGTTTGTCCTGGGACCGGGGTTGCCGCGATCACGGAAATTACTTGGAGCGGAAAGTTTTCGGTGCCGTGAAGGGGACATAGGAGATTGGATTTATATGCGGGGAAGGGAGGAGTTTCAAAGATTGTTGGGGAGGGTATCAACGGCGCCCTCACAAATTCTCCTAATAATGCGTCTAGCTTGTGGCAGAGATTTACCGGAAGCTTAAAAATGGGCACAGAGCCAGCGGAAACGGACGAATTGTACTCCAATATAGCAGGATCCAGGCTTCGTCCTACCTTCGCCGTGACTGATTTTTGAAATGTCCTTACAGGGAGGGTGGGACGGTGGGGGCTCGATTTGCAATTATTTCTTCTCCACATGTTCCTCTGTGTAGCCGATTCAGATAGCAAGACATCATGAAATAACGCAATCAAAAGTACTTCCTGGGGCGGAATTGACTGCTTGCGCTTATTTCAAGGAAATGTTTCACATGTAGGATTCCACTTCCAAAACATGCAGGAGCCTCCAACCACATGACGGATAAGTTTTCTGCTGCCGTGAAATGACGAAGTACTTTGGTATTTTTAGCTCTGAGGCTGAAGCAATCTAGCATGGAATTGAAACACACTCACCACCCCTCGTGGTTTGTAATGCACGTCGTGCAGGGTGGAGCAGTTTCCAGCGCAATGTGGTGTCGGCACTAATCAACGCAGAGACATGAGACATAGGGATTTCCCTGTTTTTTAGAGTGTATACTAAGGGGTGGACAAAGGTAATAAGCATGGGTATATTTGTGGCAAAAATTGGTCGACACAAGGCATAATAGCTTTACTTACATATTTCTACTCAAAACCTGTGTACAGCTACGAACTCTTGCTGCTCATCTTCATAATATTAACGTTCTTGCAAAGTTTACAACAAACAGCTTGAAAGTTAAATCTAAAAAGAAAGGGAGAATAGAAGAGCTTGGCTGACGTGAGCTTGGACTTGCGGTTCAAACCTGGTCAAAATAGCCCCTGCGGCCAAGCTACGCTTCTCGTCATTAACCACCACCCCCGAGTAAGGTAGACAGTTCAGCTAATGCAGGGCACCGAATCAGAAGTGGGCTAACGCCAAACGAAATGGAACACCTACAGTATATAAGTTTGGAGACCAAACAAACACTGGTACGTTTGTACCGCTGTTTGGGACTCGGTCAAAGCGGTTATCTATCGTCGGCTGCTCAACCTCGGCAGTGCCAAATATCAACCAGACAATATACCAGTTGACATACAACCCAGAACACAGTTAAACTAGATAGTGTTCACACTTAATATGTGGAGCTGTTCGCAGCCACAGCGGAGAGAAGTGTAATTAGTTGATTCGACTGCCTAAAGCGTGGGATCTCAGTCCGACTATCCGGCCGACCTTGGCTAGGTGATCAATACACCACTCAACATATAATTCGACCGACCGACATATGCATGATCAACATTCATATTTCCTGTCTGAACTGAGACAATTCACCAACCGCCTAGGCCACATGTAGCCCATGCGCTCCTCCAAGAGTCTTTACGCCAAATCTATAGCAAAGTAGGGGTTGGTACACTCAGCATTAGTTCACTTGAATTGTCGTTCTATTTGCTTAAAATTGCGGTTTCCATTGCTTCACGATGTGTCTTTAGTCCATTTTCAAGTCCGGACTTCAGCGATTGTAGTTTTTGAATTATGCTATTGGTGTGGGGCTGACCGTGCCAGGACTTTTGAAACACCTTTGACCCGATATTCACGCTAAAACCCACCTAAGGCAGATTCCCATTTGACGCCCCTCGATATATATGAATATAGTAGCAGAGTCTGCCTTAAAGCTCATGCTCAATTGGTCATCCCTCGTTTTTTCTGCTTTTTTTCCTAGCCATAACTCAGGTGTCGTCGCACGGCACGAATGGGAGGTTCTGTTTTAATAACTGCGTCGGGATTCATTGTAGGCGCGCACATTTCTATGCCGTGGTGTTATCGGCGCAGATAGCCATTAGCACCTCAAACAGTACCACGGCGACCACACCAATGTACTTGAAGTGATTGCACCCCCCCCCCAGAGGCGACAATGATTCTTCAGCGTTCAGAAATAAATCCGCCCCAGGGCACCAAGCACAGTGCAACTTATGTAATACCATACATCAATACGTATATCTGATACATGTATATATCACTGGTAAAAGTTACATTAGTTGAAGTTTCACCAATCTAAGTGTTGTTATGTGACAATTTAATGCTCCCGGTAAATATTAGCGCTGTCCAGTCGTGGTATTTGATCGTGAGTAATGCTGGAACGAATCCACCAGACACGTGTTGCCCCATACCGGTACTCTCCGGATAATGAAGGTCCTAACTTATAATGTATCTCATTGTCTATGATGTGATTTTTTATTACGTTGTTACCTATCTTAGAATGTTTAGAATATCCCTTATCTTTTCCAAGGTGATTCTATTACGGCTTCATATTATATTGGGCTCTATGTATCATGCAGTCAGCTTATGTGCATTAGTCTCTTTCATGTCTGTCTTTTGTATTTCCGGACTTTCAGCTCCCTGTTACCCAGAATCTTTATGTACATATACAGCTCGCTCTCCCTATGCTTCATTCTAGTTAATATAACCAAGCCTCCACACAGTCTACTGCGCTCCGAACCGCTCTAACTGCTGCCCCGCCTCTTTGGCCATTCTGCTACCTAACAAGTACCCAAATACTGTGTCAGCTTCATCGCCAGGTAGGCAATCTCTTAACCGCATTAAATATATCATCTATGAGCCAAGCTGATATTCGTGCTATGTATATGCAGAGAAGGTATAATTGAAGATGAAAGTCGCTATCGCGCGACTACAGGTCATAGTGGATGCAACACCCGAGGATCGACCTGACCGAGCACGACGGTTGAACGACCGTGGGAAGAATTTCGATATGAGTCCATGTGTACGAACCAGTGATTCACAGGGCTTGGACGCTGCCATCAATTACGCAGAGCAAGCTGCTGGGGCGATACCCGAGGATCAACCTGACCGAGCAAGATGGTTGGGCGACCACGGGAGGTTTTTCAGCAGTCGATATGAACGAACTGGAGATCCACAGGACTTAGAGGCTGTCATCAACTGCACAGAGGTAACACTGAAGGCAACACCAGAGGATGACCCTGGCCGCGCAAGCAGGTTGAACCTGCTTGGCTACTATTTACACAGACGATATGAGCAAACTGGCAATTTAGAGGACCTAGAAGCTAGTATCAATAACGTAAAAAAAGCTGTGGCGTCAACACCAGAGGATCACCCTAATTCTGCCGGATTCATGAACAATCTTGCGAACTGTTTGAGCAGTCGAACTGAACGAACCGGAGATCCACAGGACTTAGAGGCTGTCATCAACTGCACAGAGGCAACACTGAAGGCAACACCAGAGGATTACCCTGACCGCGCACGAAGGTTGAACCTCCTTGGCTACTATTTACACAGACGATATGAGCAAACTGGCAATTTAGAGGACCTAGGGGCTGGCATCAATCACGCAAAACAAGCTGTGGCTTCAACACCAGAGGATCACCCCAATTCGGCAGGATTCATTAACGATCTTGCGAACCATTTGAGCAGCCGATATGAACGAGGTAGCAATTTACAAGATTTAGCGGCTGCCATCAGCTACAGAGAGAAAACTATAGAGGCAACACCGGAGGCTCACCCGGACCATGCCAAATGGTTGTACAACCTTGAGAGGGATTTGACCACCCGATATAAAAGAACTGGGAACCTACAAGACTTAGAGGCTGCTATTAGTTGCGCAGAGCGCGCTGTGGCTGTAACACCAGAGGATCACCCTGAGCGTGCAGCATGGTTGAACAGCCTCGGTAACCATTTGAGTAGCCGATATGAACGGACCGGGGATTTGCAGAACCTGGAGGCGGCAATCAAGGATGCAGAGGCTGCCCTGGAGGTAACCGCGCAGGATCATCCGGAACGTGCACTTTGGTTGAATAATCTCAGTTGCCGCTTGATCAGGCGGTATCAACGGACTGGGAATTTGGAGGACCTAGAGATAGCGATCAACCATGCAGAAGAAGCTGTGACAGCAACACCAGAGGGTGACACCAATCGGGCAGCACTGTTGGACTCGCTTGGTAGCTGTTTGAGAAGCCGATATGAAAGAGCTGGGAATATGCAGGACCTGGTGACCGCTATCGATCACGCAGAGGCAGCGATGGGGATAACACCGCAGGATCACCCTGACCGTTCAAGACTGTTGGACAGCCTTAGCTGCCATTTGGGCGTGCGGTATGAGCGGACTGGAAATTTGCAAGACCTAGAGGCCGCTATCAATCACTCAGAGACAGCAGTGGAGACAACACCAAAGGATCACCCTGGCCTTGCAATGCGATTGGCCAACCTTAGCAACCATTTAGGCATTCGATATGAACGAACTGAGCATGTGCAGGACTTGGAGGCCGCTATCAATCACGTAGAGGCAGCGATGGGGATAACACCACAGGATCACCCTCACCGTTCAAGACTCTTGGACATCCTTAGTTGCCATTTGGGGACGTCGCATGAGCGGACTGGAAATTTGCAAGACCTAGAGGCCGCTATCAATCACTCAGAGACAGCAGTGAAGACAACACCAAAGGATGACTCTGGCCTTGCAATGCGATTGGCCAACCTTAGCAACCATTTAGGCACTCGATATGCACGAACTGGGAATGTGCAGGACTTGGAGGCCGCCATTTCCCAATCAAAGGAAGTGTTGGAGTCACTGGCAGAGGGTCACCCCCATCGAGCAGCGTTGTTAGGCCATCTTGGGACGTATTTGGGTAGACGATATGACCGCAATGGGGATCTGCATGATTTAGGGGCGGCCATCAAGTATGCAGAGGCAGCTATACGGGAAACACCAGGGGATCACCCTGGTATAGCAGTATGGTTGAGCAAGCTTAGTGACTATTTGAGAAGCCGATATGAACGAACTGGGGCTCTGCATGACTTAGAACTTGCCATCGAGTATGCCGAGGCATCTATACGGAAAACACCAGTGAACCACCCTGGTATAGCACCAAGTGCGGCGGGCCTGAGTAGCTCCTTGAGCCTCCGATATGAACGAACAGGGGACGTGCATGACTTAGAGACTGCCATCAAGTACGCACAGGCAGCTGTGGAGGCAGCAGAGTATCACCCTGAGCGAACACCGCAGTGGAACAATCTTGCGAGGCAGTTGGGAATTCGATATGAACGGACTGGAAATTCTCAGGACTTAGAGACTGCCATCCATTTCGCAGAAATGGCTGTGGCAGCAACTCCATCAGCGGCCGACGGTCTTAGTATCCTGTTATGTCGCCGATACCAACGAACTGGAAGCCTGCTAGACTTGGAGGCTGCCATCAGGCATACAGAGGCAGCTGTTGAGGCAACACCGGAGGATCATCCCAGCCGGGCAACATCCTTGGGCTGCCTCGGCACTCATTGGAGCACTCGATATAAACTGACTTGGGATCTGCATGACTTGGAGGCTGCCATCAAGTTTGCAGAGGCTGCTTTGCGGGCAACGCCACAGGGTCACCCTGATATAGCAATATGGTCAAATAACCTTGGGAACGACTTGAGCACCCGATATAAACGGACTGGGAACCTACAGGACTTAGAGGCCGCTATCAACTTTGCAGAGAGAGCGGTGGGGGCAACACCAGAGGATCACCCTGAGCGTGCAGCGTGGTTAAACAACCTTGGTCGCCATTTATACAGCCAATGGCAACGAACCGGGGGCAATCCAGCCTTGGAGCCCGCCATTGCCGCATGGCTTTCTGCTTGGAGCATTTCTACAGCCCCAATATCAATTCGAATCCAAGCAGCTACAAGCGCTGCACGTGCGTTGGTTTTTGACTTCTCGGCCACTAGCCAAAGTCTAACTCTGTTACGTGCCTGCTCGATATTACATGACGTCACTTCCCTAATCCCTCTATCGACTTCGCGATCTTTAGAGCGTGAAGATCAACAGCATATTCTGGGGAAATTCACTGGTGTGGCCGCTCTTGCTGCAGCTGTTTCATTACAAGCTGGGAAATCACCATTAGAGGCACTGCGTCTGCAAGAGCTAGGCTGCAGCGTTACAAATGGCCAGCTTCTTGACTATCGCAGTGAAATATCGGATCTAATGCAACAGCATCCAATATTGGCTAGAGATTTTGATTCTCTCCGACGAGAACTCGACTCGCCCTTTCCTTCCATAGAACCCTCTTCAGATCTGTCTATAAACAAACGGTTGAGGATACAACAAGCTGCAATTAATAAAAGAAATCATGTAGCTAAAGATCTGGAGGATATACTTCAGCAAATTCGACAGAAACCAGGATTCCAAAGTTTCCTGCGCGCAGAATCCGAGGAGTATTTTTTATCAGCGGCACAAGGCGGGCCAATTGTCGTGCTGAATGTGACATTCCTCCGCAGTGATGCAATACTTGTGACAAATGAAAAAGTGACTAGCATTCCTTTACCTCTGCTTTCTGGCGCTTCCATGATTAAGCACCTTGATCCAAGCGCTATTGATGACAACGAAACTAAGAGAGAGCTACTGGAATGGTTATGGAAGGCTGCCGTGCAACCGGTACTCCGGAAACTGCGGTTTTACCCTAAGGTAGTTGACCCGTTGCCCCGTATCTGGTGGATTGGAGTAGGCCTGATGTCGCGGGCACCGATTCATGCAGCTGCGAGATACAACAAAGGTTCCATTATAACGACAACGCTTCATTATTGCCTTCCATCATACTTATCCACTATCAGGGCACTACAGTACTCACGGTCTCAGCAATGCCAGCAGAATGGATCTATGCTTATAGTTACAATGCCCACAACACCCGGGTTAGGTTCTTTGGATGGTGTAACGAAAGAGGCAGAGGAAATTAAACATACCCTTCGGGATTTCACTACAGTGGAAATACTGGACACTCCAACTGCTTACCATGTGCTTCAGGCGCTTCCAAGTTATAGCATTGCTCACTTTGCCTGTCATGGTGTTTCGTCAAACAATCCAGCCGACAGCCATCTTTTGCTTCGCAAGGCAATCATATCGTGTGATGGTCTCCCTACTGAAGAGGTTGACAAGCTCCGTGTCAAAGATATTGCGGCACTGAGATTACCAGCAGCCAGGCTAGCCTATCTCTCTGCATGCAGTACCGCGAACAATGCATCGTTGAAGCTCATTAATGAGGTAACTCATATTGTGAGCTCTTTTCATATTGCTGGATTTGTGAATGTGATTGGGACGTTATGGCCAGCAGAAGATGAGGCTTGTGAGAAGATGGCAGTGGATTTCTATTCCACCCTCAGTAGGACGGATAATGTGGTAGTATCTTACCGCAGTGCGCTTTTGGGATTGATGCAACAGAGGCCTTCACAACCGATGTACTGGGCACCATTCATTCATTTCGGCGCTTAACAGGTACAAACTCGTATCTTTTATTTGACCTGTACGGTAATGTATGCTAACACAACTTCAAGCTTATAGCCTGTTGCTTAGGGTGTTTGATTCCGTAGTTGATATGCGGAGGGAATGACTCATCCAAGTGTACGGGTAAGAACCAATTGCTTTGGGGAGGTAGTTGGAGGAGGTATATTCGGATCCAGAGTGGTGTGGGGTGGTGGCAGAATTTTCTGTTGGAATGCACATCCATCACACCTGAGTTATTTTATTTTTTTGGGTGAAATTAGTACCCGTATTGATACTATGGTGTATGGTGAGGGCACGCATCCCCGCGAGAAAACGCAGCTGGATTGTCCAACCTCTGAGCCGTGCCAGCCCTGCCCTCTAGATACATGAATTCTCCCGCGTTGTCAAACTCTCCTCCGCCCCCTTTTATCCCGTGTCAGTAAGAAAAGAGTAACCTCGTTGCAAAAATCGGGTCCGACTAAATGTCCTCCCACTTCCTTCTGTCCTGCTACGCACCCGGAGGCCAGTAGATGCGCCGCGTTCTATGTTTCCCCGCATCCACAGAAAGGGTCTGGGGCCCTCCCTATCTGGTGTAACCATGCTCTCATGGACCCTTTGACGGTGTGCAAGTACATGAGTCCTGAGGGCGTCTCGATCCAACTTGAGATGTGGTAGCTTCGTATATAGGGTGTAAGCCTGTCTGATAGCTGCTGGTGTCGCTAAGCTGGGCTCGAGCATCATCTGGCTTGCCATCCATGCTGTTTTGGCTCGTTTGTCCGCCTCCTCGTTTCCTTCCACCCATCGCACCCGAGTTACCGGCGCCTAACCACTCAGGGAAGGCAGACTCGGCGGAGTGCAGCTGCGGTCACCCAGTGGGAGACGGCCACCACATCACATTCAATTGCCCCAACTACGGAGAACAAAGAAGGGACCTCACCGGGTAATGCATCATCATCGAGGTGTGCTTTAGCCCCCACGCAATCCCTGTCGGACTCTTCTTGGCGGGTCAGTGGGGTGTAAAATCAACGGAATCATATCCAGCAAAATAGATAAGCATCCTGAAGATGCAGAGATTCATTGACATGTGGTGGGAATGCATCGGGGATGCCTAATGGCAATTTATGGGGTGATCATTGGGTGGCATTGAGTAGAAAGGGGCATCGAAGCGATAAGCAACTGGCCCTCACCACTGGTCATGTCCTGAGGATATATGTCGCGGACATCGGCCGCCCGCGGGCGGCTGTGCTGCCCACGGGGGGGGCGTGTTTGCTATGCCCCTCGCGGGCATACTAGGATAACAGACAAGGGTACTAAATTAGTGTAATTAGCAATGAATACAATAGACTCTCTACATCAGAACACCCGATACGAAATGAGAATATTTTTAATATAAAAACTTATCTCAGTCGACTGCCTAGAGTATGAAATTATAGGTAACCCCCCTCCCCAATATAAAAATTCATGGGCTTCAGTTATAAGGATGTCATCGGGAGGCAGAGGGTCATTCCGATAACCAATGTATTCTTGTATCCACGGGGGAAGTACCTACAATTTCATATCTGGGTGGTCTACCCATATTCTTACACTGAAGATACTTTGATATCGGACCTTCCTATATTAGGATTTATGATATGTGACAATTTCAAATCGAAAGTCTACTATATGGGAATGACTCTCTGGTACCCTTGTATAGAGAGTGTATGCCCGCTGCTGAGGTCAACTTCGATACTGAATGGCTATCTTTTACAATACCCGCCATGACATCGTCGCATGACATTAAGTCGAAACGATTATAGACCTTTAAAAAATAAAAATAAAAACTCGCCACGCCATAGCTGCGGGGGTTTGGATATATCGTCGCTATAGGTATAAATATAGATACCCAGGGAGGATCATCGAAGACAGACAAAAAATGCTCATATTGCAAGATCATTATTGCAAAGCCGCAGTCAGAACTCTCTTTGCCAATGGCGTACCACCCCACCCATCTTGCATCCTACAAATGACCGACCGCATGATGGGGAGCCGAGACAGACAATTCAGATACCAGAGAAACTCTAGAAACTACAGTATCTTTGGCCAGCGCGTCTCGCCAGGCCTCAACTTCTCCCCATGGGTACCTCTGCACTTGCGAAATTTTTTGTTCTACTCGTAACTAGCTGTCGTGGTATTAAAGTTTAAGAGCTGGCTACACCACATCGGCAAAGTGGGAGATCCACAATACCCATGCGGACACCCGATTCAGGACGGGGATCAAATCACCTTTCAGTGCCCCAGATACAGGAAGGAGAGACACGACCTCCTTGGCCACCGAAAGAGCTAGAAGGAGCTAGGCGCACCGAATTGGAGGAAAGAGGAAGAGGATGACAATCCCTAGGACACGATGGAAGCTTTCTTTGGCCTTATTTACAGCGAACTTTCCTAAGATTTTGTTGCGAGTTGTCAGTACATAGAGCGAGAAGAATTTGCCATCCCCCGTTATTCGATTCTTCAGTTATTTTCAATCTGTACATAGAAGCGTGGGTGGCCAGATTAACCTGTACCCTTGAATCCTCCCGGGCTTCCGGGAGGCTAATGATGGGCCCTATATTGGGCTCGCACATGAGGAGAGTCCACCGCCGGGTTTCCGAACACCACGTAGTTTGCGAACAGCTGAGACATACTAACCATTCTAGGTACTCTGCGCCGTCATACAAGCACAGTGTTCAGAACGCATTACGGCTGGATATCAGGCAGGTGAGCCTACAAGCATCAGGAGGCCTTTATCAAGCATCTATATTCATGTGAAATTAGCAATAGCCACAAAATTGCAAGCTAACGTATTTGACGGGGATACGGCGCACTACCGGGATGCATGTATTTAATTGTTAAAAAATCGAATTATAATGTAAATAGGCTCAAATTAAAACCAGAGGTTTAATGTATACGTAGAAGCCATCTGCAAGTGCCGCCCTGGGGTGAGCATTGGTATATGAGGTGGTGAAAAATGGAAGGTAGGAATTGCAGTATGTATGGACTAAAAGTTGATGTGACTGAATTATGGACTAAAAGTTGATGTGACTGAATTGTTGCCTCAAAGGACTTGTGGGGCTCAATATACGTTGTACTTGATGTATAATACATGTGGACTCAGTATCAGGATCAGCGGCCTACCATGTGAAGAGA
>Ga0307511_10005555_pt1 | contig 12809 bp, 12 predicted proteins | sample 13_EM_MG_FD_200266 | JGI IMG/M metagenome (GOLD analysis project Ga0307511, IMG submission 200266) | Populus trichocarpa ectomycorrhiza microbial communities from riparian zone in the Pacific Northwest, United States - 13_EM | ecosystem: Host-associated > Plants > Roots > Unclassified | place...
CCGGGCCCGGTGTCTGTGGGAGGGGGACAAGTATAGTCTGGTTGGGCAAGTGGAGGGTTGGAAGTCTTGTGGATATTGTAACCTACACCTGACTGTAGTCCTCTTTCTCTTATATTTCCTTCTACTTTAGGGGTGTTGGTGTAATGTCTTGTAGAGAGAAACCAGCTGTGACCTTGAAAGCCCCGTAGATTTGTTGTTGGTGATCCGATACCGATGAGACCAGTACCTTTGAAGAGAGAGCTATCCAAGTGCTGCCTAATGTCACCTAGGGTGGTAGAGAGCTAGGGAATATGGAACACGAGGCGAGCGAGCGGTTGTGTCAAATGAATGCCGATGGAGAGCAGCACGCGAGACTGCTTAACATGTTGTGTGGAGTAGAAGTACGGCGTGGGGCTGGTGGGGCCCAATAGCAGCAGCACTTCCGAGCTTACTAAGAGACCAAATCACGAGTAAGTATGCAGCAAGTAAGAGGTGCCCAGTACACCTCCAGCTCTTTAGATATTCTCTGCCCCGTCGTCCAGTCGATCAACTTGAAAAAACAAGTTGTCACCGAGAACATACATACCTGTATATAAAAGCTCCAATAGTGATTTATTTTTTTGTAGTTGAGCGTCATCCTCGCCCTTTAAGAAGTAATGAGATCTCTCACAAGAATGCACACTGGGCTTGGCGATTCGGTATCAGATTCATTCCCGCAACGAACACACACCACAATAGGTCGGCGCGAGCTCGAGACTTTTTATCGAGGCGTCATTGACACTACTGCTCTGACAGCCTACCGTTGAGGCAGCTTGTTTCCATACTCCGAGAGGAACGCAGCCGCAATAAAACCCACCTCCTGGCCCTGAGAATGCGCCAGAGGCATCCGGCCTGATTGTTTCAAATTCCGTCTCAGAATCCCGCCATTTCGGGTCGGACGATTGACGGGAAACCGAACCACCAGAGATCTCAGTAATTATGGGCTCTCCAATGTCGGCTCGCGATACCACATCGGCATTCGATTCGCCAACCTTCAACCTGGATATGAGTATCAGGGTTGATCAACCGGTTGGATCGATGTAAACATCTCCACATTATATCCTTTAACGCACCACGAAACTGACAGAAGGGGCCGGAGGTGAGCGTAGGTCGATATCGCCTTCCGGGAGAGATGTTGTTTTGGCCTCGTACGTGGCATATTCTTCCCACTCATGAATTGTATCGGCTAAATTGGAATTCCGTAGTCGTCAGGGCCTCCATATCGTAGATCTGGATAATCCTTATGACCCCCCACGATTTCTCCGGCATCGCACAGCCTGGGAGGTGGCTGATGTGCAATGGTCACCATTCGCCGCTCGGGACTACTGGGTTGTCTCAACGTCTAACCAAAAGGCAATGGTCTGGAACCTTGCCATGCCGTCTAGGCGGGCAATTGAGCATGTCTTGCACTCTCATACGCGAGCAATTACAGATATTAATTTCTCGGCTCATCATCCAGATATATTGGCTACCTGCTCGGTAGATTCGTTCGTTCATTGCTGGGATTTAAGAGATCCACGAAGGCCTGCTATATCATTCTGTGACTGGTTCGCTGGAGCAACCCAAGTCAAGTATAACAGGCAAGATGAGCACATATTGGCAAGTAGCCATGACAAATACCTCCGTATCTGGGACGACAGAAAAGGGGCATATCCATTACGTAGCATTTGCGCACATACAACCAAAATATATGGGGTGGATTGGAATAGGACACGGCCGACAGGAATAGTGACTTGTGCTTTAGACAAAACGATCAGGTTTTGGGACTATTTTAACCCAGAGGATGAGCCGGAGAGGGTCATAAGGACATCCTTTCCTGTCTGGAGAGCAAGGCACACACCATTCGGTTGGGGTTTGTTGATTATGCCACAAAGAGCAGATAATTCACTCTATCTCTATGACCGGAGAGCCGAAGGCGACACCCCTGCAGACCCAGTTGCAACGTTCGAGGGACATACCGATAGCGTCAAAGAGTTTTTGTGGCGGTTTAGAGGAGGCCAAAGCCTGGACAAGGATGACAGGGAGTTTCAGCTTGTGAGCTGGTCACAGGACAAAGACATTCGGCTCTGGTCAATAAGCAGGAAAATTATGAAGGGGGTTGGACATGACCCTGAAGCAAAGGTCAGGTTTAGAATTACGAGGAAGGGAGCTGCATACAAGACGTTTAGACATGAGCAAAAATTGGGAAAGGTGGTTACGGAAGATGGTATGACTGCAGGAAAGAGATTATTTGGACCACGATACCTTGGGGAGGGCATACTGGGGAGGCAGCTGCCATTTGGGGATGGGCAATTCACGCGAAGACAACAAGCAACCATGGGTATCTCAAGAGGTAAGGTGAAGATTGACAATCCGATTGCCTGGATGAAGGGTATCAAGATTTCAAAGCCGAAACTGAGCACCTGGGATAATCCTGATACTTTGGGCGAGGAGATATCTTCGGTTGGTGCAACATTCCCCAAAGTGAACTTTGAGAAGGTAAATGTCACTGGAAGGACTTGTACTATCTCACTTCATGGGCCATGGGGCACAGATTCTAAGTGGGTATTTCTGAGAGCGGAAGTGCAATTCCCCAGTGGGTATCCCGAATCAGCTATACCTATCTTTACAGTCGAGAAAACCAACTCAATTCCCGGGTCCCAGATAGAGGCTATGGCAATGCAGTTGAAAAAAATCTCAGAGACTCATATGGAGCACAAGAAAACGTCTCTCGAAGCCTGTTTGAAATTCTTGCTGGGCGAAATTGCGGAGCATCCGATGGTTTCGGGCGACGAGAAGGAAAGTAGCAGTGATGACGACGAAATAGATCCGCAGCAAAGCGAAGTCAATGACCTGATTGCAAAAAATAATCAAGCAAGTGTTCCGCTCCCTAGGGGATGCGGGGCAACATGGAGCCACGATGGGAGACTCATTTGCTTTTTCCCACCGAAAGAAGAGAGCACTCGTCGAGAATTCGGTGGTGGGGGGTGTTGGTGGAATCGAGACCTCTCCAATAGCGCCTATGGATGGAGAGAGGGCGCAGATAGAGGGGGACGGAATGGAAGACTATTTGAAAATTTCGGGCGCTTCTACATGTCACCCCCTGGAGCAAGAGGATTTCGTGGAATTTCCTCAACTGGGGAGAGCTCCAGTGGTAGTGAATACGACAGTTCGACAACTGATGAGAGTGATTCGGAGGATGACAGATCCACTCTACGGCCTGCTTGGAGTTGGCGACTACAGGGGAATGCCGGTGGAGTCATGGGCCAGACGTTTCACGGTGGACGAAGGGGTGGGGCTTCTACCGACCGCTCAACCCAGCGGAGTGGGACTGTAAGGCAGACGGCAGCGGGGCCCGCTGCCTGGCTGAATAGCGGGCAGAGCAAAGGTAAAAATGTGGTACGAATTATCAACTTATCACATATCTTGCCCTCCAAGAAAGAACTTGCCGAGGAATATATTGTCTATGGTCATCCTAGTGAAGTTTGTCAACATAACGCCGAAGTTGCTAGGAGGAATGGTTACTTAGATCTTGCAGACGTATGGACTTTGGCTCGATTGATCATCTCAAGGGACGTACCACTTGAAGTTGTACCACAACCTTGGTGCAAGGATCCAATTCTGGTAGTGGCTAGGAAACTAGTAGCTGAGGCAAATAGGAGAGATAGTAAATTTGGCGATGAGGAGGAGGGAGAGGGAGAGTGTCTTGATAATACTCAGTATGCGTTAGAGGATGACTCAGATGATAGCTTAAGTTGGGTGATGGTGTCAACAGGTCAAAGGATCAATGGGAAGATCAAGTGGGGAGGGCACCCCTTGGGTGGAAGCTGGTTGGTAGATCAACTGTAAGCTCGACTGCTATTTCTTTCGGGTAATTGCTAATCTCATTATCAAAAGCTTTTCGTACTTTGAGATGAAAGCTGATATCCAGATGCTTGCCATGCTGGCATGTGTCTTTTGTGAAGCGGGGTATAAGCCCGGGGATTCTACCCCATGGCTTAATATGGAGAACGGCAGCGTAAGTTACACTAAGATAGTATTCGAGCTGTCCTAACTAGTGCCACAGGAGCTGCTCTTGATGATGGAAGGCCCTGCGTACTCCTATGACTATTACCCAACATATGATGCCGCGAAGGACGAATTTCCATCACTTTACGTTTCCCCGCAATCTTATTCCGCTGCTGTGACGCCAGGCATACTCACGGCCCATGGATCATTCTCATCCTACAATGGTTTTTTAGGTAGTATAGACCCTTTCTCGGGCGCATATTCTACAGGGAATACCCCTCCTGTGGGCTCGGGATTTCTAGCAAGAAGAAGCATGGATGAAGTTAGTCACCATAGCTTATCTAGTAGTCCTGAATTCACTCACCACCCAAATCATTCGAGGAAGTCAACAAGTGCAGTGAACTTTGCAGCTGGCTTTGCTAGAGCGTTCAATACCACAAGCAGCAACTCAAGCCCTCCAACAAGGCGAAGGCCGAGCCCCGCGGAAAGTGCCCTCAATATTGGTACTGGTGTAATCACTTGGGGTCAAAATACCATCATTGGCCGTCGTTCACGTGGTGAGCATGGTGGTGATGGAGGTGGCAGAGGCGGAAGTTCTATCCTTACGGAAACAGAAGAAGATGAATATGACGGTTCGATGGACATTAAGATTGAGATATTGAACAGTGGATTATTTGATGACGAGTGTGTCTTGAGCAATCCACCCCTGTTGAACCCAAAGAAAGCAAAGTATTATAGAGCATACAGAGAAGAGTACGCAAATCTCCTCTATGCTTGGGGCTTGCAGGTCAGGAGGCTAGAGGTGCTCAAGTTTAATAGGGTAAAGGGAGTCGTTGATGAAGAAGGTGAAAAACTAGAGGTATATAGTAGTAACTCTGGTGGTAACTTTGCCAAAAAGAACATGAAGAAGGGTGATAGCAAATGGTCTGGCTTAGGTGAGTCAATCACACCACCAGTACCTGAACATTCTTCAAATACTAATATCTAGCCACAGAAATTGTTGGGACGTGTCCCAAATGTCAATCTGCGGGCACAACAGTTCATACTCCTCTCTTGAGCACAGTGAATACAATTGCCCGTACAGCCAGTACACCTGCAGCCCGCAATTTACAACCAATGACAAAGCCCTGCTCTTCTCATCATCCGCACACCCCAACGACGCTTTCAGCCCAGACCTCTCCAACACCTGGCCCAATCTTACCGGCCGCATATACTCCTGCCCAGAGCGCCAAATCAGAGTGCGCTCAATGCGAAGGGAAGCTCAAGGCCCCAGCCTTGATCTGCGTTATCTGTCAGGTCTCCATCAAGGGGCTATACGGAGCATGCCTGATGTGTGGGCACGTGGCCCATTCCACATGTCACCGTGACTGGTTCTGCCCTGATAGCAGTAGCGATGATGAAAGCAACGGTGATGAGGCACTTTGCGAGAAGGAATGCCCAGCTGGATGCGGATGTCGCTGCATGGGTTATGCAGAAGATGGATTTGGCTTCATTGTGCCTCCACCCATGCCTCCACCAATCAACCTACCTCCACCTATGGTAATAAATAAACAGTCGTTTGCTTTGGTAGGAAACAAGAGGATCCCAGCCGGTGACGATCAGGGCAGAAGCGGACTAGGGAACGCTAGGGGAAATTACCTGGTGTTGGATGAAGACGAGTACGATGAAGAGGATGAAGGGATCTTTGAGGATGAAGATGAAGATGATGAGACTATGCTTGAGCTGCATAACCCCATGGTGCATGTCTCTGAGTACTAAGCATCAAGCTAATCCTTCAGGTCTGCGAGGTCAGGTGAGGTGTTTGGGGCTTACCTCGACTTCTGAGAAGAACTTAGCTTTCACACTGTGTACAAACTCACTCCTATTGTATGGGTAACCGCTCTGCATGCTTTGAGGAGGTTCAGCAACTTGGTTTGACAGGCGTTCATTTGTTTCTCTGGAGTGCATCTTGTTCGGCGCATATATATTTTGTTACAACTATGGATGACAGAGATATCCATCCTCCTGCGCAATGAAATCAAATAATGCTCGAGCAGTCAGAATGCAAGGAAATATAGATATTATTAACTAAACCAGTGTGAAACCAAGTGCATTTCTTATGTGAACCGACGAGGAAAGTTCTGGCAACCAAGCCATATAACTAGGTTTGAATGTACACGCACTTAAGTCCAGTGATACTCACAATTGCAACAACGCACTGGTATACATACACCATCTGCTTGCCGCAGAGGAGAAGTTTGAGATAGATTACCAACCAGTAGCCTCGCAAGCTCTCTCAACAGTCTACCTCCACGTGACACAAGATATAGGGCTTCCAATATACCAAGGTGGTTTCGTAAATGCCACTTTTAATACTAGTGGTTTCAAAAAGTTCATGTCTCTCAGAAAGTGCTTCGTCGCACGGGGTGGCTCGGGTAGAGCACTGGAGTTGAGGGTAACTACTGGCTCGCCTCGGCACTACTTTAGTCTCGGCATCCTACGCCATACAGCGACTTTCGAGTACATGCGCTTGTCAGTAGTTCATGTACTTCTTACTAAAGGGCCATACCTACGAATATAGTCCGGCTGGGTGACTAGCATTGGCTCAGCTCTATGTAGATCGTCCTACAGTCTCGCCCTGGTGGAGTCACCATCACCGACGGATTCCCTATTCTCCCCTACATGCAAAGTACGCCTAGTCTGATTAGTCCCTGTTGCCAGACTAGCACCTCCCTTGCTCCCTAGCCTGGCCGCTTCCGTCCCACCCCAGCTCCCCTAGGCCTCCCAGCTTAGGTATTGAGGAATGAACTATGCAATACCATTCACTTGCCAGCCTCCCTTCTCCCCCGTCTTCTCTTCAATTTCTGCGAGCGCAGCGAGCAGTGCGGGCGCATAGTAGAGAGTGCAGCAGAACTGCGGCAGCTTAGGGCAGTGTGAGGCAGAAGGGGAGTGAGGCAGAGTAAGAGCATAGCATAACATAGCAGAGCCTTGAACCCTATAATCCGCAACCACCTTATCACGTATCGGAGAAGCGAGGCGTATATAGGCATGAATACTAGTCTGGTTTCACGCAATGTATTATGTATACCATATCCTGGCCTATCAGTTTGGGCATACTTATGTCTATCCCTTACAAAGTTTTCATTATTCACTAGTGCCACCCAGGGCTTCAGTATTTGCATAGATAGGCACCTGCTTGAACTATTAGTCCATCTTAGCCTGCAACTCTCGTCTCTATTCCCCTGATTACCGGCGGCCGGGGCAGCAACCTTTCTCCGAACACACTACGTACTTTAGTCTATAGACAGCATGTTGGACGAATGCACCTCAAGTTCTGCCTGTAACTCAAGCGAGAATCAAACCTAAAGCAAGGAGGAGATTTCGGAGATACATGGGAGTATTAACGGTTCTGCAATTGAGCCCTACACAAAATTGACTTTCCAATATACGATATGATGTCAATGGTGTATGAGCGTAACCTATGGTAGGTCTAGTCTGGTTGCACTACCGCTCATAGAGGTGATAGGTCAATGGATATCGCTAATCTCAGAACACTTGAAACCTTTAGATCTGTTTGCTGCTCGTGCACAAGCGTTAACACACACTATGGCGTTCCAAATGGATACAGCGTTGGTGGCTTTTGCGAGCATACCAGGACCATGTGTGGTGAGTGATTCCGGATACATGATCCAACCATTTCAGACCCCGACAGGATACATTGACGCCTCAGATTATATTACATTATGGTGGTATCTAAGGTGCGTACTACACCACCTTTAGAGCATGATCGTCATGTGTTCTCCACCCGATACAGTATCAAAAACGGCGCCACAAACAAGATCTGCTGGCAGGATTTTCTATTGGCTACCCTTTCTGCACCGGGCCCGAAAGCACTGGGGGCAGTGCTTCCTTCCCCACTTTTCAGTGGTGGTGAAACAGTGTGGTCCAGGGGTCAAGGGAAAAATCCTTTAGGGTTGGGATGCAAGCCTCTGAAAACATACCCGATACCCACCTCTCGGGTGGACTGCATCAATGATGGTGCTGGGGTCAGCTTCCCCTCTAGAGCATAGGGGTTCCTAAGTTAGAAGACAACGTTGGGCTGCACAGTGACATGCAAAACAAGACAGATTGGATCGACCAATGCCTTCTCTAGGGTCTCCTAGGCCAATGCAAGTACTCGTGCAATCTACACAGGTCTACAGATGTGGCTTATCTAGGACCCAACCGCTCGGAGCCTACACCCTACAAGGATCAAGTATCGGTGCCTAGATCCTCAACCAGCCAATGAGGTACAATTGCCATAGTATCGAGGATATGTTAGCGAGGGTTGAAAGCTAGGGGAATCTACACACAAGTGAGGGACCGCAAGGAGATGCGATACCCTTTGTAAAGTATAGTTACGAGTGGGTCGCTGATCAAAGTGATGGCGGTCTCATCTGCAAAATAAGGCCACCCCAGGGCCTAGGCCTGCAACGTTTTATCCCTGGTCACTCCCACCATTCCATCAAGCGCTAAAGCTAGCATTAAAAGGCCAAATGTCTAGGGTTTTGCTGTGGACACGGCTCGAGATGCTTCGAAAAGGAGGGCTATTTCTGAGGCCAGATGGTACTATAGGCACCACTCACACGGACTCTAGCCCCAAAGGACATAGGTTTGGTTATAACACAAAGAATGGTCGTCAAAAGTTTCCTGGAAATGACAGGGCCATCTTAGCTGGACTTGGCCACAGGCCCTGTTAGATACCCATTTTCCCAGTTTACTGCTATCAGAAAAGTGGGACGATACGAGTGCCACAAAGACTTGTACCTATGGTACAATAATACTGATGCTAACCCCTTCACATATGGAACATCGTGGAGATGATATCTTGTGTACTAGTGGATCCTGAACTACTTTATTTTCTGACCAAAGCTTGGGTATTATCACAATCTGGGCCGCATCAGATCTAGTAAGGTTATCCGGCTGATGGCCGCCCACCGGATGAACAGAACACCACTCGACTCTCATTCGGTCTCATTAGTCGCGCGCCCCGTTCGCCTCCACACACAACTCTACATTCCGATCCAGTTGAATAAAAACCTGCGCCAAGTTGAGGGTAATCAGGACGCCCCAACTCTCGGATGCTCACATGTAGTTTCTACATCAGGACTAGCCGATTTTCGATTGGGCCGCTTCAAGCTGCGGGCCGGGCCGACGGCTCGAAATTGCATTCGCTTATCGCAACATAGACGTAAGTGCATGTATGCAACAATTCCACATACATTAAGTACCTAACTGGTACAGTGATCCTTTGCCGAAAATTTCTGGTATCTCTAGAAAATTTTCTCTGTCCCGAAAATCACATTGTTCAATAAACCTTTAAAATTATATATTAACATATCGAGATTTTTTTACTAGTCTCGTTTGAAGTATTCAAGGGTTCTCAACTTTATTATTAGGGCTATATTCATGCGACACAGGAGTACGATTAGGGAAATAGAACAAAGCATCCTTAAAACCACCACTCCCGACGAACTAATCAGTATATAGAGTACTTTCAGTATCTACAAATACTAAAGATCACCTATGGCAAATAATGTTTCTTCTCAACAATTTTAAAATATCTACATGATTACTTAAGGAATACGAACAAGCAGTCAATTCTGCACGTGATGATGAAACTCCCCAATATATATATATACAGGCTGTCTCTTGGCGTGTGAGTCTCATACTGAACTCCTTTCAGTATTGCAAGGCTTTCTGTTATGCATGGCCGCATACATATGGAATAATGGGCCAGAAAGTATTATACTAAGCAAGAGGACTGGTTGGATGGGCAGTGCGTGGCACTTGGCACAACAAGGCGTACCGGTAATGCATGCAAGGGTAGCGAGGTACCCTCAGGGTTACACTAGTCACATTGACCCTGACAGAATGGTATATAAAAGAAGAAATCTGCTCGTCTTCCGGTCCCTTCCATCTCCTTGGTATTTTATCGACGGTGTTTAATAGGCCCTTGGGCATGCAGGACGATGACACGGAGGTACCGAAGTCGGTTTTGGTGGGATACTTTATGCCAAACAAAACACTAGGAAACTCTTCTGTACACGTGAAGGCATCTCAAAACAAAAACACTGACACCCTGCTGGCAGTATCTAGATCTTAGATACCAGCTAATTTGCCGATAGAACGTGCCCCAAATCAAAGTCTCGTATAGTGGATGGTGACCCATTTTTTTATTTTATACATATCAGAGGCCAATTAGTTGGGTTCTTGCACCAAAGACGCTCACGGCCCCCTCATGTATCGCCTATAAACAACATACATGCTAACGGCAGCATAGGTTCCCCACTCCTAAATCTCCGGAGACAACAGTATTGGGTTGACTCGACCTCTAGTGGTCTCAGACTCTGCCCTGTATGTGCAAGCGAAAGCGAGGATGTGTCCCAAAAAGTAAAGCGCAGGGACTCCGCTTTACTATAGTTGTTTCGAGTATTTCTGAGGCATGCGGACTGTAATATGACAGGTAGGTGGCTGGCTCATGATAAAGCAATTGGTTAGAACATCGAGGCAAGGCGTAAGTTGACTTGTTTCTGTCAAATGGCTAGTTTGTGTCCTTTGATAGGTACATAAGATGAGTAGAGTCGTAGAATTATCTGGTATTAACAGTCTCACATCAAAATGGCGCCCCTCCTTTACCCATCACAATCGTACACAACTCATAGCTACTCCAGCGCTTCCTAGCACATATAGTAATTATTAGTCTAGTTAAGTTATTACATATATGTATCCTATAAATCATAGCTAGCGATTCTGAAACCGAAAGTAAGAGGGGTGGCAACATTAAAATAATTAGAAGCTCGTCTGGACGTGCTGACAGCCAACTAGTTACAATGTTGAGGGGGGGCATTCCATGACTAAGCGCTCACTAAGTACCTAGGGCACTTTTGAGACCCTAAACCCTAAGCTGAGTGTCAGTCCACGTGACTTGCTAGCCACACCCACAAACTAGACACAATCCTCGCCGTGACTTCCATTCCCCAAAACAGCCAGAAGAAAGTTGGCAGCCTAACCGCTTGATACTAACACACACGACGACGACATAGATTCACATCAACCAAGCGACCCCCCCCCCCAACAACCAACACCGACAAAGTTCGAAATATACAACAATGAAGGTATTTGGGACGCCGTGGTTTTGGGGAGGAAATAGGGAATACGGAACTTTTGGACGGGAAATAAATACTGATTGGAAGGGGGGTGGCTCGTTAGACCGAACTCGACTCCTTCTCCGGTGCGAAGATTTACCCTTCCAAGGTACAACTACCAACACCCCCCGACCGCCCTTTCCATCGATGTTGCCTAAGCCACGCATCTTTCCACTATACCAACGGGTTACGGAGTGAATGGGTTGCGGAAGAGATTTGCTAATGAGGAGGGATTCTTGCTCGAACATTAGGGTAAACTCTACGTCCGTGGTGACTCCAAGATTTTCCGTTTCGTAAATGGAAAGTCCGAATCCCTATTCCTCCAGCGAAAGAACCCCCGCCGCATTGCTTGGACCGTTCTTTTCAGACGCATGCACAGGAAGGGTATCTCTGAGGTATGATCCTACATCCTCAAAACCACTCTATTCGGCAAAAGCCTCTAATAGCATTATCTTCACGTCAACAGGAAGTTGCCAAGAAGCGAACCCGCCGTACTGTCAAGCACCAGCGCGCCATCGTTGGTGCCTCCCTTGACGTCATCAAGGAGAAACGAGCCATCCGACCAGAAGTCCGTCAAGCTGCCCGTGCTGAGGCCATCAAGGCCGGTAAGGCCAAGAAGGCTGAGCTTGAGAGCAAGAAGAAGGCGGAGAAGGCCAAGCTCGCAGCTTCCACTTCAAGGGGACAGGGAACCAAAGTCAGCAAACAGGGTGCCAAGGGTGCTGCTCCAAAGCCCGCCGCCAGAACTCGTTAAAATTGACACAATAAATGGGTGTGCGTTTGTAGGGTGTTGGTCTCATTTTTTTTCCGATTTCCTTTTGTTGTGTAATTCTTGCTCACTACTTACTATCCATGGGTTTGTCGGGTTCAAATACTTCTTTTTTTTTCATTTGGCCACGGGGCGCTATTTAAAATGTGGAATGGAAGGACGGATACTTGGGTTGGCGGTCGAGATGCTGGGAGGATCTTTGTTTTTGATATTCGGAAAACATGATCAAGCAATCTAGCATCTCCATGAGGCTTACCGGTACATCTGCCCGGCCATCGAAGTTCACATTTCGGAGAATACCATGACGTCGGTTCTGCCGGTTCTGCCGGTTCTGCCGGTTCTGCCGAGGACTGCCTGGCGCCGGACCGAGTGCCCGGGGTTGGTGGTCTCAAAAGAAATTTCCAAATGAAACGTCCAACCACCAATACGAACGTGCATGAAAACCCAACGATCGCGGGTGCTTTTCCCTTTTTCGCGATAGCTGTTGCCAAACAACAACGCGTTTGTTCTCCCTTTCCTCGCACCTGACATTCTCACGCGGTGCCTTCCCACCCACCACCACAGCAGCCATACCTAACTGCTCCGTATCACCGTTGATTTCAGCCCTCCGTCCAGTCGCGAATGATGCATCTCGTGACCCCTTAAGCTGGTATCGCTCGCCCATCCCCCACGCCGCCCAGCCGTTGCTACAATCGCAACGGATCCCCATGCAATCCCTGTGTGTGTAACCCCTTCCCGAGCGCAATGACCGCCGGAAATGCCTGAAGAGGCAAGGATCCAGAATGCCCTGTAATTTCTTTCTCCCATTGGCGTGGATGGATGGGAGGTAACTTTAACATGATCATCAGCCCTTCCTTTCTTTCCCCCTACTT
>Ga0307511_10005556_pt1 | contig 12808 bp, 16 predicted proteins | sample 13_EM_MG_FD_200266 | JGI IMG/M metagenome (GOLD analysis project Ga0307511, IMG submission 200266) | Populus trichocarpa ectomycorrhiza microbial communities from riparian zone in the Pacific Northwest, United States - 13_EM | ecosystem: Host-associated > Plants > Roots > Unclassified | place...
TTTTAAAAAATATGTAAATTTAAAAAAATATCTCCGGCTGATTCAATCATCCGAAGAATTATTGTCTACATGACTACCTACACAAAAATACTCCCTTAACTTGTGCCGGTACCAGATAAATATCATGTGGCAGTGATTTAACTCTCAGCATCCGTAACCCAAAAAATAAGACTCAACTCCACATCATAGACAAATACATTTTAATTCATTTTGCCTCACAATTAACGGTGAAAAAACCAATTGAAATTTTATACTGTGTATATTTTTATGTTTAAAAAATATTTTTATTTTAAATATTTTTTTTATAATTTTGAATAGTTTCAATATACTAATATTAAAAATAAATTTTAAAAAATAAAAAAAACTATAATATAAACCGCTATCAATAATCCCCTCTCTTCAACATCTATTCCAGGAATAAGTACATATCGTAAAATCCGTCATTCAATAAAAAATATATACATTAATTACCTTATCATATCTTTCAAACAAAGTGAATCTTGACAAAGAATTACAATACATGATGTGATCGGATTGTGATCTACCATCCGCTTTTACATTATAAAATTCTCTGGTTTTATGATATAAATTGTGATAAAAAACCATAAAAGAAAGAATATTTTTTTTCCAATTAAACTCAAGTTCGAGTTTGCGTTTATTTATTTTTTATTTAGAAAAAAGGTATTGATTGATTAATTAATTAATCAAGCAGCAACAACTATAAAAAGAAACAATAAAAGAAGCAGTCGGTATGAAATGAATAGGATATTTGTTTTTGTGTTTAAAAAAATATTTTTTTTAAATAATTTTTTATAATTTTTTATTGTTTTGATGATATAATATTAAAAATATTTTAAAAAATAATTGTTACCTGCTGTCACCAACACTCCAAACGCACGTGACCCCTCGGATCAAAACTGGCACGTTAACAAGTCCGTACATCACTTCACTCATCTCTCCACGTGTCACACCGCCATTGGTTTCTCTTCTCCATGTCTCCACGCCAGCCACAATAACACTCCTCTCTTTCCCACAATACCCCGGCTTGTTTCCCATAATCACATAAATAGCCTTCAAGCACCAACAAGGCCCGTTCTGCTCTTTCTCTCTCTAGCCACTGCCTTTGCGAGTGTCTCATCTGGCTACACTCAGAAAAATCCCGCTTTCGCTTCTTCTTCTCATTGTCTCCTCTCGATTTCATTCTCGCCTCTCTGATTCGCTCGATCGTACGGTCCATATCCACCCATGACTATGATGACTCCTTCACCGTTGGATGTATTCTCTTCCTATCTCATTCTCTCTCGCATGCCATTCAATTTTTATATTTTGCATTTATTTTTAATGTTTAGTTCTTGGATCTTTTACTGTTTCTGATTAATGTAAAATCGAGAGTTTTCTGAATTGGAATTGAAACTGAGTTTGATTTTTGTATGTTTTGATTTAGTTTAATCAAAGCTAGGGTTTATTGATTGTGTTTTTTTTCTTTTGAATTTAAAGCAAGAAGACGAGGAGATGCTCGTGCCGCATTCAGATTTAGTTGAAGGCCCACAACCAATAGAAGGTTGGAGAGTTCAATCTGTTTTTTTTTTTTTCTAATTCGTATGGTGTGATCGAACGGATCTTCTGCTAGACTGTATTATATCGATTGATTTGTTAGGGTTTGGTAATTTGTGTGGTGATTGTTGTTTTTTTGATGTGGTGGTAGTGGCACAAGTGGAGCAAACTAGTACGGTGGAAAATCAGCCAGTGGAGGATCCCCCGTCCATGAAATTTACGTGGACTATTGAGAATTTTACTAGGTTGAACACAAAGAAGCATTATTCCGATGTATTTATTGTTGGCAGTTACAAATGGTAGGTGGATAAACCGTGAAGTCTATCTGTTTGATCAGTTGGAATTTTTTACGAGTTGCAATTTGTAGTGTGTGGATCGGTTGTGGTTAATCTCATTTGGTATGTTTTTAACAGGCGAGTACTGATCTTCCCTAAAGGAAACAATGTGGACCACTTGTCGATGTATTTGGATGTTGCTGATTCTACGACTTTGCCATATGGATGGAGTAGATATGCGCAATTCAGCTTGGCCGTGGTCAATCAAATTCATAACAAGTACTCAATTAGAAAGGGTATCTTCTTTGATGTTACGATTTAATGGCACTTTTCGTTAATGTAACTTTTGTTGTTCTTAATTTATTAATAATTTTTTTTTGGATCGATTTGTTATTGAATTGTCACGTGGATTGCTTGCTTGAGCACATTATCATATTTCCTGTTGAGCACATGTTCATTCTAATCAATAATTGATTGGCAATTTGTTATCTTTTATGACCTTTATAGATATATTATCAATATTTGCCTATTTTATAATCTTATGACTTTGAAGACATATTGCCAATGATTGTTTATTTCACAAGTGTATTGAAAGAAAAGTGAGTGCACCAATGTGGTGCCCTATATGCACAAGGTTAGAATTCTGCTTACACAAGCTCTAGTATGAACGCCACAATAAACCACCAACAGAGTTTGGAAACCTTGACCATTTGCCAATAATATGATCAATTACTTGACTATCTTGTCCTTTGAGGGTTTGTGCTGTTTGGTAACTTTGTTGTTTTTTCTTTGCTGTATGTAGCAATATCTCGTTTTTGTTCTTAAACATGCTAGCATGGTAACTCCATATATTGTGATCTTTAAAAGCAGTCAAAGTAACTCCATATATACTCTGTTCTCTTTTAAAAATAAACATTTGCAGACACACAACATCAGTTCAACGCAAGAGAGAGTGACTGGGGTTTTACATCTTTCATGCCTCTGAGTGAACTTTATGATCCAAGTAGAGGATATCTAGTGAACGATACAGTTGTTATTGAAGCTGAAGTTGCTGTCCGTAAGCTTCTAGATTATTGGTCCTATGACTCGAAGAAGGAGACAGGCTATGTAGGACTGAAGAACCAGGGAGCAACATGTTACATGAACTCTCTCCTACAGACTCAGTACCATATTCCTTACTTCCGAAAGGTTAGCACATTCTCAGTTTTTCTAAGCTCTTCTTGACTTGTGTTAACACATTGTTGAAATGGAATTGCCTCATTCTGAAATATATATATTTTTTTCAGGCTGTGTACCACATGCCAACAACTGAGAATGACATGCCTACAGGAAGCATTCCATTGGCCCTGCAGAGTTTATTCTATAAGCTTCAATATAATGATACCAGTGTTGCAACAAAGGAACTGACCAAATCTTTTGGCTGGGATACATATGATTCCTTCATGCAACATGATGTGCAAGAACTCAACAGAGTCCTATGTGAGAAGCTAGAGGATAAAATGAAGGTATTGAACGTCCAACAGTTTTGAGACATGTTTTCATTAAGTTAAGTTTCCAACTTCTTTTCTGCTGGTCCAGGGGACTGTTGTGGAGGGGACTATACAGCAGTTGTTTGAGGGTCACCATATGAACTACATTGAGTGCATCAATGTGGACTACAAATCTACAAGGAAGGAGTCATTTTACGGTACTATTTGGTCAGCATTTAAATATTATGTGTAATGATGTTCACCTAAGGCACTGATGTGTGGGCATTACATGGCAGATCTCCAGCTTGATGTGAAAGGTTGTCGAGATGTTTATGCTTCTTTTGACAAATATGTGGAAGTTGAACGGCTTGAGGGTGATAACAAATACCATGCTGAAGAACATGGTTTGCAGGTCAGTTAAAGCTAGTGAATAGAGCCAGATTATGAGATTGGTTTAAGCCAGCATGAAATATATACACCAGCTCACACAACTCTTGCATCACGCTCATACACATCAAAATATGGAAGCCAGTGCTACATAGCATCTCAGGGTGCCTTTTAAAAAAAGGAGCTCATTTTTAAGGCTTTTGTGAAATGCCTGAAGACCAATTATTTGTTCCAAGTCCTGAGCATTCATCATATCTGGTGGAATTTTTTTTGTCGTATCATAACTATGCTGAAATGTATGGTTTCATATCTGAAAATGAGCTGCATGTTCTATTGGTGTCATCAAAAGAGAGATGGTTCCTGAATTCCTAGTCAAATTGTGTGGATCCTGGTCAGACCCCTGTATAATATATTTTAGGTAGTTTGAGGAGTTCCCCATAGAAGTGGTGAACTTTATCCCAGCTTCTTTCTAAACTATGTCAGTTACAATGAGACCATTCTGTTGGAATATGGGCTATGAACATGCTTTTTTGTTGTACTCCATGATTCTTTTCTACTAAAACCCTTTATTTTAGATCATCTCCTACGACTATTCTTCTCATGGCATGTTCTTGAACTTGTATTTGTTTCAGGATGCAAAGAAGGGTGTCTTGTTTATTGACTTCCCCCCTGTTCTTCAACTCCAATTAAAGCGTTTTGAATATGATTTTATGCGTGACACCATGGTGAAGGTCAGTATTTGTAACTGGTTTCAATGCTAGATATGTTATCATGGGATTGTGCTGTGTTGTTATGAGCTGGAATATTTTAATAACTAGTGGATTGATTGATGGACAAATTGCTACTTAAGCCAAAATATGTTTGTTTCTACTTATTGATTTTTGCTTTTGTAGATTAATGATCGCTATGAATTTCCTCTTCAACTTGACCTGGATAGGGAGAATGGGAAATATTTATCACCTGATGCAGACAGGAGTGTTCGCAATCTATACACACTTCACAGGTAACTGTCATGTGGTGCTTTTACTTCCTAGATCTGAACATTGTATTGCAATAAATTTTATCATAAACCTGATAAGCTCCTTCACCATCTTGATTCATGGATTTTTTTCGTGCTTGATATGACTGCATTTAGCTGACTGGAACTGGTCTTTCTTGCTTCCCAAGGCTGCATAGTTTGTAAAGTAAAACAAAAATTTTAACTTTTTATATATTTAAACTAATATTATAATCATCACTATCGGAAACCACTACAAGTTTCAAACAAAAAGAAATGTTGAGTTGCTGCACTGTTTGAACCATTTTCATGGGATTGTTGATCTCCTGTAACCCCCCTTATCTCTGCATAAATAATCGTTGCTGTAATGCAATAGCAGCATGTGACGTGCATGACTTGCTTGAGTAGCCTCTAGGAATGAAAGACAACTCTATGAGCTTGTGTGGATAAAAGATAGACATGTTGGAGAAACATGAACTGCAAGCACGTAATATAAATCGTACATATTTCTGTGTAGCTTGGTAATTATGTTTGGTTTTAGGAATAAGTTTGTTAAAATGCTGACATCTCCAATATATTCTTGTTTTCCCTTGCAGCGTTTTGGTTCATAGCGGAGGGGTGCATGGTGGACATTATTATGCTTTTATCAGGCCAACCCTCTCTGATCAGTGGTATGTTTGTATACCTTGTGCTTGCTCATGCACACACATAATGCGGTCGAACGTGATAACATCAATGTTAGGAAAAAGAAACCTTTAACAACTTATGCTCATATATGAGTATAGTAGTCTCCTTAGTCTGCGCCATAACATTTTACCTGTGACTGAATGGTTATACTTTTGCTGAGAACTCATCTGTTTTTCACACCATAATATACTTGGTTTTCTTGTTTTAGGTTCAAATTTGATGATGAACGGGTGACCAAAGAAGATATGAAGAGGGCATTAGAAGAACAGTATGGTGGTGAGGAAGAGGTAATGGTTCTCAAACATTTCTGTAAATGCTGTCAGTGGCACACATGATTGATGGTGAACTGAATTTGTGCTCTTGTTCTGCTATGTCTAACAGCTACCTCAGACCAATCCTGGCTTTAACAATACTCCATTTAAATTCACAAAATACTCAAATGCATACATGCTTGTGTATATACGGGAAAGTGACAAGGACAAGATAATTTGTAATGTCGATGAGAAAGATATTGCTGAACACTTGAGGGTAAACTTCTTTGCTTTACTCATCATTGCAAGAAGTTCTGCAAATTTAGTTATGTTATCTGAGAGTCCACATGGCAATGAAGACTGATCATGGATTCATTCAACATCTCATTCCAGATAAGGCTGAAGAAAGAACAAGAAGAAAAAGAAGACAAGAGAAGATATAAAGCACAAGCTCACCTTTACACAATTATAAAGGTTTTTATTTCTCAACTTTAATTTTTATGATAGTATATTTTTAGTGATGACTAGAATCTATCTCAAGGGATGCTTGTAAGTCATAAATAAAGCAATTTATTACTGCATATAGGTCGCACGAGATGAGGACCTTAAAGAGCAAATTGGAAAGGATATTTATTTTGACCTTGTGGATCATGACAAAGTCCATAACTTCCGGATTCAGAAACAGATGCAGTTTAGTCTTTTTAAGGTACTAAATGGGTGTAAATTGATAAGCATTTTGACATTGTAAATGATGAGATAGTCCATAGTTTTCAATGTCTAATGTTGAGCTGGATTACAGGAGGAGGTTGCTAAAGAGTTTGGTATACCAGTACAATTTCAGCGATTTTGGATATGGGCAAAGCGCCAAAACCACACATATAGGCCAAATCGATCATTGACACCCCAGGAAGAAGCACAATCAGTAACTACCACTTATTTTCTCGTTCAAAATTAATTTTTATGAGTTGTGATAGCGTAGTGGTTGAGTGACTTGTATCTCTATTACATTTGGATGATTATTTATGCTCCAAGTAAGAACAGACATGGGATAAGGTTTCGGGAATTGTTTAGACATGGTGATCTGGGATGCCTTCTTTAGCTTTTGCCAGCTATGACCATGTGCTTTCATAGTACACACTTTTGGGTTGGCAATCCCAGTATCTGGCCTTCATTTTGTGACTGCCAGCATTGAAACTTTGTGACCATGACTATGGAATGATACTATTGCTTTGATCACATTGAAGTGCTTATTTAACTTGCACTGCGGCGCCTTAAAATGTTTTTTGGAGATTATTGTGTAATCTAATTTTGATGATAGCCATTTTGTGGTTGTAGGTTGGACAGCTGAGAGAGGTGTCAAATAAGACGCATAATGCTGAATTAAAATTGTTCTTGGAAATCGAGCTTGGACTGGTACCCTTTCTAAGCAATGATGAAATTTAATATCTGCACTTGTATTCCTGTCCAGAAATATTATTCTTCTACTGAGTGTTGCAACATCTCAGGATTTACGTCCCATTGCGCCACCTGAAAAAACTAAAGAAGATATTCTGCTTTTCTTCAAGCTTTATGACCCTGAAAAACAAGAATTGCGGTACATAATAATCTTTTCACTTGTTTTGCTGTCCTATTTTCGTTCATTGCATAGCTGATGCTCTCTGACACTACAACTTATTCCATGATTCCAGATATGTTGGTAGGCTTTTCGTGAAGAGTTCTGGCAAGCCAATAGAAATTCTAGCAAAGCTCAATCAAATGGCTGGCTTTCCACCCGATGAAGAGATTGAACTTTATGAGGTTTGTCTCTATCGAGTATGCTTAATCTTGTACCAACTATATACTTGTCTTCTATTATAGTTGGCTACCATAATTAGTCAGTCAAGAAAGGTGACTTCACCATACCACCAAACCTAGGGCGCAAGTTAATTCAATATTCATTAGCAGATATTGTCTTCTTAGCAGAAGGATTTTATTTAATGTGTGCTTTTCAGGAAATCAAGTTCGAGCCTTGTGTCATGTGTGAACATCTTGATAATAGGGCCTCATTTCGAATAAGTCAGGTATGTGCTTCTTTACTGATGCTGGAATGTTATCAGATTATCAGATTGGCAACTGACATTTTGCTACTTTATTCACAGATCGAAGATGGGGACATAATATGCTTTCAGAAATCTCCTCCTCTTGAAAAGGAAGAAGAATGTCGATATCCAGATGTGCCTTCATATTTGGAATATGTGCACAATCGACAGGTACTTTTTTCTTGAAATGAGATTTTCCAGGCATCTTACTTTCTTTTTATGGTTGAAATATAGAGATAGTGGCAGAGATTAGGCTCAAGAGTGGCGCCTTTTATGTTCCCTAGTTTTTATTCCCTAGTTAGATTATATAGAGTAATTCAATTTCATTAAAGCTTTCTCCTGATTTGTCAATTATAAACTCAATTCTTTTTCTGTTTGATTCTTTGTAGATAGTTCATTTCCGATCTCTGGAAAAGCCGAAGGAGGATGATTTTTGTCTAGAGTTGTAAGTACACATATCCCAAGTAACGTTTTATGCTCAGTTGAGAAGTCTCTGGTGCTGTCATATAGACACTCATAATCTACTCTTGATGTGTTTATAGGTCGAAGGTACATACTTATGATGATGTTGTCGAAAGAGTGGCCCGCCAAATTGGCCTGGATGATCCATCCAAAATCAGGTTGACATCCCACAACTGCTACTCTCAGCAGCCTAAGCCGCAACCAATTAAATATCGAGGAGTGGAGCATCTATCAGATATGTTAGTTCACTACAATCAGGTATCTGTTACATGGGTTGAAGTCTTGGTCTTTATACTGTTAATGAAATTATATAATGTGGCTAATAATTTCTTTTTTCCCCTTATTTCTCTAGACTTCTGATATCTTGTATTACGAAGTTCTGGATATTCCTCTTCCAGAATTGCAAGGTCTAAAAAATTTGAAAGTTGCTTTCCATCATGCTATTAAAGACGAAGTAAGTGTGAAATCTTTGACTATCTTACTGTCATGCCTTATCTTATCGATCATCCTCAAGTGTCTTTCTTCTAATCTTATTGCAATTGTTTTTAGGTGGTAATTCATAACATTAGATTGCCTAAACAAAGCACCGTGGGAGATGTGATTAATGAACTTAAAACGAAGGTGAGAAATTTTAAATTCTAACCTCTTAGCTGTAGTTATGAAAAGCATATTTTATATGTGCCTGCTTGATCTGGACAGTGATTTATAATACCCAAGACGAAAAACTGATTTTCCTCTTAGATAGTGGTTTTGTAGCTATTTTCTTCTTAATCTTTTTCTTTGAGGCATGGCTTTTACATTTCTGTACTTCTTTATTGTGTTATTTTAACTTCTCATAGTATATTTACTTTTCCTTGCACATGATGAATTTGTTAATGCTTGGTTCATACTGAAACAGGTAGAATTGTCTCACCCAAATGCTGAACTTCGACTGCTTGAAGTTTTCTATCACAAGATTTATAAGGTACTCACTGGTTTTGGTTAGCAAATAAGATATTGACTTAAACACCGAAGTTTTGTTTGCTGCCAAATAATAAATATCCTTCTAGGTTAAATAGTGATGATAATGTGCTGGACAATGTGTTGTTCTGTGAAACCTGATCCATGAGTTTCAGTCTTTTTAATCTAATGATTGGATTTCCTGCAACATCATTTTGCCATCTTGTCATTGCAGATCTTTCCACCCAATGAAAAAATCGAGAATATAAATGATCAGTATTGGACATTACGGGCAGAGGAGGCAAGTCCTTTTCTCCTTTTCTCCCTTTCTTTTCTAGGAAATATCTTGAATGTGTCTGCCTCTATAGTCTCTACTACCTTTCTTCTATGATTTTGTAAATGAAGCATCATGGTTAAGCCGTGGATGAAGTTGGACTTGACCCTAAAATGTGAGGGCATAGGGCATGAATGTGTAAAAGCATGTATGCCTGTGGGTGTGGAGTGTGTAATGGTTTTGAGAGTGTACTAATATGAACTACTACAGGTGTGTGTACCAAATAAAGGGTGAATGGGATGTTTTGCCATTGTACTTAAATTTTTCTTAAGTTTTTTCCCTTTTATATATTTTTTTGTGTGGATTCTGCCCTTTTATCTATATTCCTGTTAAGGTATGTGCCCTTCCCATTCAACTCTGTTAATTTGTGTGACACATGTCAAGTTTTGATTCATTGAACCACAATAATTTGATGCGTGGAAATTAAGAAAAAAGCTTTGGAAAAAAATCCAAACCTGATTTTTTACCTATTTGTTAATAACTCTCGTCAAGTTTACATATTGGGTTCAGATTTGTTTTTGTTTTTTTTGTTTTTACTTTTTCTGATCTCTTTTCTTAATTTCTACCTGTCAATTTATTATGGTTCAGTGAATAGACTTGTGGCACACAAACTAACAGAGTTGGATGGAAGGGCACATATTCCTTAACGAAAGTACAAGGGGTAGAATCTGTAAAAAAAGTACATGAGCAAGAACCATAAAAAAACATGAGTATAGTGGCAAAACGTGCACTTACCTGCCAAATAAAATTGTAAGCTTCTATTAAGAATACACCATTGTCATGTGCCCGTGCCAAAAATTTCACCAAGGATGTGTGAAATGGCAATTAGTAATCAGTGCCCCATGCTTACATAATATGTTTCTAGAAACTGTCTCTTGAAATTTATTAATTAAAATGAAAAATATGATCTTTTTAAATTTCTGTTGAACTTTTAACTTCCAGATTATTATGAAATATATTATCGTGGCTTAAGTATTTTTTGTTAATAAATCTATCAAATGCTTATTTAGTAGAATATTTGAAGGTCGAAGGTTATTGAGTGGCTAATTTTTGCAAATAGCCTGGGGCATGATTAGTGAGTACCCTTCTGAACTAGCAAATGTCTGTTAACCTAGGCCAATGGACAGGCAGTATAATGTATACTTTCAGCTGGTTAACAATCCTGGACACTCCTTCAGACATAAGATCATGTATCAATAATGAAGCCCCCTCTCTTTTTCTAATTCAACAGATCCCTGAGGAAGAAAAAAATCTTGGTCCCCAAGATCGCCTGATTCACGTGTATCACTTCACAAAAGAGTCTGGACAGAATCAAATGGTATGGTTTATAGATACTTTAACCACAAGCTTTCTATCTAATGGCTGTTATGGAATAGAGAGGTTTCCAGGTTCTTACATACTACTACATTTGTGTCCTCAACAGCAAGTACAGAATTTTGGTGAACCCTTTTTCTTGGTCATCCATGAAGGTGAAACTTTAGCTCAAGTTAAAATGCGCATACAAAAGAAACTGCAGGTCCCTGACGAGGAGTTTGCAAAGGTATTTTATTTGCACTGTTTGGTCAAGGAAACAATCACATAAGCCTCCCTCTTGACACTGTAACAATTATCATGCATTGTATTGTAAAGTTTAGCTTTTGCTTTCCTCAGTACGTGTTTATATTTCAATTATGAATCAGTTCCTCATTAACCCCTTGTTTGGTTTCTCAGTGGAAATTTGCATTTCTGTCGCTGGGTCGTCCAGAGTACTTGCAGGATTCTGATGTTGTGTTCACCCGCTTTCAGGTGCTGTTACAAGTCTTTTTCTCCTCCCTTGCGAACTTCCATTTTTTCATAGCATTTCCTAGAAAATTGGACATTATTGGTGCTCTTTTCTTTTATGGTATATGCATTTAGTATTTTTCCCTTTTCTTTCAGAGAAGAGATGTTTATGGCGCTTGGGAGCAGTACCTTGGCTTGGAGCACCCTGATAATACTCCTAAAAGGTCTTATGCAGTTAATCAGGTTTGTGTTACTCATACAACTACAATTACATCTATGGGTTTGCTAAGACTGCCTCCTTAATTGACTACTATTTTAGCAAGGACTCTGAGATCAGTTCTTACTCTTATGAAAGTTAGAATCATTCAGTTTTGTCAATATATGCCGTGTTAGCGTTACCCTAGTTTTTTCTGTTTGTCTTGTGAAACTATGGAGTTAGTTTTCATTGATTGGTCTCAAAATGTTGCAGAACCGCCACACATTTGAGAAGCCAGTTAAAATATACAATTAGGGAAGAGCTGATTACCCTCTACCTGCACATAAAGCCGAGTAGGACATCTCATGCTACAATATAGAGGATGAGAAAAGTGGTACATTGAAGGGAGAAGACAATGAAGCTCGAATTAAAGTAATTTCTGTAGGATTTGATAATTGGTTTTGTAGGGTATATGTCTCTCTGACGTGATCGGGGGAAGGTGGAAGGTCTCCCCTCCCTTATGTAGTTTTTTTTGTTATTGTTGATATGCCCTGCTTGAGCTCCTGTCTTTTCTAGCCTTTCTCCTAATGAAGACACCTCCTTGCTTTATATAAAGCTCCAGGGTAATTTAGCAGTACATAAGAAGATTTTGACTAGGGGGATGCATACCGGGTATAGTTGGCCGAGTTTGACATTTGATTCTTTGTTTTTCCTTGTCTTGGGGGATGGGCTTGTAAAATGGTTGCTTTACATTTCCGAGCTTAGCTGGTGTAGAAGAACCGTCTGCTGTGCAGCTCAGGTTGGTTTTATAGCACCTTTGTTAATTAATATAAGTGTTGGTTCACATTTGTTTCCGGAAGGCTTTTGCTGCTGTGCAAAATCTCTTAATGGGTCAAGACTTGAGAATTTTTCTCTCCTAAAAGTCTCTATCCAAGGCACAGGGGAGCCCTATGGTGGGTCTTTACCGACCACTATAATGGTCTTTCGCTGGGAGGTAATGGGACGTCGTTTTATTCCGTCACCTGTGGGCTGTGGCTCGTCATGAGCTCACATTCAAAGCGGTGAATCTCGCTATCCTTTCTTATTTTATGGTGGTGTTCGATCTCATCAAGTTACTGCAACAAATGCAGAATGATATCGAGCGGCGGGTTAGCTTGGATGGATGAACCCCAGCTCTAACTGTTAGGCCTTGCTTGCAGTTTGTTGACAGAATTTCAAAATATGGTTGAATTCAGAACAGGAGAATCTGTTGTTCATTTATGCTGGAAAGGTTATTGCGTTGCAATATGCTTCTTTTTCTTTGCCGCAATCAGGGCAGGATGCCAGATGTATGTCGTTTTTCCAAATTCTTCAAAAGTGAAGATGGATTAACCTAGCCTTCCTCATGATTAGATTTTCAAGATAGCCAATCACACGTA
>Ga0307511_10005557_pt1 | contig 12808 bp, 11 predicted proteins | sample 13_EM_MG_FD_200266 | JGI IMG/M metagenome (GOLD analysis project Ga0307511, IMG submission 200266) | Populus trichocarpa ectomycorrhiza microbial communities from riparian zone in the Pacific Northwest, United States - 13_EM | ecosystem: Host-associated > Plants > Roots > Unclassified | place...
TTCCAGGAGAAACACCCGCGTATCATTTCTGTATCCCGGAACTTTGGTTCCTACGACCAAAACCACGCCCTCCGTCCATGCATTCTCTTCCCGGAGCCGGTGGAGTAGTGCAAATGGAACCTTTTACTGAGATCGGAGATGACAATACAGCAAAGCAGAAGAAGTCCATTGTTGAAACTCCAGCTTCGGGACCCGTATCGCCGGAGTGGAGAACCTCGATAGCCCAAAATCGTCTTACCAGCTTCTTCCCAAGCTGGGCTCAACCTGCTCCAGCAACTACATCTGCTGTCATTGCATCGGCAAACCGTAAGAGTATCAGTGAGCCACTCTTGATGGAACAAAACATTGGCGGAAATTTTCCTGTGTCCTCTGGGCTAATCGGTGATTCCGATGAAGGGTGGAATGATATCGAGACTGAGGAACTGGAACGTTGTCTAGTATGGTACCCTCACTTTGGGTGTCAACCTCATTTCGCTGATATACTACCATGTCCATCCAGGACCAACTTGGGTTGACAAACGACGCCAGGGCTAACATATACCGGCAATCCTCAGAGAAAAAGCGACAACTTATTCAGGATATTCAACCGACCCGAATTTTGTCGAGTGAAAAGGCATTGACCCCAGGTTCCACTACATCTATACCTTCAAGACTACCTCGACTTTTACCACAGTTTTCTGGTGACTCGGGTATCTTCAAAAGGTTTTCGGCCTTTTCGACGTGGGGATCTACGTGCTCACCCCTTCCACAACCGACCGGTGATGGTAAGAGATTTAGCGGCGAATTCGAAAGTGGCACTTCTCCAGAGCTATCTGCGCTTGCACAACCTCAGACAACTGGAGGTGTTTTCAATAGCTTATGGACCATCTTGGGAGGCGAGCCCATGACCGGGACGGACAATGATGCGTCAGCTCGAGCCTATGTCGATGGTCTCCGGAAGGCACGAAGTTTGGATGCAAAGCTTGTCAATTATCTCATCTCTTTGCGAGTCCATCTATCCACAGCGAAACTTGAATGGATAGAAAGCTTCCTAGCGGAGCATGGGATGACCGCCATTACAGATCTGCTGTCCTCCTTGACCGGGAAACCAGGTAAAAGAAGAGTGCTGACTGATGGCGAGGGTAGTGTACTGCTGGAGTTGATAAGGTGCCTTAGGGTGCTACTAAACACCCGAGTATGTTCTGAAACAAAGGCTTGCGTATTTTTTGGCTCATCTTGTATCAGCCAGGATTTAACGGTGCCCTGATAACTCCCATGGTAACAAGCCATTTGGTTTATTTCATTTTTCATGGAGCACCACTGAGGTCGCGCATCCTGGCTGCAGAATTACTTGCAGCCTTGTGCATGCTTTCACTGGACGAAGGCCACCCGTCTGTCCTTGCGTCATTCTCTGAATATCGTTTAACACGCGATGAGGTGTTCCGATTCCAGTCGCTGGTGGATGCCCTCAAGGTTTCCGACTCCCAATTTATGGAGCAGAGCGTAACCATCTTAACTGAAGATGACGGAATATGGGAAGCTCGTATAGCATTCATGGCACTTATCAATGCCATTACTAACCGGCCCGATTCCTTGGAGGAGAGGATTGTCCTGCGTGATGAATTCACCCGACGAGGTTTGAACGAAGTGATAGTGGTACGCCCCACCCTCACACTTTAAACGAGATGATCTGGATGTCCAATTATGCAGGGCGTCCGATATTCCGACCCTCCAGAGGGTCTCCTTACACAGCTCAATATATACGCTGAAGAGAAGTTCGAGGATGAAGAAGAGTTCCGTGAGAGAACACGGAGGGGTGTGCAAGCTAACCGCGGACATTCATCAGAAGAATTAGAGCCCGCCTTTCTACTAAAAAGTATCTTGGAGTCTGCAAAGGTTTTAGAATCCACAAAAATTGTCGAAAACCTCCTGCGGAGGCTAGATCAGCTAATGAAGGAGAATGTGAATTCGTCAGTTAATCTCCTTTATACAATGGTAGTAGGACCGACTTTGTTTCAGGTCCTTTAAACGCGATGCACTTTCTATGCTGGATGACTTAGTTGGATATCTGGTTTCTATGAAAGATACGTACGTCTCTTTCGTATTCACATATCATGACCTGTTGGAAAATGTGCTTTAGTGGTGATGCATGGCCTACTTTCACTGATAATGTGACGACATCAATTCAGAAGATCACTGGGGTTGATGTCCGTGCACGCTACACCAAAGATATACAAGTACTACGAGACAGAGTAGACAATCTCTTGCTGCAGGTGCGTAATTACGAGTCGCCTGCCAACAGCTACCCTCATATTCAAGTAGAACGCAGCGCTCAAAGGCGAGCGTCAGCAGCTTAAAAGTGAGGACACCTCTGTGAGCCGTGTAACGGCACAACCTCTTTTCAAGCCAGCTTCACCATCGAAGGCGAGCAATGAGGTAGGCCGGATGTATATGCACGATCTGTAGACTCATTCCGAGGATCAAAGAAAATAGCTGGTATTATCCAGCGGCTCTCGCAGAAAGAGAAAGAAGTTGGACAACTTCAAGCGGAAATAGAGCGTCTCAAACACCAGACTATCCGTCCTGACGTGAGTAGTGCAGTATATGTATGATGAACATTGCCTGACAGTATGCGTAAAAGGACAATAACGTCAGAACAGAACGTGAAAAAATCAAGATAAGCTCGCTCGGCGAAGAAGTTGAGAAGCTTAAGGCCAAGGTAAGGTCAATCGCTGTAGCATGATGTCCAGCTTCCTTGATGTTGTTCAGATTGGCCAGTTTGATGGCACGCTCTCTGATAAAGAGAAAGAGATAGTAGTTTTAAAGCGTGCTCTTAAATCAGTATACTCTTCTTTCTGTCCAGGAGATGATGAGGGTCTGAGCGGACTGAGCACTCAGGCGATAGCTGACCGCACCGTGGAGAAACTCGATAAACAAGCTGGAGAAATTGCCATTTTACAGGTTCGAGTAGCGGAACTCTCAAAGGCCTTGGCGGAGAAATCGACACAGCTCGCTGAACTTCAGTTCAAAGCTAATAATTCCCCGCCTTCTCCCCCTGCTGATTCTAGGGATGTGACGCCGTCGAAGAGCCGAAAAGCCGAGTTAATTCAGGTGCGGAAAAATAGCGAAGATGCTTCCCCATCATCGTCCTCCGCACCGTTTCACTCTTCCCCCCCTCCTCCGCCTCCGCCTCCTCCGCCTCCTCCATCACTTGTATCATTCTCACGAAACCAGATTTCCAGTGCATTAGCCCACGGAATAAGGAAGCCGAAAGCTCTGCAAAACGATGCGTTGATTGCTTCGCAATCCCTTTCCCCTGCGCCGCCTCCTATTGGGAGTGTCTGTCCTCCTCCTCCTCCTCCGCCGCCGCCTCCACCTCCACCTCCACCATTTGGCATCCCGCCTCCGCCCCCTCTCCCTCCTGCACGCGTTCCTGGCGGCAAAATCCAGCCCAAGCCAAGCCTTATTGGACCACGACTCAAGCCGTTCTTCTGGAATAAATTGGATGGTAACGCCGTAGGCTCGACAGTATGGGCTGAGCCGCGCCCTGGCTTCCAGCTGAACATGGATGACCTCGTGGCGACCTTTGGAGTAGATACCATTCCTACGCCGTCTCAATTAACAAACCCTTCACACAAGAAGAACGTCACGACTGTTCTGGATATTTCTAGAGCGAACAACATTGGTTAGGGTGTCCTGTGTGTTGTGGTTATGTGCTCACTTTGCGCTTGACTGTAGCCATTATACTGTCCCGGTTTAAAAACAATTATTCGACAATCCGGTGTGCGCTTCTGGATCTCGATTCTTCTCGATTGTCCATAGATGATCTTAGGGCAATTAGCAAGCACCTGCCAACATCGGAAGAGGTGAGCAAGCAATGGACTGCCGTGGACACGGTGACACCTGATCTGCCATCGTGTTAGATCGCTAGAATTAGGGATTTCGGGGACGCCACCAAGCTGGCTAAGGCTGACCAGTATTTCAGCGAGGTTTGCCCGAATTCACTCCTTAATCAAATACAACTGACTATTCACTATTAGATTATAACCATACCCAGACTCGCACAGCGACTCGAATGTATGATATTTCGGTTACGATTCGAGCTCGATGTTAGCGAGATTCGTCCGGATCTAAAAACCATCCGCGATGCTTGTAAAGAACTGCGTTCTTCAGCAAGATTTAAGATGGCATTGCAGGTCTGCTTTTTGTCCAGTCTCTTTTATGTGTCGTTTTTAAACAGGATATAGGCTATCCTTGCCATTGGGAATGCCTTGAACCAATCTACTTTCCGGGGTGGTGCACATGGATTCCGTCTAGAAGCACTGCTCAAGGTGATCAAGATGTCATTTTTCCTGGAAACGAATTGATTAGATTACAGATGAAGGACACGAAGACAGTGAAGAGCGGAGCAAACTGTCCTACACTTTTACACTACATCTCCAAGGTGCTCATACGCGCAGACCCGAAGCTAACACTATTCATGGAGGAGCTTCCTAATGTAGAGGCAGCCGCACGCGGTAAGAATGGTATCAATTCTTGAACATATAAAATTTACTCTTCTGCAGTTTCTTTTCAAGCTGTTATCCAGTCAGTCCAATCCGTGGTCACATCGCACGCGAAAGGACAGGAGGAGGTACAGATCATCAAGAAGCTTCCCGATCCACCGTCCAATGACCAATTCGTCAAGGTAATGGAGGCAAGTATTCCTCGCCCTATAAAATGATCACAATCGTTGACACCACACAGCCATTCCTTAGTCAGGTCTCTGAGCGTGTGGATGCCCTGAAACAACTGGGACAGACAGTTGAGAATGATTTGCGTTCTTTGTATGCGTATTTCGGAGAGGCGTTTGATACATCTGAGAGTCCAAAGCCAGAAGACTTCTTCGGTATGATTTGCTCATTTTCCCTATCACTCCAGGTGAGTCGCCGATCAGCAGCAATCATTAATTTTTTACAACATAACCTTTCCAGAAAGCCGCCGTGGAGGTGCATGATTCTGTGTCCAAGCAAGCCCTCACAGCAGCTGTTCCCCTGGAGAAAGAGAGGGTGAATATTTTTCTTGACAATAGTTTCGATCGGTGCTCATTGAGACTAGAAACCCGAACCTTCGAATGCTGGAGAGCAGGATGCATCAAAATTACCTCCACCTTTGTCGAACTCACGGGAAAACCGGGCGACGCTTGGTCGTGGTGAGGTAGACGAGACGATTAGGATGTTGAAGGAAGGAACGTTCAGGAATCGTGCCAGAAATGGCCCTCTCAATGCCAACAAGATTTTCCTTGACGGCAGAACAGATGTATGAGATGTTGTTCTTCGCTTGTTGTATTTCTCCGTGTGCTTCATGTATCGTCTACATGTTCTATTCTATTCGGTCCTGTCCGAAACCCGTCATTGGTATTAAGGGGCGAAACTCGATCGCAACGATCCACGCAATCCATAAGCATATCGAAGAATCGCTCTACCTATGGAAAGAGCTGCAAAGTTAGGGAAATCACTCCGAAAACATAGATTTCCGAACCTCTAGAGATTCCAAAACTAGACAGTTCTTGCCCTCCGTCCCCCAAGTATCGTTACACTTCCGAAAATCCCAGAGATCGAGGATTGTCTCGCCTGTGGTGTGGCGGCCATGGAGCTCTATGTCTACGCGGTATCGCCTCGACTTGAATAGATCTGGATTGGAAACGAAGGCTACTGTAAGTGCATCATGAAGCGGTGGACCGTCTTCGAATCCGTAGACTTCCTTATACGTATGGGCAAAGAAAGTGATGAGCGACGATAACATCAACCTGAGATCCGTAGACGGGGTGATGTTACTCTTGCTCTCCTGGGTCGCTGGTGCACATAGGCGGGTGTGGACGGTTTCCGTCGCAATGGCAGTGTGGGTCACGTTAAGAGGAACCATGACCGTCTTGACTGGACAATCGAGGACTATCTGGGCAGCCTCGGCTATAAAAGAAGACCTATTATTGGACCGAATTAAGATCGCATCGGACTCACGGTCACACAGGACATTGAACTCTGGAGAAGGAGTAGTCAGAGCGGAAATCGCATGAGGCACAGATCTACACACCTGCAACAGGGGTGGTATTTCCGAGCCCAATTCCTCCGCCCATAAATACAAACTGTTCGACAGCTTCTAGAAGCTCGGGATGTGTAGAAATGAAAAGAGCGATGTTGGTCATTGGTCCGCTGGACACCACCGACACCTTATGGCTGGCACCGCCCTTCCATGTCTCTTTGATGGCCGTGGCCATACCCTCAAGTGCAGAAACTGTCGATCCATCCTCGTGGCGAGCAAAACGTGCTTGAGTCTCGGTACTCTCTGGTTGGGGGATCCCCACAACGCCTCCCAGTCCGTCCTCGCCATGGATGTTTGGAGCGTATTGTGCGTTCCTTGTCAAGGGTTTCGCTGCACCGGGATATACCTTGATGTCATCGGGGGCGTTAAAGGCATAAAGAGCTCGCGCGGCATTTACACCTGTCCAATAAGCAGACGAGTTGCCGTGAACCTGTGATGATCATCGGTCCTGATCAGATGCCAACGTCATGCAAAGGCCATTACGGGCTGACAGAAGCTCACAGTTGAAACACCGAGAAGCTTGATGTTATCGAGATAGACGGCGAGTAAGATAGCTGTTACATCGTCGTGTCCCTTGAGGAGTGCCAGAGTCAGTAGGTAGTATCACCAGCCTCATTGTACTCGAGAGGCTCACTGGGTCGGCATCCAGCCAGATAAAATGCATACTTATTGTTGGGGAGGAGTTGAACGGGTTCAGCCTGTTCCGATTGGAATACCCCACACCGTACTACAACATCTGAGTTCCCTTGTTAATGCTGCTGTAAATCTCAGTTCACCTTGTTTACTGTTGTTTTCCAATACCAGCATGTAACCCGAGTCCAATATCGGTGTTTTCAAAACATCAATATGTCGAATCTGCACACGACGAGTACCACCAGGGTTGAAGAAGAAGAAATACCCCAGCCGCAGAGGCCGCCATCTCCACCATTCTATACAACATTTGCAGCCAGAGGTCTCCACGTATGTGCAACTGCGTGCCGCCACAAGTGTGCTCACCATCTCCCAATATTCCCTTGGCTTACAGGCACAAAACTTCCCCGCTCATAAGCCTCGGGATCTCCGAATTCCATCATTACAGGCAATCACCCATGTAGCGTGGAGCTGCGATGGCAAGCGCCTCGCGGCTGTGGGCATTGACAAGATCACAAGAGTGTGGAACCCTGAAACGAGTGTGAGTCCTACGTTGAACGAGGTACATCGTGTAAAATGATCATTATCTCTTAGATGGAGTTCAGATCAGCGACTCACTTCTCTGGTGGTCACTCTGACGACGTCGATCACGTATCATGGAATCCTACTCATCCTGACCTGTTCTGCACTTCGAGCCAAAAGGACAGACGGGTAGTCTTTTGGGACGCACGACGTAGGATCGCCTGGACTGTTGCAATATTGTCCTGCTGATCGTTTCATTCAAAGAAAGTCGGCACGTCCAACAAATCCAGCTGAAAGGTTCACCCGTCCAAACGAACTACTCACCTGACGGAAGAGCTCTATTATGTCCATCTGCTGGACATCAACTCTTCTTTCTCACATACGGGAAAGATAAGGATTCATCTAAGGAGATATGGCAAACCTCAGACAAGGATGGGGTGAGCTTTCGTTCGTTTGCACCTCGACGGAAATTCTGACCTACGCCAGAGTATTGTCGCCTCAACAGCGATGTTCAATCATACGGGGGATGGCATTATCCTGACTCATCACTCGGAACATACACTCCGTATTATGGACTACCCTTCACTGACGTTGCGCGAAAGTCCTGCTGCTCATGTCGGAGGCTGCGTTGCCGTTGCCCTCGATCCCCGCGGAAGGTGACGGTCGCGCTATCACGCCATGTTACATTCCTCTGATCGTAGATTCTGGCTTTGAACCAGATATCTCGCTTCTGGGGGGTACGATTCTATTGTGAACATCTTTGACTTGAACGAATGGATATGTGCACGGACAATAGACACATGCGAGTACGTTCAAGGATGAATCTGCTTTTCTAAATCTTACACACATGACCAGGTATGCCATCAACGCATTAAGCTTTTCGTTTGACGGGGAGTACTTGGCAATTGCCAGTAATGGATCGTATATAGACGTTGTCAGTCCTGACATTCGCTTGCGTTCTTGCAGGCTGAAAATAACTTTACTAGTGCGCGACGGAAACTGGCATGCCCATTCATCGTGTTGGAGCCCTTGCACCATCACCTACTGTCACCTGGCATCCTTCAAGATACGTCTTTGCGTACTGTGGCCAAACCAAACTTAAAGAGGGCCAACCTCCACCTGCAGCGGTGATTAGTTTGTTCGGAGGCGGCATTTAGACTCGAGAATGATGATGGCTAGATCGGGCAACGTCGCATGAAGTGAGAGAGCACTTTCCGAATAGGCTACAGTCCACGACTCGAGGACATTGGTACATGACTTTGCGGACTATGTAGTATAGGATAATCTGGCCTGATTGTGTAACCAGCCATAGCCAGGGCAGTATTGAGCAATGTAGCTGCACATATCTTCACACCTTGCTTCCCTCCTTTTGCGGTGGCTTGACGAGGACAAGGGGAGCCATCTGCGGCGCACTCGGTGTCCGGAAGGCAATATGTGATTCATTACAGAAGCCTAAGAGGCCTTCAAAGTAGCTAGCATATGTTCACGTACCGCTGCGTTCCCCACTGGCATGGTGGGACTGAGGACGAGTGGGTCATGGGGCAATTCTCCGAACGAGTCCATGACATAGGGAAATGTTCCGACAAAAGCAAGACATGGTGTTAGCGCCTGGACTGCGTGAGCCAAGCTACAGGTGAGCCGTACTTGCCACATAACACCTTCCCGTGCATGAGCATCGCAGACCACGACTCGGCTAGGGTAATTGGGCAGTGAGCACCAAGTCAGATTAGCGCCCGTCGCCCACAATCATCTCTGTTTGACTACTCACTCGGATCTTTGATGCCCTCCGGGAGAACATACGAGGTCAGCCCATTGGCATCGACGCTCCTTCGCCAGTAACCTCGTGCAATATTTCAGACAGTCGTCGGGTACTTCGTACAAGATGATCCAGGGTCGATCCTCCCCGGCCAGCAGTTGGTCTGGCTCGAGGTACTAAACTTACTTCTCCAATGATTCATTATTGAACCACAGGCTGATGCTCTTGTGTAGTCCGTGAGTCAAATCATTTGGTAGCACACCTCGAGGGATTCACATGGCCCATAGCTTCCCCCTCGCTTTGGGCTGATCGATGATGGTCCTGACAGATGGTCCAAATTCAAAGAATCCATCCAGCAACTCAACGAGAACGCCCCGACCACTGTCCAGTACAAGGTTTTCTTCCTAGGAAGGCATGGCGAGGGCTATCGTTCGTCTGTTATCACTGATCTTTTTAACCCACCAACTAACTGGTCCATTGGATTCGAACCTGAAATGCAGATAACGCTGCCATTACAAAGTACGGGACACAGGCATGTCAATCTAATCAATGTACAAGTTCATCTAACTGGACGCGATGATTCACATTCTAGGCCTGGGATAAGTGAGTTTCCACCATACAATCAACGTTTGACAGTCCGTGTGATGGATGCAGTTACTGGTCGAAGTTGAATGGCGACGGGGTATGGACGTGGGGGCGTAAGTACTTGACTTGCGAATCTTTCGATCTTCTAGCATAACTGACTTTCAACTCACTAGCTGACCCTGCACTCACACCCAAGGGCGAAGGTCAAGCAGACGAAGCACATGCTGCATGGCAGGAAGAACTCCAGTTTGGCCTTACCCTCCCAGACAAACTATACTGCAGTCCACTTTCGCGTGCAATTCGAACGAACCAACTCACGTTCAGTGGCCTCCTTCCCGCAGGTTGCAAGACGGTCATCGTAGAGGTGCCTAATTCGGCCCTTGTTTCTTCAGATAACATGACTGATTCTTGTCCAGAACATTCGCGAGGAGTTTGGTGTCCATACATGCGACAAGAGAGGAACACGATCGTACATCCAACAGACATTTCCGGATTACATCATCGAAGACGGTTTCACGGAGGAAGACAAACTATGGAAACCCGATATTAGAGAGACAGGACATCATATGGAGGGGCGGGCAAAAGCAGTGTTAGACATGGTATTCGAGAATGATAAGGAACACTGTAAGGAACATCTTTTCTCTTTCAAGTGAACGAATGGCACTGATGAGATTTGATCAGTTATCTCCATCACAGCGCACGCAGGCTTCATCCGCGCGTTTTTACGTGTCACTGGCCACCGCCCCTGGGACCTTCCCACTGGAGGTACGTAGTCGTACACCCCTAATATGCCCTTTTGCTGAATCAAAGACGGTCGCAGGAGTTGTCCCTGTGGTTATTAAAGCATCGACAGAATCTTGACATGCATGGTCCAACATAGACGAAAAGAGTGCCTGCAGCGTGGATGCCCATCTCCTTCGTGCAGGAATCCCAGCCAAAGTAGTGAGTTGTAGTATGTAGAATGTGTGGCGTCGGTTCGTCTTCGGGTGACTCAGGCTATCAAAGATCATCTTGATAAATTCTTATCGATCACCGTTGCAATTCTACGATCTTTCATTCTCGACAATACTTGAATCAGCATGGAATTTACAAGAACCTACGAGGTCGGTCTACAGACCTCAATTCAATGCTGCCGATCCTATGCATTGCCGTAGATCATGGTTGGATACTTCATTCAAGACGATCCGGGGCCGAATACCACTGGGTCCCACTTGCGCGAGGTAATCTTGCATGTTTCTTTCTATTGTGCATTGCTAACACCTTTCGAGGCTGTGAGTCAAACGTGATCTACTAAAGAAGGAGCGCATTTGAGACGTTCATGTGACATGTTGGTCCTAGCTTCCTGCTCGCTTTGGCCTAATCGACGACCATCATGAGAGGTGGAGCAAGTTCACGGCGTCCATTCAGCAACTTAATGTCGATGCTCCAAGTCACGTCCAATACAAGGTTTTCTTCCTCGGAAGGCATGGTGAAGGCCATCGTATGTACCAACCCTGGCATCCGCATACACATCAATGAATTGAACAATGTCAGATAATGTTGCTAACGCCAAGTATGGAGATGAGGTACGTCTTTTCGGTGCGACTTCGACGTTGTGCTAACCGTACACACCCCAGGCATGGCTGAAGTATGTACATGACTTCTTTAAATTGGAGTTTGAAATGCACGGCTCGAATGCAGTCATTGGTGCAAGTTGACCGGCGATGGAGTCTTGGCGTGGGGACGTAAGAACTTGACTTGTATTTCCCCGAGTTGTCTCTGATCTTATTTACAACTCGCCAGCTGATCCTGACCTTACGCCGATTGGCGAGGGCCAAGCAGATGCAACGCGCACTCTATGGGAGACCGAACTCCAGTTCGGCATTCCCCTCCCAAACAAGATGTACTGCAGTCCGATCAGTCGTGCTATACAGACCCACAATCTTACATTCAGAGGCCTTTTGCCAAGCGGTTGCAAGGCAACTCTTGTAGAGGTGGTTAAACAGATCTGTGTCCACGTCCTTTAGGATTGATTCGCAGCCTGTAATCAGAATATCCGCGAAGAGATCGGTATCGAACCCTGCAACAAGAGACGGAGGCGAACGGACATCCAACGGAGGTTCCCGGACTACCTAATCGAAGATGGTTTTACGGAGGACGATGAACTGTGGAGACCTGACGTTCGCGAGCCACATGATGATATCGACATTCGGGCTAGAACAGTGTTGGAAATGATATTTAAGAATGACGAGGAACAAGGTAAGGACGAGGTTTGTCTTCTTGGACAGGGTGTACTGAAGGATCACGACAGTTATTTCAATCACATCTCATTTGGGCTTCATCCGTGCCTTCTTACGTGTCACTGGTCATGCTGATTGGCCCCTTCCGACTGGAGGTATGTGACTGCATTTCTACCAGTTCCTACCTTTCTCATCCGGTTCATTCCACAGGAGTGATTCCTTTGGTGGTCAAAGCATCGCTACAGGACGACCCGTCAGATGCCTAGTTCAGTGTAGACGAAGCAACTGTATCATGGAACCGTCATTCCCACAATAAGTGAAATGTAGTATGTGGTATAGTGTGCTTATTGGCCCCGAAGCGGATGTAAACCTTGCTGCAAAGTCATTATGAGGTGCAGTGCACACTGCCGTAAGCCACACGCACACGTGTCTTTGGAAACGATGCTTCCAATGTGCTCGCCTTGTACCACCGCCTGAACATCTCCAGAATCTGAGGCATCTTCAAAGGTATGGACGATAGCGATATACAATGGGAGGGTGCGTCAACCGCCAAATGGCGATGGTTTGAGCTACTTGACATTCAAAGTAGCAGACTGTACGACTTCTTTTTCTCCCACAGAGTCAGAAAACTCGGCCACAGATTCATTATTTGATGAACCTTCAATACCAGCACCAGCATACCCTGTTGCGATTCGCACCGTGCCACCCATTCCCGGGCTGTTTATCCCACCCGTCTTTCTCGCACGAGAGCTAGAAGATGAGATCGTCGCTCAATGCATGCGGCTATATTTCGAAGGCAGAGACGTCAATCAAATAATGCTTTTTGGACGTACCGTGTCAAGCGATGAAGACGGCAATGATGAAAGCATGGGCAAAGGCTTGCCACCATTTCTCATTTCGCTCCTTCGCCATCTATCGGAGATACTTCGACCGTGGACCCCAGATACCGTTTATGACCTGTTATTCCCACCGAAGGATGCGCCTCCTCGTGCACGCCAGGCTATCCTGAACCTCTATCACCCGGGAGAGGGCATCA
>Ga0307511_10005560_pt1 | contig 12804 bp, 20 predicted proteins | sample 13_EM_MG_FD_200266 | JGI IMG/M metagenome (GOLD analysis project Ga0307511, IMG submission 200266) | Populus trichocarpa ectomycorrhiza microbial communities from riparian zone in the Pacific Northwest, United States - 13_EM | ecosystem: Host-associated > Plants > Roots > Unclassified | place...
TTCGGTGATACCAGTGGTCTTGACACGAGATCGGAGGATATCCTGGTCGGTGGGCATGTAAACACCAGATGACATGCGGTCGATGGAGTTGAAGTAGTAGACGGCTGAATCATTGAGCTGGAACTCCCTTGACCTGGAAACGGCCTCCTTGACACCAGCATCCTTCCAAAGTCCACGAACGGCATCGCTAACGTCCCTTGGGAGGACCTCGCCCTCTATTTGACCGGGGAGAGAGAGGATGATTGAACGGCGGGCGTCATTCTGGGGAGAGAGTTGGATGTCGAGGTGGGGAAGCGCCTCGAGAATTGCCCTGGGGGACAAAATGAACAAGGTTGTTGAAGAAAAAAAAAAAGGTGCAACGAAAGTTCGCACCTCATAGATTGGATAGTATTGGAATAGATGATCTCCTTGTACGACTCCCGTTCTTGGTCATTGTAACCACCGTGATGGATTAACTTCATCTGTTTCAGAACGGTAGACTGCGGAGATGGGTTAACGTGGGACCTGAGAGGAAGATTTGGGGCGGTCTTACCTTGCCAGACTCTCCAGCGCCGAGCAACAGCATCTTAATCTCGTTTTTGGCCATCATGCGGTCCTTTTTGAGCTGGCTCTCAATCTCGTCATTTCCTGTCGGTGGCGTTGAATGAGTCTGGGTGTAGAGGAATAGAGAAAGAAAAACTGACTGGCTTTAGCCTCGCTATCGACGGCGGAAGACTGAACGCAACCCATTTCGGAAAAGTGTTACAGTGTGAATTATTAGGCAAGAAACAAAAGGAGTGGGCGGCCGCGCTGAGAGGGCAGACAGCGGATTCGGCGGATGTTGAGGTGGAGTTGGTGAGCGGCGGCGAGAGGTGTCGGCCGGGGGCGGGAAAAGGGAGGGGAACGGGACGGATGAGAGAAGGGCGAAAAGCCTTTTGAAGGGGTGGGGGTGGGTTAGGGATAAGTGAAGTGACCAGTCTTGTCCAAAAGCGTACATTGCAAAACGAGTACAAACAGACGGCCAACAATCATTTCCGATTCGGGAAACCTCACGACAAGGTCAGACCCTAATTAAGTCTAGTACCCACTGCTCGACCCGCCCCCTGCTTTTATTCCCTGTGGGAACAACTCCCGGAAGAGCTGAGGATAGTGTCGCTCTGCCACGTCTGGGTGACTTCTGCAAAAAAAAAAAAAAAAAAAAAAAATACAGCTTGTCAGAGGTTGAGATGTCGGCCATTTAACGGGGATAGCCCACTTGATGCGGCCGATCAACGACACATGTCCAGAGTATTCATGTCCATACTCCCCATAGTTAACCGCTATTTCGGTGAGGTGGATCAGCGCAGGCGACACCAGACGCTCACGACACCTACAATCCGTCACACCGACAACGCCACGCTTCCCTCTCAACGCCAAGATCTCTGGCGGGACTGCGAAGACTCAGGCGTTTATGAGCTCGCTTCGCCACGACCAAACGACACATACAGTTCAACCGAATCTCGCTCAGTTGCAGGTTTTGACCGATATTCTGGAAAAACGGAATCGAATATCGGGGGGTTGATCCGATTGGTGGCGATAGAACCCGGTGCGACGTTGCTCGCGTGAGCCCATAGGTCACCATCTCCAAACCTACAGTGGAAATTCACCAAACCGTTGGGGCGGAAACGGTCGAGAATGGAACAAACGCGCTTACCCTTGCCGATATTAACAACGAATGTTCCAGGAATGGGAGGGACGTCAATCCAAACGCCCGAAAGGTTCTGCACCTGAAGCCCATTGTGCGTTGACACCTGCAGCAACTACGTGATTTCAACGTCAACAGTGTCGTAACCGGTCGGCGGTAGGCAAAGCCCCGGCATACAAATGTCAAAAAACCAGAATCGAAGTGTGGCCCGACACCTTGGTTTGAAGCCGCATCGCTGACAGCGGGATACTTGACCACCTATGGATCTGTTAATGTCCGCCCACAGGGGACCACGTTTAAACGTGTACGCGCACCTTGGCACGGTGTTGCATAACCGGGTCAAAAAATATTCGCAATGAGTCTTTCTCGAGCCCCAGCGCCTCCGCTATGAGATCCGTGAACCGGTTGCTCAAGTCCTCGCACTGGGCGAGGTACCGCAAGAAATCCTCTTTAAACCCGGGGATATCCTGCTCATCATGCCACTGAAAATGAAATCAGTCAGAGCGAGACAGGATCATCCGCACTCAGGAGACGCTCACTTGAGCGGGTCCCCACAGTTTGAGATACTCGGGGGCTCCAGGCGTCCATGGGTTCTCATAGGGGGTAGCAAAGTCGTATTGCTCCCTTTGGTCGGCTTTCCCCTTGGTGTACTCCGTACCTATCCTCGTGTATCCCAAGAAATGAGGGTTGTTCCTCATCAACAGATTGTCTTTCTTCTCCTGAGGGATCGTAAACAGCTTGGGAGCATAGTCGATGACCAGATCGATGTCATCCTGCGAAACAGGGGGGTTGGATAGGTACAAAAAGCCGACGTTTATGAGGGCGTTTCTGAGCTGATCCAGAAACTCTGGGCGAGTTGCGGGATCATTGGTGAGGGCGTAGTCCAAGACGGGAACGGAGGAGAAATCCTGACTGGCGGCCATGCTCTCCAAAGTCTGAAAAGCCACACCTGCTTTTAAATCATCTTCAGTCCAGTTGTGTCATCTGACGCGATCTCTCCGTCGTCTGTGTGCAATCGTGTCTCTGTCCTGTACACTTTCCTGTCTGTGGTCAGCCGGGCAGGAGAACGGTGCCACTCCATGAACCTATTTCGTAACATCTGGCCTTCGACGGATGAACCGCTCCACTCCACCAGCACCCCAATGACACCGAATCAACCCACCAGCGACGTCCCAGACGGGGGCTCGGGTGGTATCCTAAGCAGACTCACGGGCCACCGACGTTCTCAATCCCACTCCCAATCTCAGTCCCAGCCTCGCCCTAATGCCACTCAGGCACAACCGCCCAACCAGCGCAGGGATCGTATACCGTACTCTGATTATTCCACACCTGGCCCATTCCCCAGTCGAATGTTCTTCAGTGAAAACTTCATGCTTGGGGCTGGCGCGGTCATCATCCAACCTTCTTCCGGGAAAGTGGTCATCGTACAAGATGGCGATTTTTGGTTTCTACCGAAGGGCAGGAAGGATCTTGGAGAGTCTATCGAACAGGCGGCATTAAGGGAGGCATATGAGGAGGTATGTGTTTCACTTTCGCTTAATCTCTCTCCGACCGCATTTCGATCCATGGTCGCCAGTCTGGCTACCGATGCGAATTCCTACCACTCTATCACTGGACGAACGCCCCCGTCGGGTCACGTCTAGCATACGGACAAACGCACACAGAGCCACTATACGTCACCATCACTTCGTATGCTGCACGTCCGAACAGACCTCCTGGGGAATATTTGACCTTCTGGTACGCATGTCAGATCGGGCCGGACGCGGTGAGCGAGTTTCCATCAAGGCCGTCTCAACCCCGCATTTCTCAAAGCGTACCCTGACAGGTTCGTGAACTCGGAACCGGAATGCCGGACGAGGCTGGATACATCGGACATCTCCTCGATGTAGAAGTGGCTGACCAACTGCTGGGTGATGGTGAGAGGTGGATTCTCGCGGCAGCACGCAACGAATGGGTACGAAGTTTGGAAATCGACGAACGGATTCGCGCAGCGGAAGCCCAGGAAAGGGGTGAGGGACAGCAACCAAATTTGAATAACGACGGTGAGAGTACCTAACAGACACTCTGGATGCTTAGAAGTTACTCCCTCGTCACGGTGTGTAAAATATCACCCACGAATACGTGCAATATACCGTAACCACGAGAGGCAATACCAGCGCGAAGGTCTCACCTCCTACCGCTATCGTCCCCCGTCGCTAGATTTGAAGGCGTTTACGGTGGGTGATCCCTTAATTTTCCCCGGTTTGGGACCGGCGTAGTTCAGACGGTATGATCAGACCACCCTCCTGAGCCCTTGGAAAGGCCACTCTCCAGTCGTGCTTTGCCTATGATACGGTCTTCGTCCAGGGTTTCCTCGGTAGTGCCCTTTCAACCCGTAGGTCGATAATAACTCCAACCGCGTCTTCCCAGCCACCGTCGTTGTCCAACGCAACGACCCCAACGACGGCGCCGTCCACCACGGAGTGGTTACCCGGCTTCAGAAGCCGGTGATCACGACGACAGTAATGGTCGAGCAAATCACCAAGGTCGCGGCCGTAGAAGGGACCTGCCCCAAGTGCATTGTTTTTCCGGACGGGACGAGTAACCCCGTGGTCACCGAGGCGGGACGCTCGGGTGGCCCGAGGGGTCGGCACGGGTGTATGTGTGACTTGCGAACGACGGCAGCTCTACGTCTGGATCTCTACCGCCGCGAACTCGAGGAGTGGTTAGTCGTTTCTCCACTCTGAGGTTGGCATTGCGAGAGCTAAAGCGAACCAAGCAGCCCACGAGATCCGACAACCATCACCGCGGAATCATCACCCGATACCACCCCCAAAAGCCACGCAGGCCCACCCTCCGGGTCTCGGAGGAGCAGCGCGTCTCCTGAAATCAAATCGTGCAGAGCGCTCCCTTCACGGATGAATTGATCGGTATGGGCACCATTTTCGCTGCATCCACACAGTAGGCGCGTCCGACAAGCACCGAAACGAGTAGAACTCCGCAAGCCGGCCACTGGATACGATAAGAATCACTACGGGTTATGGATGCTATGAAAAGCCTGAGCATTAATGCAGTGTATCTATGCAACATGGACGCAACATGGACGGTCAGCAGAGCGAAGGGTCGGTCATTCCATATCTTCGTCCGAGTCCGAGATGCGTTCTTTACTTTTGCTGTTGGCGCGTGGACCATCAGCGAAGAGGCGAAGGACGATGAAAGAAACGGACGCACTATTGTTTCTTTCGGGCGGGAGCCGAGACTTGCTCTCCGTCGTCGTCGTCACGTATCACCCGTTTCTTCGACGACCGCTGGAAAAACAAAGGGTCAGCACAGCGCTCGGAAGTCCCAGGCGATGACGAACCTTCTTGGATGGCTTCGAGTCAGCTCCTCCCTCTTCGTCAGTGAATAGGCCCTCCCTCTCGCTTCCAGAATCACCACCAGCCCTCTTCAATTTGCCTCTCCTCTTCTTCTTCGGGGGTTCAGATTCCCCTTCGTTTCCGCTGCCGACCTCCGTCTTGACACGGCGCTGCTTCTTAGGCTTCTTCTCCTTCTCCTCGTCGCTGTCTACCTTGATGTCCTTTGTCCACTCCAGAGCCGTCTCTCGCGCCTTTCTGCGCTCCGCGGCGAGTGCCTCCGCACCCTCTCGTCGTTTCTTCGCTTCTTCCATCTGAAGGCGGAAACGGTCAATTGTACGTTTATGGAGTGGATGATGGAGATGCGAACCTCCAGAGCTTCTTGCTTCTCCCTCTCCTCCTGTCTCAGTTTCTTCGCGTAAGCCAACTTCTCCGCTTTCTCGGCATCGTACTGCCGCTGGGTCTGGAGATGTTCATCTGCTTTCCTCATCATGTTGTCTCCATACTTTCGCCTCTGATCGGCAATGTTCTTTTCGTAGGGAAGTGATGAGGCCTCATCAGCAGCCAAAGAAGTGAATAGCCTGTTTACTCAACCGTCAGTTTTTGACAACTGTGACTGGTCAGTGGGAGATAAATACCTCTGAGCCTTAGCGCCCTGCTCGATGGCACTCTCCAAATCCGCGATCTGCCGTTTCGCAAGTGGAATCGAGAACATCATTTCCGCTGCTTTCTGCATCATCATCGCGATGTTGTAAAGGACAGCCTTGTCGTGTGGAGCTATGTGAAGTGCCTAACCGCGACCGTTAACTGAGTAAACGTATCAAATTATTTTTGGAAAGGTAGTCGCACCTTCTGCGCGCAGTTGAGCGCCAAATTCATTTGAGCGTACGATTGGTCCTTGGTGGCCTTTGCATAGTGTGATCGACACAGACACATCAGAAGCGATCCGTTCTGGCCGTTGTAGAACCGACTCGAAGCTGTCTCATACTGTGAAGTGAAATAATTTAGGCGATAGGACGGTGATCAAATCAGGGGTACTTACGCTTTCAATGGCCCTGTCGTATTCCTCCCTCGCGAAATAACAATGTCCCATGTTGACGTAAACGCTTCCATCGTTGAGTGATTCCTTGATCTTCGAGAATACCTCCAGAGCATCCCTGGCATTATTATACCGCTTTAGAACCTCGTCTGACCCAGGGACGGGGGTCTGAGAAAGAGCACCGCCCATGGTTCCTAAGGCGTCCTCCGCAATGACGATGGCTAATCCTTGGGCGGCAACGGCACACAGCGGATCGAGCTGCAGAGCCTTTTCGTAGAACTCCGCAGACCTCTGAAACCCTCGCTTCCGTTCCTCGATCTGCTTGATGTCCCGGTTCTCTCGTGCCTGGTAATACATGATCCATCCAGAGGCACACAGCGAGTAGACGTCGTGCTTGTCGTGATCCCTAAGCGTAGCAAATACGAAATCCTTTGCGTGTCTGTGGAGGTTTGACTGGATCAGGAAGCGGGTGTAGGACGCCCGGATGTTGAGGTTATTCGGTTGGGAAGCCAAAGCTTGCTTGAGGAGCTCGTGTGCCTCGTTGCCGTTGTTCAGAGTGGCAGAAAGATCGGCCAGACGAATTTTGGCTGCACGCGGGTCAGAGTTACACAAGGAATTGGCGAGTCTACAACGTACCATCGACGTATTCTGGGTGATGAGCGAGTAGCTTCTCGTATGCCTCCTGAGCGCGGTCGAGTTCCCCTTGACCCTCATATACCCTAGCCAGATTATACAGGATGGTCGTGGAGACAGCGTCGCTATCAGGCAAAGCGGCGGTGGCGTTACTCGTGAGTGCTTGCTCGTATGCTACCCGCGCTTGTTGAAGGTTGCCATCCAGGTGGTCCAACACGCCCAGATTGTTCATCAACTTAGGGTCGGCCCTGTGAGCAGCTTCGTTTATCCGTAACGCCTCCTGGACTGCATATTTCACGATGTCAACGTTGTCGTCCTGCCAAAGTTTCGCGATCTCCATGTGCATCTCCACGTCTTCGGCAAGGTTACGCGCAGATTTGTTCGGTAGTGAAGGGCTCGCTCCGTTTGTCGAGGTGGAGGCACGAGCACTGTCTTCCGGTAAGTGAAGCTCCTTAGTGACCTTCTCGAATAGCTCTCGTGCGCGCTCTTTTTCCTTTGCGAACTCGGATGCGGAGACACCAGGTCGGGGGTTCGCTCGTAACGAGGCGAGCATTGCCATGGCTTCAACAGAATGTTGGCTGCTGGGGGGTTGGAGGAGAGAATCTAACGTATGGATAGATGCAGGAATTTCGTCTATGGTGTACAAATTAGTACAACATCACCACTCGCCTACCAGCGAGAGCCTTACCAGTTTCCAGTTGTATCTGGGCCAATCCGATGGCGGCTATTGGGTTTATGACTGGTGCCTTCATCGCTTCCGTGAAATGCCGTGTGGCGTCAAGAACGATCCCTTCAGCGTGACTGACCCTGCCAGCCTTGATGTATCCGTCCGTCAAGATGGTGAGAGTGTCTGCAAACTGAATCGTTCGCTCCGCGAGTTTCATTGCCTATTCAAAGTTTTCAGCACCGACATCACGTCCAGTGTGAATGTAAATGGCATACTCGAGTGTGGTTCCCTTTGCGGAGGAACAGTTCACATAGCGCGTTCGCAGCAGCAGAATTCTTCTGATTTGCCTTGAACGCCAGCTCGATCAGCTTCGTGCCGCTCACGAAGGCCGACCGCCGCTCATCCTCGGGTAACTTTTCGTTCTTACTGGTATTGATGGCCTCCAGGCCAAGGAGAAGTTGAGCAGAAGAATTGTTGTGGTTCTAAACCGGCTCAAAGGGTGAAGCCACGTCAAGACGGTCAACGGAGTAGACTCATACCACTTCCAAACTCCGTTGCCAAGCCGCCTTCGCCCTAGACTTCTGATCCAAAGCCCAACAGCATAGTCCGATACCGATTCGGGGATCTGGTTTACATTCTGGGTTGTATCGTAAGACATCTTGGAAAAGTTTGAGAGCTTGGGGGTACTGGCGTCGAGCATAGAGGATGCGTGCCTGTTCGAGCGAACGTAAACTCCTATGTTTTCCACCGTGCTGGAACCTTAGGTAGTGCATACCTTCCCGAGAAGCGCGATAACGTTTGTTGGGTGCGTGAGCAGGACGGCATCAAAACATCGAAGGGCATCTTCCATACTCCGAGTTGCCATCTGGTGGATACCTACACAATTATAGGATGAAACACTCGAAAGGGCGGATGTAAAAATACCTCGTGCTAGAAGGAATAGTACCCCGCCATCACTCTCGCTTTGCTGGAGTGCGCCGTCACTGGCATTAACACACATCGCTGCATCCTTGTAATGTTCCTCCTTCGTCTTCTGTGACGTCATATCGTCCTGCCCTGGGTATGTTTTTGGTATTCCGGGAGGACACAAGATGGAGGAAACGCGTACGAGGATTAGGCAGGATGAGTTTGGGTGCCTGCCGCGCCCTAGAGATATGCACATTCGCCAAGAAAGAGTGTATCGGCGCGAGGGAGCCCGGGTCTGAGGGTGAAAGTTCTGCAAAAGGCGCGAGAGGTCGCAAGGGGTTCATGCGCAATGGAACTACACTGCTCACTTGTGATTGCAGCGAGGGCAATCTTCTCGGCCTCGTCGTGGTACCCTCTTTGCCAATACTCCTGGGCAAGCTTGGTCCATACCCAAACCTTGCATTCACTCTCGTTCAGGACGAGAATGAGATTCGTCGCGTCTTCCTCGAGTTCGTCAAGTTCGATCGTCACGACTTCGTTGACGAGATCAAGTTCGATAGTCTTGGGAGCCTTCAGGTCCGACATTGTCCTACGAGAATGCTTCTGACCCTAACAAGGTGTGACACTGACCGACAGTTCGTCGCGTGTGGGTGGAGGTCGCCAAGATGTGGCCCGGAAGCAGCGGGTTGATCGGATTGGGTGAAGCGCCAAAACTGGACGCTTGCGGGCAGACGTGAAACTAGCGACAACGAAGAAAGGTCCACTACAGACGCGATAGTATTTTACAGTAAAAAACTGAGATAGGTGGGAGATATGCACCCAGAGGGTACGCAGACCGTCAACCGTGTTCACGCGTCATTTTCAGGAAGCCTGATCCTTCCCTCGCGCTTCGCTATCTGTTGTCTCCAGAATAGAACGCCTGCGAGAGCAATAGGGTGCAATACCATAAATAGGATTCCTAGGATCTAAAAGACACGATTTATATCAATCTTGGGGGATCCGGGGTGTATGCTTACGAGGATTGGGCGTGGTTTTGGGCTCGCAGTCCAAATAGCGATGTCAATCCACACCGCGGCGACACACCAGACAATGTCACTTCGTGCCACAATTACAATCAAACCAAGGAGGTTTGCGGCGAGCACAACAGCGAAACCGATCCATTGATGGTCAGTGTAATGTTCCGGCTCGCTTGGCTTCCAGGTCAAACCCAGGGTGACACTGTGGCAAAACATTAGGCCAGGTTTGAACCATCTGTTTAATCTCTACTCACAAGAGCGAGTACGGGAACATGACGGTTAGAGGGAGGACCAAAAAGAAGCGGAGGGGGGCATGGACGAACGCGACGTCGAAGGGTCGTTTCCTGAGTTCCGGTGGGTGGGTGATAAGGATCGCCAGGTTCGGATATATAAGTAGCGCAACAAGAACGCCGAGGAGGATAGTCGAAGCGAGGAACCATTGGAAAACCTTGTGGAAGCGGGTGTAAGTCAGACTGTTTCGAAAGGCATGACGACCATACCCATGTGATGGCCCAAGCAGCCATAACGAAGTTTGCGAGCACCAGGGGGTACCCAACCCCTTTAATGATCATTTCCTGTGGTGTGGCGGGTGAGGTATCTGTCAAATACATCATTCTCTGGAGAATTACCTTCGTTTCCTGCTTCCCCGCTAGGACAAGGAGAACGCAGTACCCTAATTGGCCCACGTATAGCAGGAGAATATATATGGCGATGAGCCATGGTTGCGGTGAGATGGACGAAGGATACTGTTTCTCGACCCCACCTGTTGGGACTGTTGGAAAACCAGCTTGGAGGCGGAAGACTTAGGAAACTCACGAATAGACGGGTTGACCACGATGCTGCAGATGAGAACTGTGACGATATTGGCAGCCAGGGATAGCGGCGTCAACACCTGCAACCTGTGGAGATCTGGGGTTAACGGCAGTGGAAACGGTGACTGGGGTCGGTTCGTGCCTGACGAGAGTGAGGTAGTCCCTGACCCGGGGGTCGGACGTGTCGATGGGGAGATTTTGTGGATTTCGTGCCATTTGAGCTTCACTCTGGTGGTAGTTGATGGAGGTGAAAGTGGGAGGGGGTGCGTCGATGGTACTTATGTTAAGTAGGTGCGTTCTCATCCCCCGCTACGTCTGCGATGACGCCCCGACTCCATGGGAAGGTGATGTCATCGGCCCCTAGTGGGTTGGCGACATCGCGCCTCGTGTATTCGCTGCCGAGACGGCGGGTGGATGTTTCCGCAGTCATAGCAGAAGAGACTGTGGTCGATGTCGAGCGGGTCGGGTGATGGAACAAGTTCAGGTTGCCGGAGGACTGGGCACGTGGATGACGTAAATTAAACTCGAAAGCTATCTCGATCCAACGTTAACGATCACCACTCTTTCTCCTCTCTTGTACCACCATGTTACACCGAAAAGTTTCGACCCCTTCTTTCAAGATCGCAGTGACCACCATAAAGTCCATGGGATCTGCCCCCAACTCTCCTGGTCTTTCTCACGGCGTTTCGTCTTGTCACTTTCACCACCAAGGATCGGCGCTGGCTTCGCCCCAACATTCCCCTCGTTTTCTCGATTTCCACCCGACTGCTCCCCAAACCCCAACTATCACGAAGTCGCGACTAGAGTCTCATCCAGTCAGCGGCTTCTTTGGCTCTTCTGGCCCTACAGAGTCCCCAACCCCTATCGCTTCCCGCCCCACGAAGGTACGATTGCTTCTCGGCATGGACTATACAGCAATCAAACGAGGCTGTTTTAGGTCGAAACTACGCCGTCTGCGAAAACGCCTGTCCAACTAGTGAGGTTCGAGCTCCCTCCTGTCGTAATCCAGGGCCTCCCACTGCAGCATGGGCTACCAGGATTCGCTTCCTTCAACTCCGGAAGCGTCCATTCGGTGACATACCGTTCGACCCGCGAGAGGCTTCCGACCCCCTATCCCCTAAGAGAGGACTTGGATTGGTTGGACCTTCAAGACGAGGCTGAGTTATATGCTCTCAGCGTCCAAGAGGACTCCGACTCTGAGTCATCTACCCCTCGCGTCTCCACAAGGCAGTCACCATCCTTCTTGTTATCTGGCTTCCAGACTGCGCTGTGCTTGTCAAGGGATGACAACATTTCTGCTGCGAAAGAGGCTCCTCCTGCCCGGTTACGACAGAAGTCCCTCTCACACTCCAAATCTCTCAGTGCCTTGGACACATTAGCGAATGATTCCATCACCGCCACCAATTCGTCTCTGCCCTCTTCACGCCCATCTGCTAGGCCAATGCTGATCTCCGCCCTCTCTTCCGCGCTGGCTCGCAGGGAACGTAGCCGGAAGACCCGATTCGATGCCCTTCCGTTTGCAGTCCACCTCACCGACGATACTTCTTGGAAGCCCGTACAGTCCTACATTCCAACCCCTTTCCCTTCTCCAACTGCTGGCAGAGCATTAGACCCAGATCTTATGTTTGATTCTATATTGTGACGAAAGGTTCAGGTTTACCTGAGGACGACATTCTACGAACTACGTCTGCATCTTGTTTCTTTTCTTCCATGCATCATGTACACACAAAGCACTGTATGTCATCCGCGATCTGCGGCCTCTCCTCAACTATAAATCGGATAGAAAATCCCAAAGCGAGTCATTGTGGATGTAATCGTGGTGGACGATACTGACCAACCACCTCTCCTTTCGGACACCTTGGAGTAATTCGTGCTCCGGCGATCGAGGAGGATAAACTGAAGCCCACTCCGCCCAAAGTGAGAATGCCGCATCCTGGCAACACATCAGCTCGTGGTGTGTCGGATAGGAGCTCGGCCCGCATACCTTCCAGGCCAAGAAAGATTCCCTCTCGATGATAGTCGTTTGTACGACCTCTTGACCAGGGAAGACACCCCATGTGACCGCGTTTCTCCCGTTATCATCCATGCTGGTTCGTAAATGACCCTACACGAACCCCAGTCAGGGAAGCGACCGCTAGAGACAACAACTGACGCACCTCGAGGTTTATCGCAAAGTAGTCCAGCCATCCTTTCCCTTCTGATTCCACCTTGCTTATTATCCTCTCAACATCTGCTTCCGGAGCAAAGAACTCCACGAAGGCTTTCTGGTAAACGTATCCTCCCGGGGGTCCCCACCCAAAAACAGGGTCGGTCGACTTCGCGCCATCTGTTGCGGGCTGGGAGCCGACGGTCCACCACCCTCGTTTCGTGAGTTCCTCGAGCTGAGGTAGAATAATCTGGGATTCCTCGGAGAGAGGGGCATCGGAAAACGGAGTGTCCGGAATTTCGGAATGGAGGTGTCTCAGGAATATCGAGGTTAATTCGTCAAGCGTAGTCGGTCTACCCCATTTCACAGCGGCCTGGTTCGTCTGCAAACAAGCCCTCAGAAGACGATGGAAAATAGACGTAAGGTGATTGAGCCATTGACTGACTGGGTAGATCGCAGAACCTCCCCAGGGATCCTGAACACCGTAAGCGGGACTTTGAAAATCGCCGAAACGTCCGTTCGGAAATTCGTCCCAAGTGGAGGCAGAGGTTACCTCCACCCTCCCGAACCCGGTCACCTTCATAGGCTGG
>Ga0307511_10005561_pt1 | contig 12804 bp, 7 predicted proteins | sample 13_EM_MG_FD_200266 | JGI IMG/M metagenome (GOLD analysis project Ga0307511, IMG submission 200266) | Populus trichocarpa ectomycorrhiza microbial communities from riparian zone in the Pacific Northwest, United States - 13_EM | ecosystem: Host-associated > Plants > Roots > Unclassified | place...
TGAACAGGTCAATAGCCTAAGTACCCTGATCACTCGCATGAAAGATTTAAGTATCTCTATTTTAGTGATATCAGTAATATTTTCTTTCGTTGCGGGGTTAGTGTTTGATGCTTTTAGAAATGGCTTAATAGAATGGATTTTTGATAAAGCAGAAAGGAATATCCCGTCCAATAAAAAAATCAATTGGAATTATTTTTACAAAGCAAAAAAAGAAGATGTAGGAATGTTATATGCTAGGTATTTTACCTACTACTGTTTTGATTTTAATTTGGCGATCTCTATACTTATATCAGTAATAATGATTGATGTATATAGCATAATACCCTGCAAAACTTCATTAACGGTTACTGGTTTAATAACAATTTTATTTCTTATAAGGGATTGGTTGTCGTTAAGAAAAGATATTGTTGATGTTACAAATTCATAAGATAGCGAGGGAATTTAACGGTTCGCCTTCAACATAACCTACGCTTAATAATTTCAGTATCGATAATTGAGGGTAATACTTAATCTGGAAAATACGCTCAAACTGATCATACTCTAGCGTTTTAAGTTTGTACAGTCTCCACTTTCCCAAAATATATCTATTCGCTACTGTTTTATTATCAATAGATAACAGCGATCAAGGTTTAACTTATCGTGGGTATAGCCACGCCCCGGCTGATTAAATGATTGGCCACGGCCGAACCGACATGGCCGCTGCCGCTGGAAATGCGAAGACGCGGGAAATCTTGTTGAATGATGCTTTTGGGTGAAGATGGGAGTGGCCGGCTGTTTATTGGGGGGCAAATTCCACAATCCATTCGATACCATATTTGTCTCTAAACATTCCGGCGTACGAGCCCCAGGGACTGTCGCCAATGGGCCCTTCAACATTTCCACCTGCTGATAGTCCGTTGAATATTTTGTCTGCTTCTTCGCGACTTTCTGCACTAACTGATATTTTAGACCTGTTTTCCTCTTCGTTTACTCGTCCCATAAATTCGGGAACATCATTGGCTTTTAACACATTGTGTTTGCCAATAGGCAAAGCAATGTACATTATCTTTTGAGCTTCCTTTTCCGGTACGGGAAATTCAGCGCTGGAGATGTCCTTGAAACGAACGATCTTTGTGAACTCCCCGCCAAAAACTGATTTGTAAAAAGTGAATGCTTCTTCGGCATTTCCATTGAAGTTGATCCAGGGATTGATTGTTCTCATGATTTTTATTTGTTAGAATTTATTGCGAAGATTAAATTTCTCAATTGAATGCTTTTAATTTTAATTCCTTTCGGTCTTGGTGATGCAGACCATTTTTAACGTTTTTTGACTATAAAGATAAAAACCGTTTCGCTTCAATGGAGGGGCAGAATACGACATTGTTAGGGGGTGATTGCGCAAAGTGTTAATCGCTTTCTAACCTTTCTTTAACATTTTGATTTGAGGGGGTAGGAAATAAAAAAACTATTTAATATGTTGATTTTCAAATTTATAGGATTACAGGATCACTGAGGACCGCAGTATTTACATTTCACTTATCTCGAAATTCCTAATTCAATAAAGCTATCTGTTGACCATTTAATATTCAGCGGCTCTCCTGCATCCTGGATGGTTTCCTTACTGACGTCTTTTCCGGTTCCATAATTGATCTGAGCAAAAGGGTTTTTGTCAATATTTAGAACCACCAGAAGGCGGCTTCCCTTACTCAGTTGCCTGCTGAAAAGCCGGGAACGGGTAAAAGGGATTGTTTCCCGGTTTCCCGGAGTCAGCAGTCTGCGCTTTTCCATACTATTGGCATAACTCGCCCTACCGAGGAAATAAGAAAGTTGAAAGTATTCACCCGTCGGTTTGATTTCATACAATACGACGCCTATATCAATGTCTTTCTTGTTGATAATGACTTTTAATGACCCTTCAAATAGGCCACTGACCGAAACAGGGCTGTCAAATGGCTCACTGACAAAAAACAAACCGTTAGTCCGATCTACCTCTTTTTTAATGATCGGGTAAGGATAATAATCATTATTGGAAGCAGTGCGGTCGGCCAGGTTGACTGTCTGGGACAGGAATTGCTCTTTCGGTAGTTTTTTTTCCGAGAGCTTATAATTCTGCCCATCCAAGGCATTATCCAGGTACAGCCTGAGTTTGGAGGATTCCATTTTATCCAGCTGTGGGACATGCTTCCAGGTATTTGCTCCCATCACCTCGAAATTGACCTTGTCTTTGAGGAGTGCAGGCTTACTTCCCCCTTTGAAGACATAGTCAAACCATTGAAAGGTAACCGCCTTGGTGTCGATCAGCGCAATGGTGTCAACCTGGTAGCCTCTTAAATTGGTCACGCCGCCTTGCTGCGCACCGAAGTGGTCATAGGGCCCAATAATCAGATAGTGATCAGCTCTGGGGTTGTACCTGTAATGCTGCTTCAAATATTCCAATGCCGAGACCTGGCCGTCATCATAATAACCGGTTATGGTCAGCACCGGAATATTGATCCTGGCAAACTCTTCTTTGTAGGGAACCATCGACTGCCAGTACGCATCGTAATCGGGGTGGGATAGCCATTTCTGAAGCCAGGGATTCGGTGTCCCGTCCACGCTGTCTATTTTATTATAAGCGGCGCCGCTTTCCCACCAATTGTTCCGCATCCTGCGCCAACGGGCATTGTCATTGTTGACAGAAGTATCAACATATTTGTTATTTGTGACATAAAAAGCCCATTGATAATTGGCCGTCAGGAAAACATTGTTCTCCATCGGTAAGCCAAGACCGGGAATGGCAGCTACATAGGGAACAATGGTCTTGAGTGCCGGGTGCAGGTGTTTTGTTGCTGCCCATTGCGCATAACCGGAATAACTGCCACCGTACATGCCTACTCGGCCGTCACTCCAGGGCTGCTGTATAATCCATTCGATCACGGCGTTTACATCCCTGGTTTCATGCTCATAGGGTTCTATCTTGTCCGGACTCAATCGTTTTCCCCTGGTGTCAGCTACCATGCCTACATAACCGTGATCAGCAGCGTACCTGGCTTCTTCCAAGCTGCGGTCTGTATTGGAATAGATAAAGAAAAACAATGCAGTCGGAAGTTTGGCCGGTGCGTCCTTTTTGCGGACAATGACAGCCGAAAGGGTTGCGCCATCGCTGGTTCTGATCATTACACTGTCACAGATAATATAGTGTACCGTATCAGGCAGTGTAGGATTGTTCTGGGAGAATCCATAATGATTGAATAGAAGGCACAGCAAAGCCATACCAAAGATTTTGCTTTTCATGTTTGTTAAAATAATTTATTATTACTTAATGCAGATTCATGCTTTTGAACTTAGATGCCTGACGGCTTGAAAAATTAATCTGCTCACCCGTCTTGAGCTGAACTGAAAGTCGTCCGTCCTGTTCTCTTATAGATTCAATATAACTGAGGTTGATGATCTGTGCCCGGCTGGCCCTGAAAAACAGCTGCCGGTCCAGCTGCCCTTCCAATTGGCTCAGCGAGGTCTTCAAAAGGACACTTTGTGTGCCGAAGAACAAACGGGCATAGTTATCCATTGACTCGACAAGGCGTACGTCTTCCCATTTGATCATATGGTAACGTCCTCTGTCTTTTACAAATATGAAGGGTGTCTCTTTGTCTCTGAACCGTGCAATTGCCTGTTTCATCGCTCTTGCAAAACGCTCTTCCCGAACTGGTTTCATCAGGTAATCCAGCGCACTGACCTCAAATGCTTTTACCGCGTAAGCATCAAAGGCCGTCACAAAGATCACTATAGGTACGTACATCAGTGATTCCAGCAGCTCGAACCCTGATCTGCCCGGCATCTGTATATCCAGGAAAATGATATCCGGCTTTACGGAACGAATGAGTTCACCGGCTTCATCCGCATTGCCAGCTTCGCCGGCTACTTTAATGGCAGGATAGTCCGCAAGCATCCGCCTCAATTCCAGCCTTGCAGTACGTTCGTCATCAATGATCAGTGCGGTGATTCTAGTCATGGTAATGGAAATTTTAATTCAGCACATACAAAACCATCATCGCCCTCGCTAAGCTCAAATGAAATATTGCCGTGGTAGGTCATCGATAATCTTTCCTTCAGGTTTTTCAAACCGATGCCCGGATGGGTATTTGATTTCTCCAGTGAGCCAGGATTACAGACGCGGACCTGTAAGCAATTATCCTGCTTAACGATTTCAATATTGATCAGTCCACCATCCTTCTGTTTGGAAATGCCATGCTTTACCGCATTTTCAGCCAGGGTCAGAACGCTCATTCGGGGGATAGAGGCAGAGAGTAATGTTTCATCCATTTCGATCCTGTATTGCAGTCGATCTTCCATGCGCATTTTTTCAAGCTCCAGGTAGTCTTTTACCAGGCTCATCTCCGATCCAAGGGATGCAAACATGGATTGACTCTGGTAAAGACCGTTGCGCAGCAGTTCACTTAGCAGGTCGATCCCCCTCCTGGCTGAGCGTGGGTTAGCAGCAACCAAAGATTTGATGGTATTTAATGAATTGAAAAGGAAGTGCGGATTAAGCTGGGCCAATAGGTTATTGAGCTGCGCTTCCTTAAAACTCACAGCCAGTCGCGCCTCCCGCTGTGCATACTGGTAGAAGTGATAAGCCAGCAGCCAGATCGACATCAGGCGAATACCCGAGATAAAAATGTCTATCCCATTCATCATAAAAAACCCAGTCAGGCTCTGTGTTGTGTCTGCGATGAACAGGGCCCGTATGGCATAGATTTTCAATACGGTAACCAATGTGTATAGGACACCCATCGCCAGGATCGCCGGTACGAGACGCTTAATAAGGAGATTCAGTGGCAAATCGGTCCAGCGCCTTCTCTGTACGAAGTTCCTGTATAGATTGGTGATCCAAACATAGAGCAGCACATCAGTAACAAACTGCAGCACAGCCAACCACGGATTGAAATGTCCACCGGCCCATCCCTGGTAACTCCAGTACATTGCCGCAAATGCCCATCCAATGAACTGACATCTCCAGTAGAGTGATATGTTTATACTTTTCTTCAATACGCTCTTTGCTTAAACAAAACAACGAATATCAGGCCGAATAAAAAAGATAAAATACAGCAGCGCAAGTATTTGGGGGACGGGCGTAAGTTTAAAACCTGCCCTTGCCATAATGGACAAAAAGGCCGGCGAGGACGCAGCCAAACGTAATTCTCTTTTCCCCGGGTTGGCAACCATACGCCTACCTTTTCATTTTGCATGGCACACCTTCGCTAATACCATCACTTTATTAAAAGCGGGTGCCTATGATAACCAGAATACAAATCAGACCCTTGTCAACTTCGACGTGCAAATATTTGTCCCAATGGGCAAAATACTCCTGTTCGTAGCCCTCGATAATCGTCTCGATCATGGAATAAATAGAATCGTAATGGCCTTTCCGATCGTCAATTAACAAGAGACCAACCGAATAGAGATGGATTTCTCCGTAATGATTACCCTTGTTATTTGCTTTAAACTGGCAAAAAAATGGTTCGAATTTCGTCCTGCCAAGTCGACCAAACAAGGATAAACAAGACTAAACAGCCCGTAAAACTCAGTGTTTACGGGCTTTTTCATTTTATCGGGGTCAAATCAGGATACTAAAAATCAACGTGTACGGTGAGTAGCGAAGTGAGCACCAGATGTAATTCTGGTGAGCTAATTTTGTACTCACCGGAAGGGGGTTAACTTAATGAGTATTAGTATTTTGCGAAAATTCATTTTGTCCTTTTTTATCCCTTTTTCGGGCAGAGGATCAGCTAAACCGAAAACCCCCGCTCTCAAACAGTTAAACAGTTACATAGCGCTTACACAATAACGTTCTACTGATCCGGGAATCCAAAAACAAATTTTATCAGCTTATTTTCCCTGAAATAATACGCAGCTTTGTAAGCCGGCATATTATATCTTTCGAGAAATACCGCACCTGCGGCGCCGGTAGCCTCATACCGGAAAATAACAGTCCCTTTACTGACCACCCGGGTAAATCCTTTCCCTTTGACAGCGATCAGCTGGCTCGTGTCGATCCCGGGCCTGATCCCGCTTTCCGAAGCAAAAAACGCAAACGTTGTCACTTTGAAGGATTGTTTCTTCCCCGCCAACACTCCTATTTCGAATTCATTGAACGTATTCGCATTCGATCCCGGTAAATGATAAATAATAAGATACTCGTTAGCCCCGCTGTTGGCAAACTGGATACGCGAAGCATTCTCGTCTTCGATCAATTTGCCACTTTGATCTCCCATATACCGCCTGATCGAGGGTGCGTTCATCAGCTTCATCTTACCGTTCACTGTTGTGTCGGGAATAAAGGGCTTCTTCGCCGGCTTATCCTGTGCGGGGACGTGAAAGCATACTGTCAGTAACAGCCCTATCGTAAAGATATTTCTCATATTAATTACCCGTAGCCCCTCCTTTTGATTTTTTCTTCCCCTCCGGATCGCAATCCGACAAGTTAGGATTATTGGCGATATCCACCTTCACTTTCACGGTCGAACCATCTTTTAAGAAAGATTCCATTTTCTTTCTAAAGTCCTGTAATTGATCCTTTGTTTCCGCCAGACCAATACAACCCGAGGTCCCCGGCGTTTCCGTCCCATCGGGATGCATCCGCAATTCTGTCCGGCATTTGTCACTATTATCGCTCAAGGTAACTTTAAATCCTACCCCGTACCGCACCATGCCTTTCTGAGAGGTACTCTCTATTTTAGAAGCCGTGTAGGTGGCATTGGGAATAGAACCGACATGACTGGGGCCGCTGTCGGCCTTGTAGGTAGACAAGGTCGTTACGTTACCATCCTTATCAGTAGCGTTGAGGGCCACCGTCCCTACCGACATTTTCTTATTATCCGCACTCATGGCGCCGGTATATGATACGGAGATCTTGACTTTCGTCGTCGCAATTTCACCGTCTGGTTTAGTAACGAACTCCCCATACTGCGTATAGCTGACCATATATACTTCTTTTTTTGCACTGGCGACCCGGAACACTTCATTTCCCTGATCATTTATATAAACAATATCGGTGGGTTTCATTCCATCAGGATCTAAGAAACGGATCGGACTGTCGAATCCGTAATTATAGGGAGAGAACCGCCGCATCTTATCCGCCATCGGGTCGATCACACCCCATCGCCCTATCTGCGGATCATATAGCCGTTTTCCATAATCGTATTCCTCCAGGCCACTGCCATCACTGAATTCCTGCCGTTGTATCTCCTTGCCATTATATTTATAATTATTCTGTGCGTAATTAGGTTTGGTGGCCTTATCGCTGATCGCTGCCATGGTAAGACCGAACGGATAATAATGCGTCTCTTCCAATAAAGGTCCTGTACGCACCTGTACACTCAGGTTGTCAAAGAATACATCCCATCCCTGCGTCTCATTGCTGGTATAAATATACAGATAACCGCTCTTTGTGATAGGGATATTCCCCTGGGCGGGTGTGCCCAGCGTACCTGCCGCAAAATTCCCTACCGGAATGGCGCCGCTCTGCGGATAGCTGCTGACATAATTAAACTGATTGTCCAACAGGATCCAGTTGAGATAAGCCCGGGGTTTCCCGGCTATTGTTTGGTTATTATTGGTAATAAAAGAATTCAGCGCTCCGTACAGAGGGCTTCCGGTGGTATTGAGTTGCGTCAGACCACCTTTGGTCCCTCCTGTTACATTTACGATCCCATTGGCCAGTGAGTTCAACACATCCGTGATCGAAGGCGTAGTGCCGGTTCCGCTTTGACTGATATAAAAAGATTTGGCCGCAATATCGACAGTATCTCCCGACATCACCTTAAGGATGATCGCAGGGCCAACCTTTTGACCGTTGCCATTCAGCCTTGCTACGGTATCGTTCGGCACGGTGATATTGTCGGTGGGATATCCGGCTATCGATGAGCGAGGATAGGCGCTGGCCGCAATATTGTAGAACAACTGGTTTTCCGTATTCCTGTAGGCTGCCTCCATGGTCGCCAGATAACGGGAAGTATCCTTTTCCTGGCTTAACACGACCCGGGTATTACCCAGATGATCCTTCTCGAAAAAATCATATTCCCATCCATACCCCGTGCCACCGGCTACATATGCGTGGAAGGCATATCGAACCCGCCCCTCTTCATGGGTGTAGAATTGCAGCGTGTCGATCCCCCCTCCCGGATTGGTCATCGTATCGGTCTGCTGGTAGACAAATCCCTCCAGGTAAAGTGTAGTAGTAGAATGCCGGGAGATACTATCCATCGTCACCTTTTTAAGTTTGGCTCCCCCCGCATCGTAGGTATAGACGATCGTCCCTTTCCCATTCAAATGGATCACCTGGGGCAGATTCAGATAATTGTACTGGGTATTGTCGATCGCTTTATTATTATCGGTAAGCAGGTTACCATTGCCATCATAACTATAGTCTGCCTGATTCTTAGTATTGGGATTATAATGAAAATCCCCCAGTTTGGAATTCTGATCGTTGACTCCATCGGTGACCTGAGACAGTTTGTTACTGGCCCCGCCGGCCTGATAGGTGTAAGTCAGTTGATCGATAGGTCCGGAACCGCCAATCTTAAAGCCGTTCTGATTCATGGACAGGATATTCCCATTGGCATCATAACTCAGACCGCTGGTAGTAAAATTCATGGCAGCGCTGTCCCAACTGCTGCCGCTCGTGTTTTGCAGGAAGGTAGCGCGACCAAGCCGGTTGACATTATCATACCCAAAATCATACTTACGACCAATCCCATCCCCCGCACTCTTCCAGATCATGCCGGCGATATTGCCATTATATTGCTGCGCCAGATAGGTCGTAGTGGCAGAAGCCGTAGCCGGCTTGTCATAACCCAGTTCCATTCCGAAATAATGTTTTGCCTGCCCGTTCAGATAACTCCGGTTGATCCCCATGAGCCAGCTACGCACGGTATAATCATAGACGAGACTGTCGAGCCCGTTACCCAGGTACTTGACGCGTAATTGTCCCAGTTCATTGTATTGCATACTGTCGATCAACTGATCAACAGGAGCATTGTCGATATTTTTCCAGATGCTCTTTACCCTGAAGGCATGATCATAATTCATTTTAGATAATACCAGGTGACTTTGCACCGTATTCCCATTTTTCTGATGCTGCACCAGGTTCCGAAGCGGTTTACCGGTAAAACTATATTGGATCGATGTCACATCTTTACCACCGGTGTAATTGATACGTTGCGTCTGCATTACCCGGACCCGGTCGTCATAAAAACTGACATTATAAAGATACTGCCCCGCCGTGCCGATCACTTTATCCCGCGACCCGGTCGTAAGCCCCCTGTTCCGGGGATCGGCCACACAGGGAGCCGCAAAAGAAGGCGCACTATTATAGTTTGTTATAAAATAGTTGCTATTGCCGGTGTTGGACACATCCGCAGAGGAAGAAAGGGCAGTACCCGTTCCTGACACCCAGGAATAATTATCATAATAGGTCTGGGTGAGCACTTCATAATTGCCACCGCCGGTAGCAGGGTAACTCACACTATAATCCGCCTGCGCCTGGTGATACGTGCGGTTGTTCGCATCGGTGAGCAGACCCGTCCTCCACGGCCTGTTCAGGCTATCATATTCGGTGACCAGCCATTTTCCCAGTTGACGCTGGCTTGAATCCTGCGTCATGATCGCCCGGTCCCGCGCATCGAAGACGGTCCACAGTTCCCCTGCTCCCGGTGTCTTTTTGATATAGACCCTGTTCCTGCCATCGAACTCATAACGGAAACATAGTTCATTGGCGATCGCATTCGTAATAATCCAGGATCCGTTCAGTAATTCGACGGCCCTGGGTGGAATAACGAACCGGATATTATCGTTGTTGTCGAATACATAATAGGTACAAAGCCACCCTGCATGCCCGGTACCGGGAGTGGCGGACACCTGTAGCTTTTTCAGGATCAGTTGCCCGCGCATATCCTTATACTCCACCGTAACATGCCCCTGCTCATCGGTGATCACCGACTTGTACAAACGGCCGGGCGCATAAGCTCCTGCATTCACCGGCAGGATACCTGCGTCCGGCGTACGGGTGGTATTCCATATCTGCACGCTATCGGTGGCTATATTCGTCAGATATTGCGTCGTTACACCCCGGCCGGCGCCCATCCAGTTGACGCCTGGCGCATAAGTCGCCAACACGCGGTTCAATGCGGAAGACTCCAGATTCGTCTGGTTGAAGAAATAACTCTCCCCCGGAAATTGTGCGGCATTGAAATTATTCTGCTCGCCCGGTCCAAAAGACCTGTAGTTCCCGTCAAAAGAAGTCGCAGCATAGGGCATATACTTTATTGCTTCCCGCCCAAAATTATCATAGGCCATCTGCTGTACCATATCCTTTTGCAGCGGACTTCCCTGTTTCGTCACCGTTTGAAGCGGCCTCCCCAGTCCATCGAAATAGCTGGTCACCTGTGTAACCTCGAACGCTCCCGTCAATGCCGCTGCCGTCACCGTGTCCATGACGCCCGCCTTCAGGATAGTCCTTTCCCGGACATAGTTCAGGTTAACACTTGCCGTTCCAACGGTAACCTGACAGGTGTTCGTGTACCGGATCTCGGACCCGCAACTGACCTGTCGGCGGAAATACGTTGTTACCGAAAGATTGCCTGCCGTATAATTCTGACCGGTGGCTCCGCCGATCGATGTAAAATTCACTCCATCTGTAGAGGATTGCCACTGATAACTGTACGCGCCGCTACAACCTCCGCCGGAAGAAGGTTCAGCCATCAGGACCCCCGGGGTAGCTCCTGCGGCTATCGTAATACCAGATGGAGTGATCATGCCGGGAGTCACCGGCGATGGCAGGACTGTCACCAGAGAGGCGACACTGTTAGCCGAAGAACCCAGGCTGAAAATCACCACTCTGAAATAGCTGGATACAATAAGATCGCCCGGCGTATAACTGGCGCCGGTAGCGCCGGAAATATCGATCCAGTTTACATTATCGCTGGAACGCTGCCATTGATAGGTGTACGAGCCGTTGCCTCCGAATGCGCCCGTTGATACCAACTGACCCGGACTGCTATTATAGGGCACGGTAATGGATGCCGGCGAAACAGCCCCGGGATTGATGGCTTGCAAAACAATTATATTTACGGAATTGGAGTACATCGTCAAAGGTCCGTTGGCGACGGCCCGTCTGTAATAGACATTCACCGTTGGCACACCGGGTGTATAATTCTGACCAGTGGCGCCAGGGACATCCGTAAAATTGATATTATCGGGCGAACTCTGCCACTGGTACGCATACGAAGGTCCTAAACTGCCGCCGCTGGCCGCCGTCCCCGTCAGGGGTGCGGGCGTTGCACCCAACACGATGGTTTGCGGTCCGGGGCCTATGGTACCCGGGTCGAAGGGCGCCGCCACCGTGATAGTGAACGGAGGGGAATAAACAAACCCGCCAAACGATGAAGTACTCACCGTTCTCCGGATCAGTTGATTGGAGGTAAACGTCCCCGTCAACACCAGGTTTTGCCCCGTGCCGGAAATGGTTGAATAGACGCCCGTACTGGCAGGCGCCTGTTGCCAGCCATAGGTGTAAGGCCCGGGATAGCAACCGGAGACTGCTGTGCCGTTGATCACGATGGTGACAGGCCATCCATTGGGAACATACACGCCACTACCGATGCTTCCCGCATCCTGTATATTGACTGTCAGCGTAACCACCGGGGTCGGATTCGCTCCTTTGTAAAAACTGAGCGTACCTGAACTGACAAATGGCGCCCAGGTGACGAAAGTATTATTCGAAGACCCGCTAACCATCATACAGGCATTGCCGCTGGTAGAGATCGTACCGTTGGTGGCGCACCACTTGTCCGCCGTGCTGACGCTGCCGCCGGTCAAAAAATAAGGTCCCGCGAAACCCGGCGTCACGCAGGTTGGCCCGGAGATAACCCAGGGCTGCCCCTTGAGAAGACCCGGTGTCAGGAAAGATAGCAGGAAAAGGATCCGTAATACGAAAGAAGGTATAGGCCGTTGCATAAGGATAGCAGTTAAGGTTGTTGTTGATAGTGGTAGTCATAGGTCTTTATGATATTGCCGTCCTGATCTTTCAGGTCCTTCAATCTTCGCATTACATCGTATTCATAATAACTGATCCGGTTGCTGACATCGCAACTGGTGGTCATCCCGACTAGCGGCATATAGGTATAGGTGGTCATTTGGGCATCGGATGGATAAAGACGCAGCTCATCTATCGTCACCGCTCCACTCACCGTTACAGACGATGCTCCTGCCGGTAAGCTATGTTCATAATAGGTCCATCCTCTTTTGGTAACCTGGCCGGAGACAGTAGCCCCGTTCACCGTCGCCGAACCATTCTTACTCCAGTACGAGACGACAAACGATTTTGCGGTATTTAATCCCGCTTTGGTAATATTTCCGGCACTCAGATTGTAGCACCTTGCGCCAGTGGGAGCAGTGACATCCGCTACGGGTATTCCGGTATAGGTCCAATTACCTTTACCGTCGGCCTCGAAAGAAGAGAAAGCAATAGAGGAATAATCCGCATTCTTTACTTCTGCTATTACGTACTGACCATTGTAATCCCAGATGGCGCTGGTACGGATGCTACGCGTTCGGTATTGTAAAAGATTGGCGTTAGACGGATCGTACAGTTCATAAAAAACAGAGTCCGGCGTATTGTTATAGGGGAATGCGTTCTGCGTGACGCTTGCTATGCTTTCCACGAACTTATCAGACACCTGCATATAGGTCTTATCATACCGGTAGGTCGTCGTGCCGGTGGCTTTCTGCATAGATACGATATCCGACAATCTATTGTTGTTCAACATAGCCGTTATCACCGGTGTT
>Ga0307511_10005562_pt1 | contig 12803 bp, 18 predicted proteins | sample 13_EM_MG_FD_200266 | JGI IMG/M metagenome (GOLD analysis project Ga0307511, IMG submission 200266) | Populus trichocarpa ectomycorrhiza microbial communities from riparian zone in the Pacific Northwest, United States - 13_EM | ecosystem: Host-associated > Plants > Roots > Unclassified | place...
GCAGCTGGGAATGAGGCAAACATGTCTTATCAGCCCGGTGATCGATCAGCTGATCCGGCAAGATGCTTCCAATCTGTCCTCATGTGACATCACAGGTCCCTCGAGTCAAGTCTCCCACCCTTTTCTGATGCTGCACCGAGGTAGATTGCAGGCGTAGGCGTATGAGCATTGCACGTATGAGTATTGTACAGTATTTACAACCAAGGCGGTGTCCGAATTTGTAGTTTATGATGAACAGTACGATACAATACACAGGGTGGTGCCATCGTGGACAACTAATGGTCGCCCAAACGTGGAGTAGTTCAGTGGCGTCGATAGCGATAGTCGTATTCGGGGTCACTGTAGGTGCGATCTCTGTGGTGGAAGAGACAGTGGTGGTGGTGGTGGCCAAAGAGATGATGATGGCGGTGACGGTGGGGACTGGCCGGCCTATCACTAACGTACGTGTGCGACCCCCCGGCTGAGCTCGGGATGTATTGGGTGGTGGCAGGTGTGCCATACCCGTAGCCAGGCATTGGATAACCCGCTAGCTGTGACTGCTGGGCGTACATGGGGAAAGATTGTGCGGGGTAGGAGGGTTGTTGTCCGTACGAGACCGGCTGGGCCGAGCTCCTTGCGGGGATGGGGATCGGAGCAGTCCTGGTTGTTGGCATGTACTGTGGAATCTGCTGTTGGACAGCCATAGGTGAAGGAACGGCTAGCAAGCTATGATTGACGGTGAGTTGTATATGTCCGAGAATCCGTGCATTAACAACGTGCCTCGGGTTTACTGCTGCCTGAACGGCGGGCTGGGGGCCAACCGGTTGGGCAGGGAGCGGGGTGATGATTACTGGAGGCGTATACTGGTGCATGGAGTGATGAGAGAAGGATACGAGTCGGCCATAGCTCCTTTTTAACAACCTCTGGCTCCAGTTGTGGAGCGGCACCTCAGAAAAATAATCGGGCGTAGCCAAGAGATGGTTGGGGTCTTTTTCAGCGAAGCTCCGACCGACACGGCCGCCCGTACTCTCAGCAGAGGGGTGCTATCATGCGCGAGCCCGTAACCTATATTGAACCGCCGGACGGGCGGGATCCTAGCATCCTCAGTGCTTGGTGACGCCATTCTGTATCTGCATCCTTCCCGCGTACGCCTGGCGCCATTGATTTTCTTGCCTGTGACCAGATTTCATGGAATGCCGGGCCGGAGAAGCCGTAGTCAGTCGGTAGACGATGAGAAGACGCAGACAAGCTGCGAAGGATTCAATCGCTTTCCGGGGTTCCGGTATCTTTGGTTTCCGATTATTGGGAACGTGTTCGCAAGCTGTCTTCGATATTCGAAGTGGGATCAGAGTTGCAACTGGTGTTTGGCCGTTCCAGTGAGGTATAGACATCGGTTTGCGGGATCACGCCGAGGGATTGAATGTCCACAGGATTACTCAGGCAATTTCCTGAGCGGAGGCGAGCATCCAGTGCGCAGTGGACCTCCTCACGGCCTCAGCACGGACCCTGAGATTTGTGAGTCAGATGTTTTACGAGGGCGGCTTACCCTCCACCCTTGACGGATGACGTTGAGGCAACTTACCCTATCGGGAGGCGCGGAGATACCCGCGCAACCTCCGCAATTGAAGAAACAAGTTTAAGAGGTCGCCTTAGACGGATGTGACGAGCTACTCCGCCCGCCCCGTGTACGCTGAAGTGCGCCTGGGTAGATGCATCGAAAGGAGAGTGGAAGAATAAACGTCGGGAAGATTTCCGAGGGCCGGTGACGACGGGGTCATGTGATTGAGATAAGAAATGTCAGCTGGTGGTTGCGCTGGATTCCCCGACCTCGTCCAGCCTCGTCCGCCTTTTCGTTTTATCTGTGCAGTAGACCCGTCCGGAGGCAAGAACGTTTTTGCGAACGCACGGAACTCGAGGTTGCAGTCGGAGTGGCTGACCGGGTAGCTGGAAGAATAAGAATCGATCATTCGCAGACCCCTTGCCCTTGTTCGCTCCACTCCATCCACAAACCACCACCACCACCGCCAGCGATGACCAACTCTTCCACACAGCAGACGACTTCCCTCTCCCGTATGTATACCTTCTCCTTTCCTTTAAACCCTCTCTCTAATCTCTTTCAATCTTCCTCACCAGCCACCCGTGGATCCCCAAACAGAAATTCGCTTCTAATGACCCGTTCGCCAGCATCCATCCCATCCTCGCCCACCTCAGTGTCAGTCCCCTCTCCCTGCGCGTCCTACCAGATTCTAACCCTTTTGAATTTCTAGCCATTCCGGCACCTCCGCTATCTTCGAACGAGACATCGAGCCAATCTCCGTTTCGCCCCCCTCCGCTCACCCAGATCCACATCGAACCGCTCGTGGTCATAACAGCGAAGCCCTCGACCAGTCTGTTCCCTCCGTTCTCGACGCCGCCGTTGAGGCTCTCGCCAGCACCAACACGACTACCACATCTGGCGTCCCCTCGAGCCCTAACCCTGATGACGGCGAAATTTCTGTGATCGCGCCTCACCCCGCTTTCCCGAGTCAGTCCTCCTCGACTTCGCCGAGATCCACAAGCAGATCCCCCAGCCCTGGCGGTCCCAGGTCTAACCGCGTGTCCACGTTGCTCAACTTGCCCAACCTCTTCCCTCAATCCACAAGTCCTGGCCTCACCGCCGTTTCTCTCCCACCGGCAAGCGGCCCCACATTTGCTATCGCCGTTTCCAGCTCTGAGCCGATGCAGATCGAAAAACAGTCCATCCCTATCCCGAGGCCTGTCAAGCAAAACCAGTCCATCCCCCCCTCCGTCTCCTCGTCTCCAGGCACTGCCACGGATCATATCCCTTCTTCTCGGGCAGCCACCTTGGACACACTCTCCTCTACAAACACCGCTGGCTATTCTCCCAACATGAACGCCAGTTCAAAACGGCTGTCCTTCATTTCATATACCGACCTCCTGACCTCCACGCCTTCGTCCACACAACCCTTATCGTCACTCACGACCTCGATCGCCCCCAGCAACCTCGAGCCCCCCTCGAGGAGTTTGATCATCGAACCAGAAGTGGACGGCGAGGCCCCTACTTCTATTGCCTCCGACCGTTCTTTGCGTGGTCGCAAGTCCAACCTCAGCGGGATCCATTCATCTTTCCAGGGTACCCTTACCCTCTTGGACTCCACTCAGGGAGGTGAATGGGAGCGCGAAGGCCTCGGTTTGGGACTTGAAGAACGCCTAGAAATGGCCTCGCAGCCTGGATCTCCCGCAGTGGCAGTCTAATGTCACCACTGTTTCCTTTTGGGTATCGCTTTTCCGTCCGCGCCTATTCGTCCTTCCCGTCCCCGCCAACCACCTCCCCATGCTTCTGCTCCCAGGCATCGCCGTCTTGGCTTTCTTCGTGATCGTGCTGTTTCGCGTCGCTTGTCTTTTTGTCGCTGGGTTTGCTCCCAGTTTTTTTTGGCCTCCCTGGTCTTCTGTCCTCAAGGGTTGTACCACCACTGTTCGCAAAGGATGACAGATGGTATATAACTATCTATCAATCTATCTATGTCGTCATGATTATGTTTTCTTCCCTCCCCCCATATCCCGCTCGTCCGGTATGGATACCTACATAGCGTATAAACTACAACATACTCTACGTGTTACAAGTTTTATAATACACCCCCTTCTGTCTGTCGACAGCCCGGCAGGGTTAGGAACCACCGGAGCGGGTAAACTAAACGAGTTGTGGCGTCGAGGGATCATGTGCCCTGCGGGGCACTGTTCAGCCGGGATCAGAGTACAGAACTATATTGTGCATGCAGGGGTGGTGCAAACAAAAAACGATTCAAAGGAAAAGGTCTGACACGGAAAGATCGGTAGAGGGAGTGGTGATGTGATGCGAGGAGTGTACAAGTGGAAGAGGGTCTACGAAAGGTCGAATCCAGCCCCAGAGTTGATGGCTTGCAAAAGCTTTGCCTTAAGGATCCTTTCATCCGTATACATCGGTAGCTTCAACAAGTTGACGCAGGTACTAGCCGTGGGCAATCGTTCGTTGTCCCTTCCGGCATCACGGATCGCGAACTTTGGAACCAGTTCCTTGAACCCCCTGCCGGACAGTGTCAGATCTCGATGAACGCAAAGACCGAGAGGGAATAAGAAACTCACAACAATGGCGGCCGACTACAACTCGTAGCGAACCTCAACAGTGCTCTCTTCTGATCCTGGGTGAAAGACCCCACGACTCTCCAAAACGCCTGGATGGTCGGTTGATCGTCCGCGTACAACCCTCCATACTGTGTATTCGCTCGGAGGTCGTCCACGTCGATCGGAGAATCCACTCCACCGAGCAGAATTTGGAGCTCTTGTTGGTTGAACATTCTACAACATCGCACATCGCTTAGCATGGGAACGCAAGAGTAGAGACGGGGTATGGGGTGAAGTATGTGGAAGGACGCGATACGTACCGTAGCCACTTGGGATCGATCATCTCGGATAATCCATCGAAGAATGCGTCGCTCTGCTTCCTAATCTGTCGAGAGAGCTTGTACAAGGAGACGAGGTAGATGTATTTCAACCGGTTCTCCTTCGTCACCGGAACATTGCCCCCGTCAGGGACCAACGCCACCGACCTGGCGACGCCAAAATCGTCTTGTGTGACTGTAAAATTCAAAGCGAGGTCCGCGAGGTCTCCAGAGTAGTGTTTGAGGAAGATGAGGCCTTGGTAAAGTTCGCTGTCCAATGAAGCGAGGTCGTCCAAATAACTCTGCTTTCCAAGCCACTGAGAAAATAGCACCGGTAAGTAGCCTAGAGTTTTTGAATAACATCGCGCAACCTACCTTGGCCAAGAAGAATCCAGCAAACGCAACGTCCACAAGGATACCCTCGTACAAGGCCTTACCCAAGATTCGTCCCACGAACCTAAACCAAGAAAGGTTGTGGGCTGGCGGTGATAGGTCAGTGTTAAAGCCGATGTGGTCTGAAAGGTTCGCCGTACTATCTGTAGCATAGCCGTGTGGATTTGGATACAGTTCATGCTGTTCGGTGGACAGCCACAATCCTCTATCCGAATCGAACACCTCCTTCGCAAGCGAGGTCAAGAATTCCTTAAATACCCCCCCACCGTCAATACCGGCCCTGGAACAAGGTTCGTTAACCAATGTGCCACCAAACACCGAGGTAACGTACTCTTCTTGACCGAACTGGTCGACAAACACGATCTCCAGCGGCTGTTTTAAATCTGCCTCCTGAAGTCGATCGAACCCGTCCTGCGCAATCTTATCTCGCCTGATCACCGCTTTCGTCCTCCCGCCGCTGAACCTGTTCATTCGACCCCGCGCCATCATATCATTCAAAACAAAGTGGCGGAAGATTGAAACACGAGCTTCGAACGGGATGGCGAACGGGATGTTGTTTAGGACCGCGAGACGAGGTGAGAGGTAGGCCACCTGCCGCTTCGAAAGCAGCCGCGAAGGCTTTAGCGATGGTCGGGATGTGAAGGATGAAGATTCTTCGATCTCTTCTCCGTTCTCCGACATCTGCTGTTCTTCGAAGATGGCAGCTTGGACGAAGGACTGTACCTCGATCTGGGAGGTTACCAGCCAGTGATCTCGCGGTGTGAAGTGTTTTCTCGAACTACAAATAGGATCCTTCAATGGGTGTGATCCGGTCAACGCTGTAAACTGTGCTCACTCCCGGGCGTGGATGGCTTGCAAGCATCTCGTAGCCTTGTCGCGAATCCCATTCCAGTTGAATTGGGTAGTCCTTTGTTGCCCTTGAGTGGAATTTGTCTGGTCTTCTCTCCAGTATAGCACGAACGCGATATTTAAGAGTCTCCTGGAAAGCGAGATGACTTCTCCCAAGCTCAGGGGGTTTCTGGGAGCGTTCGCGACACCAGTGCCAAAGAACTCGTCGTCGCCCATCGTAAGAAGCGCTTGGGTGTACAGGTCGATGAGGAGCAACAAGGGCGGCCAGTGAACCATGTTCTTCGCATCTGTACCAAATGTCAGGATAAATCCGCGACAGAATAGGAACCGAACTCGCCTGTGAGGGCAGAGGCATCCACCTCGGCACCTAGTGGTGACGAGCGAACATGTTCGCGGTAGAGTTCACGAACAAATCCTCCACCCGTGTGTCCCGCGATGGCCGCAAGGACCTTGTCTTGCCTCGCTGGCCAGGCCTGACATACACTTGAGCAGAAAGTGAAAAGTGCGGCCTTGTCCCTGGTAGAATAGAGACCGAGCAGCGTGGATATATGCGTGGGGGAGGGGAGATTTTGAAGTCGTTTCAACGTCTTGGCGTCCAACTTCGGCATGGGAGATGTCGTGAAGGTAGAAACAACTTCCACACGAATCACGTCGTCGTCTGAATCGCCCTCGTCTACCCAGGACTTATCCTTCGACGTAGAGGGGGGCTCCAGGGCATTTGGCGGAAGGCTATGCAGCACGGAGGTAAGTAGTGAAAGGTACGTATCCATCTGGCCGTGTTGGAAGGCGGAATAGCGGGGTGGTGTGAACATCATGAGATTAGCAATTAGGTGAGCTTTGGACTCATTCGTCAATGATCCGACGAAGGTGTAAGGTGATAACAGGTGGGTCGATGACAGTGGGAGGTGAGAAGAGAGTTCTTTCAGTGGTGTAAGTGGCAGGCGGGAGGGTAATAGGGGGGTTGTTAGAATGTGAGTGAACAGTGGCTCTATTGTCTGATTGAGGGAGGAGGACAGCGTCGATGTTATCAGAGAAACGATGTGAGGTAGACTCGGAACTTGGTCCTTCTGGTCGGCGGGCTGCGAATATAATCATTGATTACAATCGAAGGGGGAATTAGCCTCTTGGACTTACGATCTGAGTGATTGCCCGTCCTAGCTTTGCGTATAATTGTTGTGATAACAAGTAGTTTGTCATGGTGAGTGCGAATTCCAAACTGGAGTCCCCAAGAACCGGAGCACTGCTCGATGGGGTAACGAAAGAACGGAGGATCTGAAGGTGCGCCTCGGCGGAAATCGAGCTGTAAAGTACATTGGGTCACTGTGAGCGCAATGGTAGGGCGCTAGTTACGCACCGTGGGTGTTTTGAAACTGCTGACAGCAACAACAGGCTGGTCCTCTTGATCAGAAATGCCCAGCTATCGCGGTCGGGACCGAGGGCGGGTACGTATAGGACATCTAGGGCAGTGTTAGCTCCGTGCGCGCGAAATGCGATACATTCCACCCACTTTCCCCCGATTGCAAGACGTGGCGGGACCAGATTGCTAATGACTCCTCGTCGTGGCCGATGAGCACCACCGAGCGCAACCCGTTGATCCCTGTCGGGTCCTGATCCAACGTGTGCCGCAGTTGAGCCCGAACCACGCGGGCCTCTTGTTTGCCCCTCCACCAGGCCTGGATGCGAACTGCACTTTGCTGCCGCTTGAGTTGGCTCAGGCGCTCCTCCCTTCGCAATCTGGCTTCATCCAAGATGGAGGTGTGGGAGGAAGAGGTAGAGCGACCGCCGAGGTTGATGTTTCTCCGTTTCCTGTCGTCCGCTCCAAACAGTGGAAGCATAGTTGTGAGGTGGGGATGGGATTACGCGTGCTGTGGGTTGCGAGAGCTGTCCCAACGCGTCTGACTGGTCGCACTTGATTTCGATCACGGTTACTAATCGGCCGACCTGCCTCCTCAGCCTCATCCGGCGACTCTCGCCTGAGGCAGCCGGGACTCTGTCTCCATCGCACTCGATTGACACGGGTTATGCGGGCGGTGGCAAGGGTACCATGGGGGCCCATTTGGTAGGAAGAAATTCGAAGAAAGCGGCAACGCTCGCGAAACAACGCCCAGAACTTATCAATACTATAGTCATCACCCATGAACCCAACTGGCTTTCGCCCCGTATCCCTGTGGAATGCTGGAGATAGCGGACTCTTTCCGACAGGTTGAAGATAATTGTTTACGAGCTTGATATCATGAGCCTTGCAAATGAGTTCCGATTAATGCCGTCGGGCCCACTTGCGCCCCCGACGATGAGACACACGGAAGTTTGTAACTCCTCTGCTATGTTTTGAAACTGACCTCGAGGCTGAGGCCCGTAAGCTGCAAGCTTCGTTGGGGTCACCATCATGGACCATCATGGCGATCGGAGGCGCAAAGGTCCCAAGTTTTGTCTCAAACCACGACCACAACCCTACGTACACCATGGATAAGCTCGAGGATATCCCAGACATCACCCGCGTACGTGCCCACCTCGCTCAACACAGGTTGATCGTTGGTCTCACGACCTCCGTTAGCTCAGTGATTTCACGATTAGAGTTCTTGGGCAGGTGAATTGACAGCCCCCGACTTTATCATCGGCAACCGGTCACTCACTCCTCTCTATAGAACAGGGGTAAATTCACTCTCCAGGGTGCGTAGGCCCATTGCGAGATGGAGGACGCCGCCCAAGTGTTCACCGATTATAGGGACGAACACCTACCTCATCGGAAGGCACAACCCGTATATCCTGGTGGACGCCGGAGAGGGTAGGGACCACTACACCCGTGTCCTCGAATCGGCTCTCCAAGAGACGGCCGTGATATCCAGCCCAGAGCTTCCAGACATCTCAGAGATTATCGTCACCCATCGGCATTTCGATCATTACAAGGGGATCGGAGCAGTCCTGTCCCTCATCCGGAAGCGGTGGTCCGAACGGAATCCCTCCTCCACGGTGCCTTTCAAACCGCCCAGGCTTTGGAAGTTCCCACTCAAGACTCAGGACCTCGCCTTGAACAATTATATCAAGACCGTTCCGGTGGAAGATTATACCAAATCTCCGTCGGGTGCCACCTGGCATGACCTCGCAGACAACTCCAAGTTGCCAGTGACCGCCAACAAGAGTGACACCGCAGACGCCGATCTCACTTCCATCCATTTCCTCTTCACCCCTGGTCACACCGCCGACTCCATAGCTATCTACTTCCCACTCGACAAAGCCCTCTTCACCGCAGACACCGTCCTCGGCTACGGATCCACGGTTTTCGAGGATCTCGGGACGTACATGACCAGCCTCCAGAAAATGTACGACTACAACCAGGCTCTCGCAGGGGGGAGGCCCAAGTACACACAACTTTACCCCGGCCACGGACCCGTCGTTAAAGACGGTCCGGACAACATCAAAACCTACATTACCCACAGGAACAAGCGGGAGAAGCAGATCCTCGAAGTTTTGAGCACGCAACCTCCGGGAGACGAGCCTTGGACGACCTGGACGATCGTTGGCCAGATTTACAAGGACTACCCACAGAGTCTTTGGGATGGGGCCGCACACAGTCTGGACTCCCACTTGCGTAAGTTGGAGAAAGATGGACGAGTGGAAGTCTTGGGAGGAGTTGGGAAAGATGTCATGTGGGAGTTGCTCTGACCTTCATCGGTGATCTTCGTCTCGCCCACCTTAGATTGTCTACATCGTGAATCTCCCCCGATCTGTTGAGAGTTAGGTAGTATCATTATAACAGCCCGTGGTGTAATGTGCTTTGTAGGAAGGGCAACAAACGCGATGCAAGCAGAATATCGTACATGGGGTATATCCCAGCAGGGGCTACAGCGCGTCGAAATTGATGTGGTGAGAAACTTTTCTCCTTTCTCGCTCGTCCTCTCTCTGTGAACTGGTTCAGGACTGTTGAGGGTATCGAATAGAAGTGGAAGCATACCTTTTCGTTCAGGTGTAGGACGAGAACGATGATCGCCAGCAGCACAGTCGCAATCACGACCGTAAGCGTTACGAGAGGAATCCACTCTCCTGGTCTCAGGTAGAGCTCTTTCCTCCAGTCCGTCCTTTGTGAGTCATCTGATGGAGGAATGATGACCACTTTGGAGTTTGGAATAACTCCTTCCATGTTGATGAAATGATCCTCATGGTGTTTCGTCGAACCTACAAAGAAGTTTTCGATGTAGTTGTTCGTACGTCCCAAACCGATGAACGAGTACGGGGTCAAAAGCGATTGGTAGGCTGTTTGAGGGAGTTGCGCCACTGAGGGAAGAGTAAGCCCATGAGCGGACGCAGGAACAGTCGGTTTACCTGCTGCTGCAGCCCTCTGGCCAGTAGTGTCGAGCACCGTGTACTTGAACGTTGCCCCGGAGTAGCTCACACCGGATGGCTGGGAGAAGGTGTTAGAAAAACGCCGGGGGCTTGAGGGAGGAACGTACGTGGAAGCGGCTGTTAATCTCAGTAGAACACCACCCACTCGGACAGCCGCCGTTAAGGACTGGAATAGTGACGTTAGAGAGGAGGCGAAGACGTTTCATCGAGGACTCGCCGATGGCTTTGAGGAAGAACGCGTCGTAGTAAAAGTTATTCTGGACGAACCAGATGTTTCCCTGACCCTGCTCTCCTGTGCGTTGCACCATGATATCCAGAGTTCCCTGTATGGCGCACTCAGATACTATTAGATGTTAGAAAGGGTCGGGGCTCACGTCTTCATCGGTGTCAACCAACACAACTCCCCTGACGTCCGTAAGCTCTTCCAAAACGTTGTTATCTCGCCCTACAACGGACCACCCCCGACGGCCCTGACCGTCTGGACCACAACCGGCCACGCCTTTTCTACATGCGACACTCCCAAGGATTTTTGGCGTCTTCGCCAGCTTGGATCTGTCGTCTGGAGAAGGCGTGGCGATGATGGGAATGATATCGACGAACCCATCCAGGTTGAGGTCTCCGATTTTGAGGGGTACCGGCAGGGGCGGGTCGTAGGTCGTGTCCAAAACCAATAGTTGGGGAGTGGTTCCGTCTGGGGTAGGAACAAGGTCTTTGATAGAAACCCGAACGAACGCCTGTGAATGTATCAGGACTGCGCGGCATAGCACTTGTCTATCCGCCTACATCGTTTCCTGGTCTAGCTTCCAGGTCAAATGTGAAATTTGGATCAGCGATGCAGAGTTCTTCGGGGGCTCTGCATACGCGATGACCATTTCTGAACCTAGGAGTTGTGGTTGACGCGCATAGCGGGAGTTGCTTGTTGTAAGCGACGTTCACATAGCAATCATTTCCAAGACCAGTCGATTTCGCAACCGACGAACAAGTCGTAAAGACCATATCGATAGTTCCATCTCTATCTGTGAACCTTGAGCCTCGGAACGGGGGTGTGGTGGTATAGTGGATACGTACCGACATCTGCGAAAGAGAGAGATTGCGTGCCAATAGGTAATTTTCCCGTTTTTCGTAGCTTGAACCCAGAGTCTTTCTGGTTGATCCATATCTGGAACACTTTGTTGCCCGTACTCCCATCGTCACAAATGAGGACAAGGTCTGCGCAAAGCCTAAGTGGACGGTCGGGTGATATCAACTAGTTTACCTACCTGCTGAACAATCGCCGTCCAAATCCACTACGGCGTGGCTGTGAGGGTTAGAGGGTTTGCATTGAAGGCCCTCTAATCCTGGCTCCACCCTGAGGAAAGCAGGTCAATTCTCGATCCGCATTTGCGGGACCTCCACGAACTCACAATTGGTAAACAGGGCCATCTGGTTGGGATGCGTTCCACACATTTTGCCAAACACTAAAGGATTCCTGGCCGCCAGAAGAAGATGGTGAAATTCCCAGAAGGTCGATGCGTAGATTCCCGGTCGAATCGAATGGTATTGGTTGGGATTGCGACGAAGGCGGCAGCGATAGTGGTGTAGTTTCTACCAGTACCGTCAGGGGACACCAACTTGGTGTGAAATTATCAAGGGTCTCACCGAGGCCGCCGCCCACGGCAGCACGATACAGGGACAGATCCAACTGGTCTGTCGATGACGGTGACTGGCTCATGACCAACAAATCCAGCCGCCCGCTCTGCGTGAAATCTCCCGGCACGACATTGACAATGGGTTGATTGTGCCTGAACGTTGTAGATGTTCTATATTTGAATTGTTCTTTGTTCAATTTGAGAAGGTCACAAACGAGGGATATGAGAAGGTGACGTGATTGTGCTCACCATGATCCCAGAGGTGAACGGTGAGCGTTTGTCGATCGGACCCAACGGAAACCATATCAAGGCTACGAACCCACGCTAAATACTGTGAACAGTACAATAGATACACGAGGTATACGCACAACTGGTCTCCATTGAAGTCCCCCAACGCCACGACTCTACCGTCTGTATCGAGCCCCAGGGATCCGGCATTGAGCAAGGCGTTCCCCTTAAATCGCTTCGGGGGGAGTGGCCACATAGCAAGCGTGAATGGGAGCCATAACCAAGTGGAAACCAGAGCAAGAGAAGATGGTCGGATTCGCATGGCCTACCGGGTGCTCTCCGAATGTCTGAACCCGGAAGCGTTGAGTGAGGAGCGTCGGGCGCAGTTTCCCACGACTGCTCTTCCCAACCAAAGGACGCCACCAAGTGATTTGAAATCGTTACCTCTTATAAGCGAAAAACCCTCCGAGCGAGACCACAATATTTGGCCACTCACCACGAAACTTTTTGAGAGCAAAGTACAAGACCGTAGGTTTCTCATGGTATCGTTTCTAGATTATAAAACGAGGCGTGTCTCTCGGGCATTTATCCAGAGTGGCGATTGATTTTGCTCTTCTAGATCTGCCTACGTGTTCATCATACATTTGGTTGTCGTGCTTTCCTCCCGGCCTTCCATCATCCGGGTTTTCTCCCACGCCCCAACTTGAACGGGCCCAAAATGTAGTTTGTATAAGTACATTCTCTTCCACCTTTACTTATGGATATATAGGTTGAAAGAAGTAGCCTTGGGTGAGATAGAAAATGAAAAAAATGAGCCTCTCTGACGGGGAGTCGAACCCCGCTCTCCCGCGTTGGGCGCCTATTTGACAGGCGGGTGTACTAGCCGATATACTATCAGAGACTGTTGAGATCTTCTACTTTTTACCGATCATGGGCTGCGACGAGACTCAGGTTCAACAAAATTGTC